>JADMIO011288117.1_pt1 | contig 49050 bp, 44 predicted proteins | sample 8958161 | NCBI WGS metagenome assembly JADMIO01 (sample SAMN16585339, study PRJNA669376) | soil metagenome | isolation source: Crop rotation soil | place: USA: Cullars Rotation, Alabama | collected 2011
GCCGCGACTTCAAGTCACGTGAATTCCAAGCTTCGGATCCCACTGTGCTGGAAAGGGATTTCCGATCGATCTACGCAATCATCAGCGGCGCCGAGCCCCTCCCCGCCGCCCTCCGCGAAGGCTTCAAACAGAAATTCGGCGTGACGATCTACGAAGGCTACGGCCTGACGGAAACGAGCCCTGTCGTGACGCTGAACGTGCCACAGGAAAGTCGCACCGGCTCGGTCGGCAAACCCGTGCCGGGCGCGGAAATTAAGATCGTCGACGAGGCCGGCAACGCCTTGAAGAAAAATGAGCAAGGCGAAATCTGGCTCAAGGGCCCGATGATCATGAAGGGCTACTACAACCTGCCGAAAGAATCCGCCGCCGCGCTCACGAGCGATGGTTATTTCAAGACCGGCGATCTCGGTCACGTCGATGATGACGGCTTCCTCCACATCACCGGCCGCAAGAAAGAAATGATCATCGTCGCCGGCGAAAAAGCGTCGCCGCGCGAAATCGAAGATATTCTGCTGCGGCATCCATCCGTTCAGGACGTGGCCGTCGTCGGCAAGAAAGATCCGAGCCGCGGCGAAGTCGTCGTCGCATTCGTGCAACCCAAGGAAGGCCAGACGATCGAAGCGGACGTGTTGAGAAACCATTGCCGCGACTCTGGGCTCGCCCAGTGGAAAGTGCCGCGCGAGATCTATCCCGTCACCGACCTCCCAAGATCCCCAACCGGCAAAGTTCTCAAGCGAGTCCTCCAGGAAAAACTCGCCGCGGAAAGTTCGTCATAGATTCGCCCGCTTCCCGCGTGAGCATTGAGATTCAAGTGACGCCCCGCCTGTCGCTTGCGGTTCAGCATCTTTTCCATCCCACGAGTCGACATTTCAAAGCACGTCCGAAAATCCGGGGTATACTGCTTACTCCGAGATAATCAGCCAGATATCCCGGAGGGCATTGTGCGCAAAAAAGCAGGACGAAAACTCCGCGCTGCCGCGATCGCGGCGGCAGCCATCACCGGCGCGACTTCCGCGTCCGCGCCGGCGGCGGTTTTCGACATCGTCCTCAACCCCGGCGCCGGACTCTCCGCCAACGCGCCCGCGCTCGCCGCGTTCAATCGCGCGGCCAACGCCTGGGAAAACGTCTTCCACGATCCGATCACCGTCACCATCAACGCGAACCTTCAGAACCTGGGCAGCTCGTCGATCATCGGATCGACCAGCAACGTGTATCTAGAAGATAATTTCGACAACGTGCGCGCGGCGATGGTCGCCGACGCCTTCAACAGTTCGACCTACGGATTAACTTCGCACCTGCCGACGCTCGCGCAGTTCTCCGCGTTCATGCCCAGCGGTTTCTCCCTCGACGGCGGAATCGCTTCGAGCAAAGCGAACCTCAAGGCGATGGGATACACCGGCCTCGACGGCGCGTTCGGCGCCGCCGACGGCACAATGACGTTCAATTCAAATTTCGCCTTCGACTACGACGCCAGCAACGGCATCACACCGGGCCAGATGGATTTCCAGCTCGTCGCGACGCACGAGATCGGTCACCTGCTGGGTTTCACGTCGATCGTCGACATCGTCGGCCAAGTATCGCCGCAGCCTCTTCCGCCCTTCGCCTTGGACCTGTTTCGCTTTCAGAACGGCGGATCGTTCGATCCGACGACGATGAGCGACTTCACCAATTTCCCGCGCGATCTCGTGCCGGGGCACGCCGATATCTTCGACGACCTCACCAACGAGTACCTGATGTCGACCGTCAGCGACGGTCGGCAGGCCAGCCACTGGAAGGACGACGCCCTGATCGGCTCGCGGATCGGCATCATGGATCCGACACTGAACTTCGGCGCGACCTACGGCATCAGCTCCGCCGACATCCGCGCGCTGGACCTCATCGGCTGGGATCTCCCCGAACCGTCGGCCGCGTGCATCTTCGTACTCAGTGGATTCGTCTTCCTGCCGCGGCGGGCGAAACGCGCGCAAAAACCCTGAAAACTCAACGAATTAGGTCGACCGTGTCGTTCTCATAACCCGCCGGTGGTGGAGGGATCTTCCAGTACGTGCGCGATAACCGCCGCAGCTCCGAATAGTTCACGACGCGACTATCCAAGTGTCTCTGGTCGAAATATTTCATCCACGCCTGGTAGCCGTCTTTGGAATCTCCCGCGTCGATGTCGAAGACGGTGCGATACTGCAGCCGCGCCTGCGAATACATGAACGCCGTCGCATCGCCGACGAGCGCGAGGTTCGCATTCGATGGCACACTCGATGTGTTTACCGGCTGAATGACCGCCAGATCCTCGATGCCGACCAACTGGAAGACTTGCGATCGATCGAACAATCGCGTCTGCACCATCACGATCCCGGTCACCGCTGCCGCGGCGACAATCGGCAGAACAATCTGCCGCGGCCAGTTCGCCAGCGCGACGAGCATCGCGCCGATCGGAATCGCGAGCACGAAGAATCGCCCTTCCAGATGCGTGAAGAACAGCCAGAACACCAGGAGCAACAGAAGTACAATTCCCAGCAGCCGCGCCTCCGGCCGCTTGCGGCTTAGCGCCAACGCGACAACGGAAATCGGAATCAGCACGTATCCGAACTTCCAGTCGCGAAGAACTTGATCCCAAAATGCCGTCGCGCGGGCCGCGGGAGATTTTTGATCCTCCGTCGTCGAGTGGGCGCGCTGCCATCGCTCCATCTGATCCACCGAAAAGTGCGCGCGGCCGAGCAGCGGCATTGCCTCGGGGAAAACCGGATTTCGCGCCCAGACGAAATTTCGAATCAGCCACGGGGAGAAGACGATCGTCCCGACGACGAACACGACGGCCGCATGTTTCAGTGCGCCGCGCGACAGAACCATCGCGACGGGCACGGCCAGCAGCAGCATCGGCACGCCGGTGAGTTTCACGCCGCAGGCGAAACCGGCCATTGCGCCGGCGACTACGAAATCCGATGTTTTTCGGCCCAAAATCGCCCATCCGAGCGCCACAGTGCCGTAGAGCAGCAGGCCGCCCTCGTTGTAAGCGACGGGCGAGAGCAGCGCGATCCACGGACAAGCGGCGGCGAGAATTGTGGCGAGAATCGCGTTGCGTTTTTCGGTGAGTTGTCGCGCGACGGAATAAATTGCGATCAAAGCAAGAACACAGAATCCGCCGTGCATCATCTGGGCGAGGTACATCCCGCGCCACGGCCCGACCTTCAGATGCATCGCCAGCAGGTAATGCATCTCCACGCCGAAAGGGAAGTACGAGAAGACGTTGTGCTCGAGCGGCGAGATTCGCCCGGCCGCGAACCATTCGCGCGGGACCTGCAGGTGATATTCGAGGACGTCGTAGGCGTTGGGCTCATCACCCCAGAGCGCGCCTGGCGGGAGCATCGCGCCGAATATCATCACCGCCAACATCGGCACGACGAACAGCCAGAGCCACTCCGCACCGGCGGGTTGCGCGAGCCAGGCGCGAAGAGATTCTGACGATGTAGATTTGAGTTTCGGCCACGCGCGAATCCACGCGAGAACCAAACCGATCGCGAGGATCGCAAGCGCGGAGATCTGATTCATCCAACCGGCGAGTCCCAAACCGAGAACGACGAGACTCGTGATGCCAAGTCCCATCGCGGTGCTGGTGACGAATCGAAGACCCGGCGTCGATTTGGATGTGAAGAGTGACCCGATCCCATACATCGCCGCGATCCACGCGAGGGCGGGCAAGCCGTCGGCTATGAGCTCGTAGCCGATGATCAAGGGATTGTCGCGGCCGCAGGCGAAGATCAGTCCGAAGAGCACGATCGCCGCGACGAGCAGCAACATCCCGCGCGACGTCAGCCGTAGCGGCGACGACGCCCCCGGCGATGCGTAGTCGATCACGGCATTTTTCAGTTTAGTCATGCAGATTCAGAATCGTCAGACTTCGATCCCGATGCATCGTCGCTGAGCTTGAAGAGTTTTTCCATCGCGTGGAGATATTGCGTCGCGGGGCCGTGCAGGGCGTCCGACTGGCGCAGCTGTTGAACGGGGTCGTGCAGGAGCTTGTTGACGATTCGGCGGGTGAGCAATTCCAGGTGCGTGCGCTCGCCGTCGGTGAGGTTGGGCAGCTTGCTGAGCGTGCGGGCCAACTCCTCCTGCGCGATCTGGTGATACCGCTGGTAGAGCGAATCGATCACCGGCCCCATCGCGCGGGCGCGGTGCGCCTGAACGAATTCTTCGACCTGCTGCGCGACGATCATCCGGGCCGATTCGACGACTTCCTTCCGCTGGGCCTGCGTGTCGGAAACCACCTGCTGCAGGTCGTCGAGGTTGTAGAGGTAAACGTTGTCGAGATCGCTGACGCCGGCTTCGATGTCGCGCGGCAGCGCGATGTCGATCAAAAAGATCGGCCGGCGGCGACGCTTCTTGTGAACAGTCTCGAACATTTCGCGGGTGATGATCGGATGGGCCGAGCCGGTCGACGAAACGACGATGTCGACCGTGGCAAGATGGTCGACGAGTTGATCGAACGGCACGGCCTGGCCCTTAAACTGTCGGGCGAGCGCATCGGCCTTGGATTGGTCGCGGTTGCAGATCAGCAACTTGCCGGGCTGAAGCGCGGCGAGGCTCTGCAGCACGAGGTTGGTCATCTTCCCCGCGCCGATGCACAACACGGATTTGTCGCCGAAGTGATCAAAGATGCGCTTGGCGTAGTCGACCGCGACGGAGGCGATGCTCAACCGTCCTTCGGCGAGTTTGGTGTCGCGCATGACCTGCCGGCCGACGGCAATCGCCTTTTGGAACAGCGGGTTGAGCGACATGCCGGCCGCAGCGAGTTTGTGGGATTCATCGTACGCTTCGCGCACCTGGCCGAGGATTTGCGTCTCGCCGAGCACCATCGAATCGAGGGATGATGTGACGGCGAAAAGGTGTTCGACGACGGCCAGATCGGTCTTCTGATAAATGTGCGGCTCGAACGCGCCCGCCGGGACGGAATGGAATTCGGAGAGGAACTGAACGATCCCCTCGGCGCGCGGCTGGGCATGAACTTCTCTGGCCGTGTAGAGCTCGACACGGTTGCAGGTCGAGAGCAGGACGAGCTCGCAGTCCTTGAAATTGTCGCGGAATTTCTGGACGGCGAGTTTGCGCTGCTCGGTCGAGAACGCGAGTTTCTCGCGCAGCTCAAGCGGCGCGGTCGTGTGATTCAGTCCCAGGAGCGAGAGCCGCTGCATTAGCGCGATCCTCCCGTCATCTCCGCGGCGACGATGGCGCCGATCATCAGCACGAATCCCACGACACTAAGAACGGCGGTCTTTCGTCCTCTGAAGCTCGGGTTGATCGGCGCGTGCAGGACGATCGCGTAGACGACCCACACGCCGCTCGCCAGAGCGATCTTTGTCGACGACGTGGTTCGGCCCGCGTCGTAGATTTTCATCATGCCGGTCACCATGCCGACGGTCAGGAGCGCGAAGCCGAAGGTCACGGCCGTTCGCGTGAGATTTTCCAGCCGCTCGAGCGATCCCATTTCCGGGCCGCCGGTGGATTTGCTGCGCAACTTGCGGGCGGCGAAGACGTACATCAATCCCGCCGCCGCGGCGATGGCGAAGGCGAGCGCGCCGCCGTAACTGGTCACGCGATGAACCCACGACCACGCATCCGTGAGATACGATCGGTACTCCTCGCGGCCGAAGAAGATCGCGCCGAGCAGGAGGAGGATGACGATCGGCATGGTGAACCAGTCGAGCACGCCGAGCGGGCGCACGCGCTGCACGTAGGCGATGAAGATCGCCAGGAGCATCGCGAGCCAGATCAGTGCGTCGAAATTATCGCCCAGCGGAATCCAGCTGTGCCGCTGCAGGCTGTGCCAGACCAGCACGGCCACGCCGGCGAGAATTCCCAGGTACACGCAGGCTTTGGCGGCGATGCGCAGGCGGTCGCTGGGCCATTTCAACCGCGCGACGGAAACGATGCCGCCAACGGCGAAAAGAATCACCGAGACGATGAGCAGGGAAATTTGGCCGGTCGTGGGCATCAGAAAATGGGATGAACACAGAGACGCAGAGACACGGAGAAGATTCTCGTTCCGGTTCTATTTTTTTTGCGACTCTGTGTCTCTGCGTTCATTGATTTGTTTCCAGAGTCCGTCGAGCCCTTCGCGGGTGAGGACGTCGAGGGCTTCTTCGTCGGCCATCGCGCGGAAGATTTCGCGGCGGCGCGCTGGGTCGGAGACTTCCTTGAGGATGCGCGGGCGAAGCTGCTGCATCGCATCGGCGAGCGCGATCCAGCGGCGGTCGATCATCTTCACGAGCTTGTCGCGGACTTTCGCGCTGAGCGCGGGGTTGCCGGCGGTGGAGACGGTGACGGTGAGCGCGCCTTCGCGGAAGGTCGCGGGCGTGGCGAAGTCGCCGGGGTCGTCTTCGCCGTCGGCGCGGCAGACGAGAAGACCTTTCTCTTTCGCGTCGCGCACGATGGTGGCGTTGACCTCGGGCCGGTCGGTCGCGGCGAAGACGATCTGCACGCCGTCGAGCTGTTCGGGTTTGTAGACGGAGACGAGCATCCGCGCGCCGGAAGGAAAATCGTCGATGAAGCTGGGCGAGACGACGCGGATCGACGTCGCGCCGGCGGCGAGCAGGCCGTGCACCTTTCGCGCCGCGACGTTGCCGCCGCCGACGATCAGGATCGGGCGGTTCGTCACGTCGAGCATCATGGGATAAGCGTGGGGCATGGAATCCTAGATTTTAGTGATTTTTGGGGACGCGGTCTAATCCATCTGAATCCTACAATTTCAGGTGAAAACGATATTTACGATCGGCCATTCGACGCACAGCTTCGATGAGCTGGTAGAAATGCTGAAATCTCAGGGTGTTGACGTGCTTGTGGATGTGCGGGCGATTCCCAAGTCGCGGCACGTGCCGCAGTTCAATGCCGATGCGATGAAGCGAAAACTGCCGCGGCGCGACATCTTATATATACCGATGAGGGGGCTGGGCGGACGGCGGCACACGACCAAGGCGTCGATCAACACGGGGTGGCGGAATGCGTCGTTCCGGGGTTACGCGGATTACATGCAGACACCGGAGTTTTCGGAAGCGCTGAAGGAGCTCATCGCGATCGCGAAAGAGAAACCGACGGCGATCATGTGCGCCGAGGCCGTGCCGTGGCGGTGTCATCGGTCGTTGATCGGCGACGCGCTGCTGGCGCGCGGGTGGAAGGTGATGGACATCATGAGCGCGGCGAAAGCGACCGAGCACAAGATGACGAAGTTCGCGAAAGTCACGGGGAAGAAAATCACGTATCCGCCGGAGCAGGCGGAGTTGTTTTCTTCGTGATCGAATTTCACTGCGCGGCTTTTTCCTGCAGCTTAGCGAGCGTGTCTTTCAGAAGTTGCGAATCTGGATTTCCCTTGAGCATCGATTCGACGATCTTCGCGCCGCGCTTGGCGTCTTCGGGTGACGCGTTGGCTGCAGCTTGTTCAAGAGCTTCGCGGGATTTTTCCTTGTCGCCCTTGACGCCGTAGAGGAAACCAACGGCGAGGCGCGCTTCGGTTTTATTTGGATCAAGTGACAGCGCCTTTTCGAAACTGGCAATCGCGGCGTCGACATCCTTTTTGCCCTGCTGCGCTTTGGCCAATCCCACGTACGCGTCGATGTTGCGCGGCTTCAGTCTGATCAGGCGTTCGTACTGTTCGATTGCGCCGTCGACATCCTTGTTGGCGGCGCGCATTTTTGCATCGAGTGCGATGGCGCGGTCGTAATCTTTTTCAAGCTCGGCCGCCTTGCGTGCGGCGGCGGCGGCTTTTTCAAGATCTTTTTCGGCGATGAAGTGCTCGGCGATGATCATGTTGTGACGGGATTCGAAGAGCGAGCGACTGTACACGCCGGGGTCAGCCATGCCCTTGCGAAGCTCGGCGACGGCCTCCTTGTCCTTGCCCTGGTCGTGCAGGACTTCGGCGCGATAGGCGTACACTTCGGCGTTGGTCTTGTCGGATTCGAGCGACTTGTCGAACGCGGCGAGAGCGGCATCGAATTCTTTTTTTCCGGCGAGTGCATTGCCGCGGCGGGCCTGGTTGCGGGCGATCAGCCGGGCGGTTTTCGCGAACATATTCTCGAAAAACTCCCGGTCGAGGTCGTTCTTGGGCTCCATGCCCTTGGGAATCTTCATATTCTTTTCGAGCCGGGCCTGAAATATGTCCAGGACATCCAAAGCGTCGGCGTGCTGGTCGAGATGTGTGTAAGCTTCGGCAAGATCGATGAAGTAGTCGTCCTCGGCAAGCGATTTCTTGACCAGCGGCTTGAGATCTTCGACCTCCTTCTCCCATTCGGAATTGTCTTTATAGATGACATACCGCAGGGCCAACGCGTCCCAGTCGCCGGGCTTCTTCTCGAGGACGAAGTTGAGATCTTTTATCGCCTCTTCTTCATCGCCGATGAATTTGGCCCGGCCGATGTGCGCATCGATGTTGGCTGGATCGAGTTCGACAGCTTTGACGTAATCGGCCTTCGCCTTGTCTTTGTTTTCCGGCCAGTCGTCGTTGGAATCACGAAGGCCATCCTCGTACGCGAGGTCATACTCTTCGCCGCGTCGGATGTAGTATTCGGCCTTGTTCGGGTCATACTTGATCGCGTCCGAGAAGGCTTCGATTGCCTTTGCTCGTTGTTCTTTTTTCATCAAGCCCATCCTCGACCAGCCGACGAGAATGTTTCCGCGCTCGAAATGTGCCTCGGCGTAATCGGGCTTCAGTTCGATCGCCTTTTCATATGACTTCATCGCCTTTCCCGTGTGCTCACCGTAGGGCATGGGATCGCTTGATCGCTGGGCCTTGCCGTACCACAACCAGGCTTGGGGATTCTTTTCGTTGAGTTCAATCGCTGCCTGGAATGCGCTCAGGGCGGCATCGTTGTCGTTCTTCTTGTACGCCGCCATGCCCTGGGCGATTTTGTCGTCGGATTCATCGGCGCGCGCCGGCACCCATGCGAAGATCATGGCGATCGCAACAAGAATCGAGATTCGCTTCATTAGCCCTGCTCCCTGTTGAACCCGAGATACGACGTGAGATCAGACAATTATCGCCGTTAAATGTTTGCGATCAAACTTTGGCGCCTTTTCCCTTTTCCTTTTCCCATTTTGAATCTACCTTCAGCGGCATGAGTCGCATCAAAGTGGGTCTGATCGGTGGTTCGGGGCTGGGGCAGGCGCTGGGGGCGAAACTTCAGGGGCAGAAGCACGAGGTCGACACTCCGTTCGGGCGGCCGAGCGATGCGATCGTCGAATCCGAAATATCCGGTCTTCCGATCCTGCTTCTCGCCCGGCACGGGCCGGGGCATCTGCTCAATCCTTCGCAGGTTCCTTATCGAGCGAACATTTTCGCGCTGAAACAATTGGGCTGCACGCACATTCTTGCATCGGGGGCGGTGGGATCGTTGCGCGACGAGATGCGGCCGCGCGATCTGGTGATACCAGATCAGATCATCGACAAAACGCGTCGCGCGACCACGTTCTACGACAAGGCGGCGGTGCATGTGGAATTCGCCGAACCTTTCTGCCCGGTGCTGCGTCAGATTCTGGTGGAGGCGGGCGGCGATCAGTCCGCGCCCAAGGTTCACCACGGCGGGTGCTACGTCTGCATGGAAGGCCCGGCCTTTTCCACCCGCGCGGAAAGTCTGATGCATAGACTCTGGGGCGGCGATCTCATCGGGATGACGGCCATGCCCGAGGCCAAACTCGCGCGCGAAGCCGAGATCAGCTACGCGCTGATCGCCCTGGTGACGGACTACGATTGTTGGAAGGGCAAGCCGAAGGAGCAGAAGGATGTCGATCCGTTCGTTCTGCTGAAGGAAATCATGGGCCACCTCGACGTGGCGACCGACAACGCGATCAAACTCATGGTCCGCGCGATCGAAAAAATGGCCGGTCGCGAAGAAGAGTTGTTGGCCAGTCCGGCACAGCAGGCGCTGAAGCTGGGAATCTGGTCGGACACGAAAATGATTTCCCGAGACGAGATCGAAAGACTCGCGCCCCTCTGGGGCAAGTATTTTCAAGGCATGTGATGCGTCGTTGTATCGCCTTCATCATTCTGCTGATCGCCGCGACGAGCGTCGTCGCGCAGTTCAACCCCGGCGATCCGCGTCGGGCTGCCGAGGCGATGAACGCGGTCGCCGTGCACGACTGGCCCGACTCGCCCAAGCGGTTCGCAGACGCACAACGGATGGCCGATGCGAAAGAATGGCGCAAGAGCGCGGAGCTGTACCAGGAGATCATCGAAAAATTCGGCGATCGCCTTTTGCCGATCAGTCCGGCGCCGGGTGAGAAGCAGGCGCGATACACCAGCGTCACCGATGCGGTCCTCACGAAACTTTCGAAGTGGCCCGACGAAGGCCTGAGCGCGTATCGCGCAAAATTCGAACCCACGGCCGCGATACAACGGGAAAGCGCGGCGGACGATCCGATCGCGCTGCATCGCGTCTATTCCACTTACTTCATCACCGACAACGGTAAGCAGGCCGGGATGCGACTGCTCGATTTATATTTCGAGGACGGCCAGTTCGCCGCCGCGGCGTGGACGGGGCAACGGCTGTTGGAGCTGCATCCGAGTTTGGTCGTCGAGCGGCCGAAGGTTTTGTATCGAACGTCGCTCGCATTTCATCTGGCGGGAGATGCGAATCAGGCAAAGAATTATTCCGATGAGCTGATTAGGAAATATCCGAACGAAACCGGGCGGGTGCGCGGGGCGGATGTTCGATTTGCCGAATCGATCGCAACTGAACTCGCGGTGCCTGCGGCACAGCCGCAGGCTTTGAGCGCGGATTCGTGGCCTACGTTTGCCGGCAGCGCGGATCGTGGTCGTGTATCGACCGCAATGGGCCGGCCACGCGCGAAGCTTCCATACACAATCGATCTGATCAAACCGAACTGGAAGCCGATGGCCCTGCCGCGGCGACATGAGCTCGATGTGCAGGACGATCGCGAGCGCGCCGAAGGATTGACGCTCGGCATCATCCCCGCCGTCGATCGCGGCGAGTTGTTTTTCCAGGACGGCGGCCACGTCTATGCCGTCAGCCTCGAAAGCGGTCTTCCGCTTTCCGGCTGGGCGTCGACGTACGGCGGCGATCGCCGCGGCGTATACACGCTCGGCTCGCCGTGGGGATTCCCTCGCAATCAGCAGCTCTCCATCACCGTCACCGATTCGTACGTGTTGGCGATCATGGGCCAGCGCGATCCGTTCGGAACCGAGATCAACCTGCAAAGCGAAACTCGACTCGTCTGCCTCGATCGACAAACCGGACGCGAACTGTGGACCGCGAAAGTCACCGGCCTTGGCGAAGTCGGCACACGGTCGCAGCAGTTCGGCGGCTCGCCGCTGGTCGTCGGCGACAGCGTCTACACCATCGCCCGCGCGGGCGGCGCGGGGCCGCAGTTCGAAGATTCCTACGTCCTGTGTTTCGATCTCAACACCGGCAAGCCGCGCTGGACGTGCTACGTCGCCAGCTCGACTTCCGGCAGCGGGCTGATGATGAACGACGGCTCGACGCTGCCCAACGACTGCAGCCATCTCGCGTATTCCGGCGGGCGGATTTTTGTCGCGACGAATCTCGGCGCCATCGCCGCCGTCGACGCCCTGGGCGGGAAACTCATCTGGCTCTCGACATATCCCCGCGACGTCACCACCGACACGAACAACGCCTTCATGTTCCGCGGCCGGTTTGATCCCAACAACAACACGCGCCTGCCGAGCGTGCGGCCCTGGGCATACAACGCGATCATCTATCAGGACGGCAAGCTCTTTGCCCTGCCCAGCGACGCGCGGCACGTGTTGATCATCGACGCCGCGAGCGGCGCGGAGATCAAACGCATCTCGCTTGGGAATTTGCTCGATGCCGATTCCCTGCTGGCGGTCGTCGGCAAGCGGCTGGTCACCACCGGCAAGCACGCACTGGGCGACGGCAAGTTCACCGGCACGGTGATGTGCCTGAACTGGGAAACGTACGACGAAAACAAATTCGACAACAGCATGCTGTTCTGGAGATCCGAACTTCCCGCCGCGATTTTCGGGCGCGGGTTCGTCACCACCGATTCCGTCTTCGTCCCCACGCAGGAGCGGCTGCTGCGTATCAGCCTCAAGACCGGCAAGCTCGAAGAAACTTACCCGCAATTCCTCGGCCACTGGGACGCGACCACCGAAGGACCCGGCAACGTGATTGTCTCGTCCGAACACGTGATCGTCGCCGGCGCCCGGCACATCGATGTGTACAGCGACATGTCGATCGTCGCCGCCAAGCTCGATCGCGAAATCGAAGCCGCGCCCGATGATCCACAACCGCGACTGCGCTACGCGGCCGTCCTGTTCATCGCCGGCGAGATCGACAAATCAATCGCCCGTCTCGACGAAGCGATTGATCGCCTGGGCGGGATGAAATCGATGCGCCCCGGCAACGAGCGCGACAGCGTCTTCAACAACGCGCTCACGTTCGCGCAGAAACTGGTGAAGAGTTCGCGCGTCGACCAGAACGACGACAACGCCAATAAGCTGTTCGACCGCGCGGCCGCGGCGGCGTACACGCCTTCGCAGCAGGTGGCGTGGCGGATCGCCCGCGCGAAGTTCGCGCGATCGACGCAGGACTTCGCCGCCGAGGGCCGGCTGTACCAGGAAATCCTCGCTGACGAATCGTTGCGCTCGTTCACGACGATCGATGAAGCCGTCGACGGGCCCGTGCAGGCGGGCGAACTCGCGCAGCGCGGGATCGAAGATCTGATCAAGATCGGCGGGCGGAAAGTTTACGAGCCGTTCGACAAGGCCGCCGCCGACGCATTCACCGCGGCGAAGGATCAGAACGATCCGGCAAAGCTGCTGGCGGTGTCGCGGCAATATCCCAACGCCGTCGTTGCGCCGCAGGCGATGCTCGCGGCGGCGGACTCGTTCGAAACCGCCGGCGATCAGCAGAAAGCGGTTCACGTGCTGCGGCAGGCGTATTTCAAATATCCCGCGTCCGATCGCGCGCGAGTGCTTGAATCGATGGCGCGCGTTTACCTGTCGATGCCGAATCGATTGGATGAAGCGATCGCGCGATTGTCTCAGGGCAACAAGCAGATGAGCGACACGAAACTGTCGCGGCCGCTGAAACTTCCCGACGGCCAGGAGCTTTCCGGCGTGACGTTCGCGCAAGCGCTGACGGCGGTGGAAAAATTCCGCGGCCATGAAGCGGCGGCGGCGCTGCCCGATTTCCATCTCCCTCCGCCGCTCACGGCGGCGCAGCGACGCGAGCACAAGCGGCAGCAGCCGTTCGTTACCGATCCGCCACCAGAGACAATCGACGATGTCGCCGCGCTGATCACGCCGCTGCGCGAAGCGTCGCGGAACGATCGCGTCGTCACGTGGTCGGCCGCGGGCGGATTGTCGATTTACGCGGTCGGCGAGACCAAGCCGCTGGTGCAGAATCGAAATATCTCCGAGCCGCCGAAGAAAATCGCGTGGATGGGGAGCAACCTGTTGGCGTGGAGCGATTCGCAGATCGTGGCGCTGGCGGAATCGAGCGGGGAGATCGTCTGGAAGACGGAGATGCGCGCGATGCAGCCGATCGAGGTCGCCTCCGCACCCTCTGCCGTGGCGGATGAAGAGCAGGCCAACGCGAATGGCAACATCAACGTCGGCGCCGGTGCGAATTTGCAGATCCAGGGGAACGTGAACATCAACGTGCGCGGCAACGCGCAGATCCAGATCGTCAACCAGGGCAACCGGCGGCTGATCGTGCAGAACGGGCGCGTCGTCCGCGTGATCAACAACCGCGGGCAGGCAGCGGCGAACGTGCCGCAGGCGCCGCAGGTGGTTGTCGGCGGGCCCGAGGCGATCTACGACGTTCGCGCGCTCTCCGACCGCGCGATCGTCTCGACGACGACGGGCCGGCTTCTGTGCATCGACCTGAGCGACGGCCACGTGAGCTGGCAGATGCGGCTGATCGATCGGCCGATCGATCGCATGGTCGTGAGCGAGGACTTCGCCGTCGTGCGGATGACGGACGATTTCAACGTGCAGCTGGTGGCGCTGGATTCTTCGACGGGCCAGTTGCTGGGGCGCAAGGTGTTTTCGATCGAGAGTAATGTCGTACCGATTAATATCGCGCTGTCGGCCGACGGACGGATGGTCTACACGACACCCGACCAGGTTTTCGCGCTGGACTTGTACGAGCCGTGGGGCCAGGAGGGCCGCGAATCGCCGCAGGGGCAGGGCAATCTCACGTTCTTGGGCGCCGACAAACCGGATCAGCTGCTGATCGCCGACGGCCGGGTCCTCGCGCTGTCCGACAACGGGCAGTTCGTGCGGATGATTTCGCTGGAGACGCTGCGCACACTCAGATATTTCTCGCCCGAGGCCGGCCGCGAAGTCGACGGGATGCTTAAGACGGCGACGAACCAGTGGAACGTCTCGATGCGGCTGGTGGGAGCGCATCTGTATCTCGTCAGCCCGACGAAACTGATGGCGTACAACCTCGATCATCTCGAGCAGAGCTGGCCGGGATCGATCGACATCTCGACGAGTCCGAACGTGCGCGAAGCGTTCATCGGTAAGGATTTCCTCGTGCTGCTCGACGAACCCGGCGCCGCCGCCGGCGGCATATTAGGCGGCGGCCCGCTCAATCGCCTGCACGCCTTCAGCCGCGCGAAACTGAAAGACAATGCGGATCGCGAAAGCGGGCTGCTGGTGTACAGCCATAATGTCAGTGACAAATCCGGCATCGTGCAGTGGCAGGCGGTGGAAGGCGGGTTTTATTATTTGAGTGGGGATCAGAAGCTGCACTTCCTGCGTGGGGCTCGAGAATAGCGGGCCGCTAAACGGTCGCACATCGGGTCTTTCTCGTTTACAATCCAAACGGCGAGCGATGGATCACTCGTACGCCGTTTGAATGAAACCACCGAAACGATGGAACATTTCGGAACCGCACGAGCGGGCGGCGGAGTTGGCGGCGCGACTCAAAACGTCGCCGCTGCTGGCGCAGGTTCTGCTGAACCGCGGGCTGAGCACGCCGGAACAGTGCCAGACTTTTCTGCGGCCGAGTCTCAAGGATCTGCACGATCCATCCCTCATCGCGAACATCAAACCGGCCGCCGAGCGAATCGCCAAGGCCATCCGCGACAAAGAGAAGATCGTCATCTACGGCGACTATGACGTCGACGGGATCACGGCGACGTCGATCCTGTGGCACGCGATCCGTTTGCTCGGCGGCGTCGTCGATTTCTATATCCCCCACCGCATCGATGAAGGCTACGGACTGAACGGCGAGGCCGTCGCGAGCATCTGCGGCGAAGGCGCGAAGCTGATCGTGACCGTCGACTGCGGCGTGACCGCGATCGAACCGGCGAAAATCGCCCGTGAGCGCGGCGTAGATCTGATCATCACCGATCATCACGAGTGGCATCAGTCGCCCGAGACGCGCGAGCCACTGTTGCCGGAATGTTTTGCGATTGTGCATCCGCGACTTTCGGATCCGGTGTATCCGAATCCGCATCTGTGTGGCGCGGGCGTCGCGTTTAAGCTCGCGTGGGAAGTTGGCAAGGCGATGAACGGCGCGGCGGCGCGCGTCTCGTCGGAATTCCGCGAGTATCTTCTCGAAGCGACGGCACTGGCGGCGCTGGGGACGATCGCGGATGTCGTACCGCTCGTTGGCGAGAACCGCACGCTGGCGCATTTCGGGCTGAGCGGGTTGAAGGCGAGCAAACTCACCGGCATCAAAGCGCTGATCGAATCGGCGGCGCTGACGGGACAGAACCTGGACAGCTATCACGTCGGATTTTTACTGGCGCCGCGATTGAACGCCTGCGGCCGGATGGGCCATGCGCGGCTTGCGGTGGAAATGCTGACCAATGCGGACGAGAAGAAGGCCGCGGAAATCGCGGTGTATCTCGAGCAGCAGAATCGCGCGCGACAGAATCTCGAGAAACGGATCCTGACCGATGCGCTCGATCAGTGCGGGCAGCTGGGATTCGATAAGGATGATTGCCGGGCGATCGTGCTCGGCGGAGAGGGATGGCACGCGGGCGTGATCGGCATCGTCGCGTCGCGGATTGTCGATCGGTTCAACCGCCCCGCCGTCATGGTGTCGCTCGCCAACGGCACGGGCCAGGGTAGCGCGCGGTCGATCGCGGGATTTCATCTCGCCAAGGCGCTCGAAGTCTGCGGCGAACATCTGCAAGCGTATGGCGGCCACGAAATGGCGGCGGGATTGAAAGTGGAATCGAGCAAGTTCGAAGATTTCCGCAACGCGTTCGTCGCGCACGCGAAAAGCGTCGTCACGAAAGAGATGCTGCAGGCCGAGCTGAAGCTGGAATGTCTGGCCGATCTGGAAAGCGTCACGGAGTCACTTGTATCGGACCTGAAACGCCTGGGCCCGTTCGGCATCGGCAACCGCAAGCCGCTTCTATGTTGTAAGGGCCTGAAGCTCGTCGGCGAGCCGCGACGGGTTGGCAAGTCCGGCGATCATCTGCAGCTGCTCGTCCGCCAGGGCGAACGATCGATGAAGTGCATCGCATTTAATTATGGGAAGATGTTCGACCAGCTCACCAGCGGCGCGATGATCGACCTGGCCGTCGAACCGACGCTGAACGAGTATATGGGACGTCGAAGTGTCGAGCTCGAGGTGAAAGACCTGCAGTTGATCTGATCTCCAACCTGCCACCGTCCAGTAATCATCCACATCACGCAGCGCCGTTCGCATTTTAGGAAAATTTCGGAATTCATTTGCCTCCATATGAGATCAATTGGACATCTAGCCCAGCAAGGAGACTGGGCCATGTTGAAGAATCGGAAGACAAATCGGGACGAGTCGAAGAAGGCTGCACGCAACGGGGTGATGTTTGAGGCCCTGGAAGATCGCCTGATGATGGCGGTCACGCAGGCGACGGCCCTGACGACCATCAACGGCCCGGCGACGGGCGCCCGGGCGGGCATCTCGATGTCCTCCGTGAGCAACAACAGCCTGGTCGGCGCTTACATGGCGGCCAACGGTACGACCGCCAACGCCGGCAAGGTCATCATGTACAGCGGCACGACTTCGACGATCCTCAAGACCTTCGCCGCCCCGACAGCAACCGCCAACGGATATTTTGGCGCTTCGGTTGCGGGTACGACGGATGGATTCGTGATCATCGGTGAGACCGGCAGCAACGGCAACGCCGGCCGGGTCTACTTCTACAATGCCAGCAGCGGTTCGCTGGTCTGCACGATCAACAACCCGACCCCCGCCTCGGGCGACAGCTTCGGCTGCTCGGTGGCGCAGGTCGGAAACAACATCCTGGTCGGCGCCAAGGGCGACGACAACAACAGCCTGACGGATTCCGGCGCGGCTTATCTCTTCAACCGCTCCGGCACGCTCCTGGCGACGTACATCAACCCGACCAAAGCGGCCAGCACGTACTTCGGCAACGCTGTGACCTGTGCGGCCAATAACCCGATCGTCGCCGCCTTCTACAACAACACCGGCGCGACCCGCAGCGGCCAGGTTTACGAATTCGATGCGACCAAGACCGGCACGGTGACGACCGCCAAGTTCACCTTCAAGGCCACGACCAGCGTCGCCGACGATCACTTCGGCATCTCGGTCTCCGGCAACGGGACGAACCTCCTGATCGGCGCCGACGGCCGCGACAACGGCTCGGTGCTGAACACCGGCGCGGCGTTCCTGTTCAACGCGTCGACCGGCGCCGCGATCCGCACGATCGCGAACCCGGCCAACGTCGCCAACGACAACTTCGGCAACTCGGTCGCGCTCAGCTCCACCAAAATCCTGGTCGGCGCGCAGGGCAACGACACGTACGCGGCCAACAGCGGCGCGGCGTTCCTCTTCGACGTCGGCACCGGAACGCTCACTCACACCTTCTACAACCCCAAGAAGGGCGCGAGCGATAACTTCGGATCGTCGGTCAGCTTCCTCGGAACCAACGTGGTTATCGGAGCGCAGGGTGCTGACATGGTCGGCACCGACTCGGGTGCGGCTTATGTCTTCAAGCCCCAATAACTGATTTCAAGGCCGGCCGGTTGGCTTCCTCCCGGGCCAACCGGCCGGTTCGTTTCATCTCATCTAAACATCATATTCAGTTGGGCCGATGTAAGTGCTGATCAGCTTCAAGGGCTGGAGCGTTACATGCGTGCTACTCGAAGGGGTTTTACCCTCATTGAGATTCTGATCGTGGTGATCATTCTCGGCATCCTTGCCGCGATCGTGATCCCACAGTTCGGCGCGGCCGGCGAAGACGCCCGCAAAGCGAACGTCAAAACCCAGCTGCAGACGATTCGCAGCCAGGTCCAGCTCTACAAGGCGCAGCACGGCGATCAGCTTCCCGATTTGATCACCAGCTGGGATGCGCTCACCACCACAACAACCTACGGCAGCAAGACGCTCGGGCCGTACATGATCCAAACGCCGGTCAATCCCCTGAACAATCTAAGCAACATCGCGGACGGCGACGGCAGCGCCCCGGCGCAGGTTTCAGCCGGTTTCATCTACGATTACGCCGGCGGAGCGGGCAGCGGCAAGGTCTACGCGACCGGCACCGACGGGTTCTACGTCTACGAAGAGTAATACCCTTTCTCCCTTGTCGGCACTCCAACGCGTATAATGGCGGGCACCACTTCCACAAGGAGCCGCCATGTCCACCGGTCTTCGTTCTCTCATTGACGCCGGCACGAAACTCTGGCTTGATTCGATCGACCCAGAACTCGTCCGCAAGAACCGCGCGATGGGCGCGACCGGCGCGACATCCAATCCCATCATCATCGCCGACATCCTGAAGACCGGCCGCCACGACGATGCGATGACTAAACTCATCGACCAGGGCCTGGACGATTCGGCCATCGCGTGGCAGCTGACCGATCAGCTCGTCCGCGACGCCATGGGCGTGTTCCAGCCGGTGTGGGAACAATCCAAAGGCAACGACGGCTACGTCAGCTTCGAACTCGATCCGCTTCTCGAAGACGTCAACAATCCCACGCCAAAAGCGCAGGCGAGTGCGAAGTACATCGAGCTGGCGAAGAAATGGTCGGCGGGTCACAAGAACCGGATGATCAAGATCCCGGCAACTCCCGCTGGGCTGGATTGTCTCGAGGAAGTTGCCGCGGCGGGCATCACCATCAACGTCACGCTCATCTTCAGCGACCGCCAGTACAAGGCTGCGCGCGACGCAGTCTGGCGCGGCGCGCAGCGGCGGAAATCAGGACTGAACGATTTCAAGAGCGTCTACAGCATCTTCGTTTCGCGCGTCGATGTGTACACCGAAAAACACGTGCCCGATCTCTCCGGCGCGGCGCAGGGATTGACCGGCATCGTCAATGCCAAGCGCATCTGGCAGATGAACCAGGAATTCTGGAAGCCCAAGAACCTTCGTCTTCAGCAGGAGATGATCTTCGCCAGCACCGGCACGAAAAAGCCGAGCGACCCTGCCGACAAATACGTCGAAGCGTTCGCCGGATCCGACATCGAAACCAACCCGCCCGCGACCAACGACGCCGTTGACAAACTCGGTAAGTCCTACAAGCGCACGGTGGAGCAGATGCCGCCACAGTCGGTGCTCGACGAGATCGCGAAGAAAGTCGATCAGCAAAAAATGGAAGACAAGCTGATGGAAGAGGGGACTGCGAAGTTTGCCGATCCACAGAAGGCTTTGCTCAAGCTGATCGGCGAGAAGCGCGCCACGCTCGCGGCCGCGAAGTAACTTTCTTTACCGCCGCATGTAAGTCGATCGCTGCACGTTATACGTGCCGGGTCGACTGTACGTCGATCCGCTACCCGCCGGCCCGATATACGTCGGCGGACAGAAATCCCGGGCCGGTGCCGTGTTGTAAGTCGACGGCGGGCAGAACGGCCGCGGCGGCGGGTTGTAAACTCCCACCGGCGGGGCGACAAACGGCCGCGGCGGATAGTAGCCGCCTTCACCGTAGAGCCGTGAGTATGGCGCGTAGTATCGATACGGATACGGCGCCGGATACAAACTGCCGTTTCCGTAGTATCCGTAATTGCAATTCGGAGATGAGTAGTAGCCGCAGTTCCCGCCGTAGTTACCGTAGTTGACGAATCCGAATCCGAAGCCCACCGTCCACTTGCCGTGTCCCGCCGATGCCGTCGCCGGCAACAGCGCGAGCGCGAGAACCGAAATCAGAAGATATCGCATGACGGCCTCCAACGGGCGTGATGCGAATCACGTCCGATCAGCGCCCGTAATAGCTTCCCGAAACCGAGAAGCTCGTGCGCGGCGCGTAGTAAGACGGGCCACAAGATCCGCCACCATAGTACGGCGTTCCGCACGGCGGCGCGTAGACCGTCGCCGGAGCGTAGTAAACGGGAGCGGGCGCGTAATACACCGGTGCGGGGGCGTAGTATCGAGCAGGACGATAGTAGTTCACGTTGCCGTAGTAGCTTGGCCCGCAGTATCCGCCGTTGCCGTATCCGACGCCGACGGATCCGTAGTTGCCACCGTAGTTCGAGAATCCGAATCCGAGCGCGACGGTCCAATTGCTGTGACCATGACTGTGGCCACCACCGCCGTGGTTGCCGTTCCAGTGACTGCCACCGCCGCCGTGACCGTGGCCACCATGTCCGTGACCACCCGCCATCGCAGCCGCGGGGAACAACGCCAACGCCAAAACGGGAACGATTAGAAATCGCATAACGGCCTCCCGTGGACGGCTGATGGATCGTCCACAATATTGTAGACAACACCGGACCGCATTCCGTTAGAAAAACCGGCGATTTACCGCATGTGATATTGAAAAACTCGAACCTGGAATGACTTGCGCGCTATCCCACGACCAGATTGTCCCGATGAACGACCTCATCGTACGCCGCTTCCCCGAGAATCTCGCGCACTTCCGCCGTCTTCTTCCCCCGGATCTTCTGCACATCCGTAGCCGCGTAATTGCAGAGCCCGCGCGCGATCGTTTTGCCATCCAATGTGACAATCGCCACGATATCCCCCGGCTGAAATTCGCCTTCGACTTTGACGATCCCCGCGGGCAACAGCGAACGGTTCTTGTCGATCAACGCCGTCACCGCCCCGGCATCGACGACGATCGATCCCACCGGCCGCGCACTGCCGATCCACCGGCTGCGCGCCGATCGCTTCTTCGCCGTCGGCGGCGCGAACATCGTCCCCAGATCCTCGCCGCCGATCAGTCGCGGCAGAATATCCGGCATCCGTCCATCAGCGACGATCAACGCCTCGCCCGATTCGGTCACCATACGCGCCGCTTCGAGTTTCGAATTCATCCCGCCCTTCCCGAGGGCCGATTTCTCCGCACGCACCAGTCCGCGCGCGTCATCGAGGGTTTCGACATATCGCACCGGCTGCGCCTTGGCATCGAGAATCCCGTCGACGACGCTGAGCAGGATCAAGAGATCTGCGCGAAGCGCCTGCGCAACCAGGGCCGCGAGAATGTCGTTGTCGCCGAAGCTGATCTTGATCAGTTCATCGGTGGAGATCGTGTCGTTCTCGTTGATGATCGGCACGCCGCCGAGTTCGTGCACCGCGTGAATCGTGTTGCGTACGTTTAAGAATCGAATGCGGTCGTCGATGTCTTCTCGCGTGAGCAGCAGCTGCGCGACATGCAGTTTGTGCGGCGACAGCGCGAACGCCCACGCATCCATCAATCGTCGCTGACCGATCGCCGCGACGGCCTGAAGCTTGCCGAGATCGCCCGGTCTTTTCGCGAGATTCAGTTCCGCCAATCCCGCGCCGATCGCCCCGCTGCTGACGAGCGTGACGAGCACGCCGCGCTCCCTGAGCGCGACGACCTGTTTTGCGATCGTCCCCAGGAACGCCGTGTCCAGCTTGCCCGCCGGGTCGGAAAGCAGCTGCGTGCCGAGCTTCACGACGACGCTGCGGACGGTGGAGAGATACTGTTGGCGGTTCGAGCTCATGTTCGCTGCGTAGTTTAGCGACGACCGGTGAAATGGGAATCGACCCACCCGCACGGTAAATTGGGGCCATGATGCGACACCTCCTCTCCATCGCCCTGCTGCTGACGACCTGCTCGAGCCTTTACGCCGGCGACGCCATCGCCGTGAACCAGAAACTCGGCCGCGGAATCAATCTCGGCAACGCGCTCGACGCGCCCAACGAAGGCGAATGGGGCGTGAAGTTGGAGGAATCGTATTTCAAGACGATCAAGGACGCCGGATTCAATTCCGTTCGAATCCCCGTGCGGTGGTCTGCACACGCCGGCAAGGATGCGCCGTACACAATCGAGCCGGCCTTTATGTCGCGCGTGGAATGGGCCGTCGATCAGGCGCTCAAGAACGACCTCGCCGTCATCCTCAACTTGCATCACTATAAGGAGATTCACGACGAGCCGGATCATCACACCGATCGACTGATCGGCCTGTGGGAACAGATCGCGCCCAAGTTCAAAGACAAAACCGGCACGATCGTCTTCGAGCCGCTCAATCAGCCGGACGAAAAGATCGATGCGGCCAAGTGGAACACGATGCTCCGCCAGCTGACCAAGTCGATCCGCAAGACAAACCCCGATCGCACGCTGATGTTCGGGCCGGTCGATTCGAACAATCTCAAAGAGCTGCCGGGGCTCGATCTGCCCAAGGACGAGAAGAACATCATCGTCACCGTGCACTACTACAAACCGAAAGAGTTCACGATGCAGGGCGCGAGTTGGATGGAAGGTTCCGAGGCTTGGAAGGGAACCAAGTGGCCGGCGAGTGATGAGCAGACCAAGACGATGCAAAAGGATTTCGCGACGATCGCCGAGTGGGGAAAGAAGCACGACCGTCCGATGAACGTCGGCGAGTTCGGCGCCTTCGAACAGGCCGACATGGAATCGCGCGTGAAGTGGACGAAATCGATCGTCGACCTGGCAACGAAGAATCAGATGTCGTTCAACTACTGGGAATTCTGTTCGACGTTCGGCGCGTACGATCCCGCCGCGAAAAACTGGCGCGATTCGATCAAGAACGCGCTGCAGAAGAAAGACTGACGGCGATTCGAAAGTCCTTTCCCACACTTCGTTTGGAAATGCAAAAGTGCCCCAAAACTCTGCCCCAATTCTCTATTTAACCGATCTCATCAGGCTCTAATTTTCCTCTTGTTTTGCTGAATATCACGTGATAAAGTGCGCCCCGTCAGCGTGCAGTGGGTCGTGCTGGAGCGCACGTCTTGCATCGCTTTCAGTTGTTCCCTCGCGTTCGTAGGAGTCTGGAGAAAATCTGATGTCGTCGTATTCCCCGCCACCGCGGCGGCGCGCCGTTGCGCGTCGAAAGCGGGCCCATGGCAGTCCCCTCGCGCTGGGGGCCTTGGGCCTCGGTGGCACCATTCTGGGTCTGGCCCATCATGCCGACGCCGCGAATTTCACCAACGGCAACGTCGTTGTGTATCGCGTCGGTACCGGATCGGGCGCCCTCAGCGCCAACTCGGCGGCGGTTTTTCTCGACGAATATTCCCCCACCGGCACGCTCGTACAGTCGGTCGCCATGCCGACCATCGACAGCGGATCGAACCAGACGCTCACTGCCACCGGCAACAACATCACGGAAGGCTTGATCACGCGATCGGTCGACGGCCGGTTCCTCGTGCTCGGCGGCTACGACGCCGCGACCGGAACGGCGAACGTCGCGACGACCAACGTCGCGCGCACGATCGGCCGCGTGAACGCCGCCGCGACCATCAACACCACCACGACGATCAGCACTACATTTAACGCCGCGACATTTCGCGGCGCGGCCAGCAACAACGGCAGCGGCTTCTGGGCCGGCGCATCGTCGGGCGGCCTCGTGTATCAGCCGCTCGGATCGACCGGCGCTGGAACCGTCGTCAGCACGACGATCACCGACAACAATCAGCCGAATATTTTCGGCGGCCAGCTTTACGCGACGACCGGATCGAACACTGCGAGAATCGCGAAAGTCGGTACGGGTTTGCCGACGACCACGGGCCAGACGATGACCGACACCGGCGTCGGCAACAGCGGCAGCCCGTATCAGTTCTTCTTCGCCGATCTCACCAACACCGTCGCCGGCTTCGACACGCTCTATGTCGCCAACGACAACCAGTCGGCACTGAAGAAGTACGCACTAGTGGGCGGCACTTGGACCGTCGCCAGCACGACCGGAAACAACAACGACGACTATCACGGCCTCACCGGCGTGGTCAGCGGATCGACCGTGACGCTCTACGTCGTGAAGGGCACGGGCACGCTGGAGAAAATCGTTGATTCCAGCGGCTACAACGCGGCCATCAACGGCGCGGAAGTGACGATCGCCACCGCCGGGTCGAACACGCAATTTCGCGGCGTCGCTCTCACGCCGGCGGGCATGGGCAATTTCACCGTGCCGGGCAGCGTGACGCTCAACGTCCTGCGCAACGCTCCGACGACGATCATCGGATCGATCACCACGACCAACACCAGCGTGATCGGCGACGACTACACAGCGACGCCCGGCGGATCGCTGAGCGTCGCGAACCCGACCGCGTTCGTGGCAGGCTCCGGCGGGACGGACGCGATCAACATCGGCGTCGCCAGCACCGGATCGTTCGGCACGCAAAGCGGCACGATCACCGTCACGCCATCCACCGGCAGCAACGTGGCGAGCGTGAGCGTGAACGTCGGCAACGCGACGGCGCAGAACGCCTTCAACGATCGAACGCATTTCGGCACGGCGCTGATCGGCAAGGTGAACAGCGGGAACAGTTACGCGAATCTCGAATCGAAAGTCGTCGCCGCGACGGGGACGGCCGGCGCGGGGATCTTTGGAACCATCGCGACGATCAAGGCCGGCACCGCCAGCGGCGACACGACGGTGGCGATGGCGTGGCGGGCGCGCAACAAGAACGAGGTGAGCGGATTCTCCACGACGCCGCCCTTCGGCGCGTTCACGCCGGGCGCGGGATTGGCCAGCGATGTGGTCGATCTCACCGGCATCCGCGCATCCGGCGTGGGATCGAATCACGGATCTCATCAGACCGACATTTTCGTTCTGCAGATGACGTACAACGAAGCGGAGATCGCGAAGATCACCGCCCTGCCCGAAACGACGGCGGCGACGAAAAAGCTGATCGCGCTCGGTTATCTCGATCTTGGCGCCGACGGCACCGCCGGGACGGTCGACGACCGCTGGTCGCTGGCGGTGAACGGGAATTTCGGCGGCGGCAATATTTTTGCCGGCAACGTCCCGTTCACCGACACGGGTTCACCGGGCCTGAGCGACGACTTGGGCCGCTGGGGCGTGGACACGGGCAACAACGTGGTGTGGGCTGTGCTGAATCACAACAGCCAGTTCGCGGCGATCCCCGAACCAACGACGCTGGGGATTTCGGGATTCGTTGGCGCGGCGATGCTCGGACAACGCCGCCGCAAACGTCGAGGCCCAAAACGTCGCTGATCACGGTTTCACTGATCTGATCTTCGATGTGAAATTCTGCAGGTCGTCGATCGTCGCGCCGTTGCCGTTGAAGAGATCTTTCTCGAACGCGTAGAAGAACACGTCGTAGCTGTTTTTCTGAATCTGATCGAGACAGAGTCTGAGTTTGTCGACGCCACCGGGGCTGCCGTTTTCGCACCAGGCGGCGAGCTTTCTCGGATGCGAGTGCGCGCAATACGCGATGAATTTGGCGGGCGACCATCGGCTCGCATCGGGCGAGGAATCTCCCGATGCATCGGCCTCCAGCCACGTGCACCACAGGGCGGCGTGATCGTCGTAGATCGCGGATGCGAGCTTGTCGAAGACGAGGCCGCGCGGGACTTCGCCGTTGATTTCGGGAGAGGTCGTTCCGTCGAGAAGTTTGGCAATGGCCGCCTCGGGCTGGCCGGGACGCGTGCCCCAGGACGGATACAGGACCGCGATCGTCGTCGTCGGACATCTTTTGCGGACGGTGGCGATCAGCCAGTTCTGATAGTTCGCCAGCGATGCAACGTGCCAGTCGAAAAATCGTTTCGCCTGCTGCGGCGTGCCCGTGCCCGGCTTCCATCCCGGCACCGGGCAGGGAACTTGTCCCCCGGCCAAACCTTTCGCCTTGCCCTGGGCGATCGGATCGAAACTCCAGTAACAATTATTGCGACCGTTGAACTTCCAGTGAGGGTAGCCGATCTCTCCGTAGAATCCGCCGCCGACGCGAACGGCAATAAATTCGGTACCGAGATCGGAGAACACGCGATCGATGTAGCCGCCGACGAGATCTCGCATCGACTGGCTGAACACCGCGTTCACGCCGCAGGCGCCGGGACCGGGGACAAACTCGTCGCCGAACTGGTTGACGAAATGGCTCTGGGGTTTCGTGAACACCCACTGCGGCGTGTCCTGGATTCCCATTTCCAGGACCATCTTGATGCCCAGTTCGCGGTAGATTTTCATCGCCGCGCGGGTCTGGTCGATAAACTCCTGATTGTATTTTCCCTCGGCGGGCTCGTAACGCGACCAGTAAAGTTCGATGACCACCGCGTCGATCTTGTGATCCTTGATCGACTGCGCGTGTTGTGTTTCGGGTTGGAGGGTGCCGACGAGATTGAGCGCGCGGGCGCTTCGAATCGCGCAGAAAGACACTACGAAACCGCAAGTGATGAGCAGGGATGTTCTCAGCACGTCAAACGCTCTATTGAGCGGCCTTCATCTGGTCGATGAACGCGGTCGATTCGGCGATCGACGCTTCCATGTCGCCGATCAGCTTCTTCACATCGGAGTCGATGCCCTTGGCCGTTTCGGTCAGCGACGAGATCGCCTGCGCGTTGAGGTTGTGCTTGAGATACAGCACCTGGTCGTGGAAGGCCTTGAGCACCGGCTTCATGCTCGCCTCGCTCTTTTTCATCGAAGCGATGAGCGTCGCGTAGCGGGCCTTGGTGTCGTTGAGTTTCTGTTCGCTGGATTTCCTCAACTCGGCGTTGTCGTATTCCTTCAGCTCGTTCTTCCATTCCTTGAACATGTCGTTCGCGGTTTCGTCGACGTCGGCGATCTGCGTCGAAAGCGCGTCCGACCGCTTCACGCAGGCGTCGTATTCCTTGCTGAGTTTCTTGTACTTCGCTTCGAGCTCGCCGCCCTGGAAGTTCGTGAGTTCCTGGAACCGCTCGAGCGTGGTCTTGAACTGTTCCTTGGCCTTGGTCTGTTCGGTCTTCGCGTCTTCGACTTCGCCGACGAGGATGTCGCGCTTTTCATAACCCATCTTCGACCACGCGCCGTAATACGCGGACTTGCAACCGAAGAGCATCGACGCCAGAACCGCCACCGTGAGCAATACTGTCTTTTGCATGAGATTCCTCGAAAAGTGAGGCGTATTTTCCTCTGATTTGATCCCGCTTGCAAATCGTTTCGATCGCCCCAACAATTGACTCTCTAATTCGAGACAGGAGTTTGTCATGCGTCATGTGATTTCCGCCCTGGTGATCAACGAGCCGGGCGTCCTCGCGAACATCGCCGGGATGTTCGCTGCCCGTGGGTTCAACATCGATTCGCTCGTGGTCGGGCGGACCGAAAATCCCGAGCTCTCGCGCATGACGATCGTCGTGAACGCCGACGACAACACCATCGAACAGGTCCGCAAGCAGCTGGCCAAGCTGGTGCCGGTCGTGAAAGTCCGCGATTTCAAGGAATCCGCCTACATCGAGCGCGACCTCGCCCTGGTGACCGTCGGCGTCACGCCCGAGCGGCGCAGCGAAGTCATCGAAATCGTCAACCTCTTCCGCGGCAAGGTCGTGGACGTCGCCAACGACAGCGTGATGATCGAAATCTCCGGCACCGAGGAGAAGGTCGAAGCGTTCGTCGAGCTGATGAAGCCGTACACCATCGAAGAGCTCGCCCGCACCGGCATCATCGCGATGGCCCGCGGCATGCAGTCGAACAAGGACAAAGGCCCTGCGCCCACGAAGAAGCGGACGCGAAGCCTCGATGCTCCTCCCGCGCCTGCACTTCCGCCGAGCTAGATTTTTTCCCGGATCGCTTTGGCGAATTCTTCCGCGTGAATCACCCGATACGGTCGGTTGTGGAATCTGGTTACGCGCGCGGGCATGCGCGTTGTGATGCGCAGATCGTTGTGCATCGACGCGACGATTTCGTAGGCGCGGGAAAAATTTTTCTCCCGCTCGCGCCACGTTTTTGATTTCAAGATGCGATCGAAGATCGGCGAGAGTTTCTTTGCACATCGAAGCCGGGCGAACGCGGTACCGAACCATTTCGCGTACGGCGCGTATTTCTGATCGATCAGGAAACACAATTCCATCAGCAATCGAACTTGCTGGGCGGCGATGAGTTTCGAGCCGATCTCGTCGCCGCGGAATCCAGTGCGGCCGACGAAGGCTTCGTTCTGGCCGATCGCGTCCCACTGGCGAGCCATGCGTTGGAGCCAGACTTTTCGCGGGAATTTCGCGAATTTCCGCAACCGCGGGCGGAGCTTCAGGCCGTCATGGAAGATTCTTCCGGATGTCAGCTCGAGAAGTTTCTGCGTCGGCATTTCGAGCCAGTCGTGCTCGCTCTTGGGAAACTTTACGTCGGCGATCGATTTGATTTCGATCATGTGATCGATCGGACCGTGCGATTTCATTTTCGGCAGGCGGACGTTGTTGTCGTTCGGGTCGGGCGGAGAGAAATTCGTTGAGAAGCCCACGACTAACGCTGGGAGGTTTTCCGACAGGACGCGAGAGATCTGCTTTTTGCGCGCGATGTCGCGCGCATCGACGAAGATCTGCAGGCGGAGGCCCCAGTGGTGATCGGTCGATTCCCTGTCGTCGAATCCGAGGACTTCCGATCCCGGGCCGATCAGGCCGGCGGAATACTTCAACTTTGGAAAATTCGTTTTGAGGATCGGCGCAACGGCAAAGCGGTAATAAATCTCGGCGAGCTGCAGGCCGGGGAGAAAATCTGACATGTCGTCACGTTTTGCGATCGAGCTGCTTGAGAATGATATCGACGTGACGCTTCGTCGCGCCCATTTCCAGTCGCACGACGTCCTGGGCGCGGCGGCCGATGTCGTTCGCGTCCGTCGGATTCGAAAGTGTCGCGTTGATCGCGCGACCGAGCGCGGGGCCGTCCGAAATTTCCAATATTGCCGCGGCGGCGCGGAACTTGTTCATGGCATCGGCGAAGTTGTGGGTGAAGGGGCCGACGATGGTGGGCTTGGCGAGGGCTGCGGGCTCGATCATGTCGGAGCCGTGTTGTCTGGGTCCGAGATCGACGAGCGTTCTTCCGACGAAGATTACGTCTGCTATTGAGTAGAACTTTTTTAGTTCTCCCATGGTGTCGCCGAGAACCACGCTGTTCGAGTTCGGGCCCACGGCGGAGCCGTGGGCTTGGGGGTGGGATCGACGTACGATTGGGAATCCGGATTTCTCGATGAGCTGCGCGACGTCGTCGAATCTCTGGGGATGTCGGGGCACGATGACGAGTCGAATCCCTTTCGATTGTAGATTTCGATATTCACTCAGGATCAGTTCTTCCTCGCCCGGACCGGTCGATCCGCACACCCAGATTTTTTCCTCACCCGGTTTCAGTCCGACGGCGGCGGCGAGATCTTTGTCGCCTTCGACGCCCTGCGAAATGTTCGCGGTGTCGAACTTCATTGTGCCGGTGATGCCGAGGCGATCGACCGGCGCGCCAAGCGCGATGAACCGGTCGGCGTATGTCTGATCCTGCACCGCGAGCGTCGCGATTCGACTGAACATTTTCTTCGCGATCGGTTTCACCCACTTGTAGTGCGAGAAGCTGGATGTCGTCAGTCGGCCGTTGATCAGCACGGCGCGGATGTTTCGCTTGGCGCATTGCCGGAGAAAATTCGGCCACAGTTCCAGCTCCATCAGCACGACGACGTCGGGCCGGAGGCGATCGAGCACACGATTCACCGCGGCGGAGAAATCGATCGGGAAACGGATGAGTGTGACTTTTGCGGGATCGGTGAAGAGTTGCTGGCCACGCTCGAAACCGGTGTCGGTGGTGGTGGAGACGATGACGTGCAGGTCGGGACGTTTTTCCTGAAGTTGGCGGACGAGCTCGCGCGTGGCGTTTATTTCGCCCAAGCTCACGGCGTGGATGAGAACGGCCGGGCCTTTCGATTCGCGTTTGTTGACGTGACCGAATCGCTCGCCGAACGCGCGCAGGACTTTCGTCCGCGCTTTGGATTTGAGAAGCCAGAACGGCGACGCGATGACAACTCCGGTGCCGTAGGCGATGTCGTAAAAGTTGATCATGCGTCAGTCGATGTACAGGCGATTTTTTTGGATGTAATCGACGACGCTCGGCGGCGTCAAATAGGTGATTGGTTTGCCGGCGCGGATTCGATTGCGAATGTCGGTCGAACTGATGTCGATCTGCGGCACCGTGACGACCTTCTTTTCGAGCCCGCGATATTGCGGCGGAAGCTTGGTGAAATCGAAACTGAACCCCGGGCGGGCCATCAGGACGAAATCGACTTCGTTCAACAGCGCTTCGGGCTCGTGCCATTTGGGGAGATCAGCGACCTGATCTGCTCCGATGAGCCAGGCAACTTTTGGCAGGCCTCGGCGTCTCAGTTCTCGGGCGGTTTCGATGGTGTAGCTGGGACCGCTGCGGCGAAGTTCCAGATGATCGATCTGGAATAAAGCCGAGCCTTGGATGGCTAGTTGGAGCATCGCCAGGCGGTGTTCGGGGGCTGCCAGATCAGTCTGCCGCGTCTTTAGAGGCGACTGGCCAGCCGGAATAAGCAGAACTCTGTTGAACCCGCCTGCCTCAGCGGCAGCTTGGGCGCAGATCAGGTGCCCGATATGAATCGGGTTGAAACTTCCGCCGAAGCAAAGGGTTAGATCCATAGGAAATGGCCGGTTTTTGTATGGTATCTCGATTGCTCTGATTGGACAAAGAAAACGCAGGTGTCCAGTTATCGATCGGAACTTTCAGCGATTTTATAATGGTCGCAAAGTCATGTTTTGACGAGGTTTAGAATAGGAACAAAGGCCCCGGAAGTACGTAAGAATATAGAGGACAACGTTCGAGGCTAGAATAATCACGACATCCTGTCTGTTTGACAGGTAGGAAGAGAGGTCAAGATGGCCCTCATGGCAACAACTCGGAGGAAGACGACTCACAGAGCCGCCCCGGTTCCCAGGGAACTGCGGGCCAAGGTGGAATCCCTGCTGAACGAGAACTACGCGTTCATGGACAGCCCGGTGTTCCGCCGCAAGAACATCGAACACGACCTGTTCGACATGTCGCGTGAGCCGGAGCTCCCGCGCGTGGCGTGGTATCAGCCGACGCGCGACGACATGCTGAACGAGAAGGTGGTCGGTGCGCCGCAGCTGATGAAGGGAGACGAAGAGCGCATGATGTTCCTGCGCTTCAACTTCTCCAAGAAGCAGCTGAGCAAGATCGTCAAGACGATTCAGAAGGACGGACTCACGAAGGAGCTGGGCGAGAAGTTCCTCGAATGGCACCGCCGATTCGAGCACTTCCGCGAATACCTCGTGCGGACGAACCTGGCCCTGGTCTTGGCGATGGCCAAGCGCACGCGGCTCGGCGATGTCGACTTCGCTGAAATCGTCAGCGAAGGCAACATGGCACTGATCCGCGCCGTCGACAAGTTTGATGTCGAGCGCGGCTTCAAGTTCAGCACGTACGCCTGCCGGGCGATTTTGAAGGCCTTTTCTCGCACGTCGATGAAGGCCAGCAAGTATCGCACGCGCTTCCCGATCGAGTTCGAACCGGACTACGAGAAGAGCGATTGGCAGGACAAGCGTCGCGATGCCGTGGAAGACGATTGCATTGACGAACTCAAGGCGATCGTCGACCGCAACCTCGCGGATCTGTCGAGCATCGAACAGACGGTGATCAAGCGTCGCTTCAACTGGCAGCAGGCTGAGGAAACTCCGCTCACGCTGGAAGAAGTCGGACAGATCATCGGCGTGACGAAGGAACGCGTCCGCCAGATCCAGAACAAGGCGCTGGCGAAGATCCGCAGCGTCATGGAAGACGGCGTGCTCCGCGTGCACCCGAAGACGGAAGCCGAAGAAGCCCCGCCGGCGGTTGCGCCCGAAGCCTAACGACAACCAACGACTCTTTACCCACGCCCGCCGATTCGGTGAAAACGAATCGGCGGGCCTTTTTTTTGGATTGAATGATTGATTCAGCGGGTCATTGATTCATTGAATCAATTGCTCACGCTGCTTGGGGAAGGAATTGCAGAAGTGGCTCGGGGAGAATCCTGATCCGTCGTCGCATTGCTTTCCCCACCGCGTATTCCATCGAAGCTTTGAATCGTCGCTGCACGCGCGCGTCGGGCTCGACGCCCAGTTCCCGCATCTGGTTCAGCGCCCAGATCCAGACGTGATACTCCTCCTCGCAGCGTCGCTTGTATTGCTCGAATCCGATCACGTGATGACCGACCTCGTGCAGAAATATCGCGAGACTGATTGGAGTCCGGGGTTTCGGCGATTCGATCCAGTTGATCGCCCGGCCGTCGCAGTAATACACACGCCACGCGCAGCCGCTCATCGTCTTGCGCCACTTACGAACACGGATGTCGTAGCGCGACTTCATCTCCTCAACCACGGCAGAATAATCCGGCATGACGCTTATTATCGGCACATGGCGTGCCATGGCGTGAACGTGACGATATTCTGAATAGTCGATGCAGCTCGAACCGCCGCGATTTTCGATCGTGATCCTGCTGGAAATGCTGGCGATTCTCGCCGTCTCGGTGACGGTGTATGCCTTCCTGGTTCGTCGATCGACGATCGGCCGGCGGTGGCTTTCGCTGGTCGAATATGCGCGCAGCAACGAGATGGTCTTTCACAACGGCGACGCCCCGATTCCCGCGCCGATATCGGAGTTATCTTCGCTGCGGCCGACGATACTGGTATCGCTGAAAGACAAGCACGCACAGATCGTGAAGTTCGAAACGATCACGCCCGAGCGAAGACACGAGTGGCATGTGCTGATCCGGCCGATCCAGTCGCACTGGCCGGCGACGGCGCTTCGGCCGGCGCATCAGCAGACGAATTCGATCGATCTGTATTCCCTGAGCACGCCGCGGAATCTTCACGGGACCGAGCGGTTCCAGATCCTCGGCCGCGACGAGAACGCGGCACGACGACTGCAGAGTTCCTCGGCTCGCGCACTTCTCCCTCCCGACATCGGATTGCTTTTACACGGCGGATTTCTGGTTCTGGATTTTTCCTCCCGGCCGTTCGATGAGATCGAATTGGGAAGAACGATCGCGCTCGCGAATCAGCTCGCCGGGCATCTCCCCTATTTGGAAGCTTGAGCGCGCGAGAGTTTTCGCCACTGCATCCCGCACCAGATCGCGAGCATCACGACGCAGATGTCGAAGAAGAGACTCTTGAACCAGAGTCTGCCGTCGACAAGAACGTGAAGTACGGAAACGAGACTGGCGAGATACAAACCGATCGCCGCGATGGCGATGATCAGATCCGCACGGAAAGATCGCCGAATCGTCAGCAATCCTTCGAACAACATCCCCGCCGCCCCGACATAGACAACCCAACCGGCGAGCAGGGCCTGTAATATGCCGATCCATCTTTCCGCCTCGGCACCGCCGAGCGCCGGGCCGAAGATTTGTAATGCCACCACGGGCAGACCGAACACGATCGCCTGGGCGCATCGATATTTGTACTCGCGCTTGCGTTGATCGATCGGACGATTCAAAAGCGAGTCGACGGCTTCGTAGTCGAGGGGTTGTCGCGAAGGTGGATTCAATGCGCGGAAGATTGATTCTGCGTATAACCGGTCGCGTGATAGCCGGCGTCGTTCACGGCGTCCATCAACTGGCTGATCTTCACGGAATCGGGGGCGTAGAGGACGGAGGCCTGACCGCTGTTGAAGTCGGTTTCCACTTCGTGCACGCCGGGGAAGCTGGAGAGCGCCTTGCGGATCGTTTCTTCGCATCGGTGGCAGTGCATGCCTTCGATTCGAATGATGGCGAGTTGATCGCGTTTGACGTCGCTCGACATTGAGCAGCTCCCGAAGAATTATACGTTAGGCAATCTTCTTACCCGTGGCAAGTTGCGCGCCACTGCGCGTCGGTGCGGTCAAATATGAGAGACGCGAGGAAAATTCGATCGGAAAAATGACTTACGCTCGCGTCCTGAAATGGCGCCGTCGGCGATCGGGTCAAACTCATCCGTTCGGGCAGTTTGACGATACCCATTCGCCCGTCGCGACGTTTTTTCACCGCCGATTTTCGGCCCGGCGAGAAAACTTGCTCGCCATTGCAGATTATCGGCGATTCGCGTTTTCACGCCTTAACGGTACGCGATTTGTTTGATGAGAATCGTCGAAGTTAACTGTTCACGCGAGTGAACGACCTACTTCATCAGACAGGCGGATGATCACTCATCCGCCTTTATTTAGCCCTCGCATTCCGGTCCGATTTCTCACCGAAATTCCGGCCCGGAACCCCCCATAGCCCGGCGGCTGGCGCCTCAAAGCGTCAGCCGTTTTTTTGCGCTATCGAGGAGCAACTTCACCGCGGTTAGTTTGTTCGACCAAAAAGCGCAAAATTGTATGACTGCGCCATCAGGTAAGTGTCGAACCCAAAGAACGTAAAGATGCGAGCGACGCCGCCGTGGAAGTACTGGAAGACGTGCGGCACCTGCCAGAGGATCAGGAAATAGATGAAAAACAGCGTCCGACCGGTGCCGTCGATTTTTTGTCGCGTCTGCGGGTCGAGCATCGGGCTGACGGCGCCGTAGCCGTCGAGCGGCGGGATCGGCACGAGATTGAAGATGACGGACAACATCTGCAGCCAGGCCATCGCGCCCATGAACACCTGGGCGGTGGTCATCGCGCCGAATTCATCGGGGGCCCAATGAAATCGCGGATGTAACGGCAGCGCGAGCAGGATCGCCAGCAGAAAATTCATCGCCGGCCCGGCCAGCGACACGGCCGATTCCCAAGCGCGACTTCGCAGCAAATCGTTACGAATGTACGTCACCCCGCCCGGCAACGGGACGCCACCCAGCATCAGGAATATCACCGGCATGACGATGCTGAAGACGGGATCGATGTACTGCAGCGGATTGAGCGTCAGCCCGCCACGCTCGCGAACGGTGTAGTCGCCGCCCAAATACCCGACGATCCCGTGTGCGAACTCGTGCAGCACGACCGACATGATCCAACCGATGATGATGGCCCAGATGATCGGGTTGTGCCAATCCACCATTGCAAGCATGGCGAAAGTGTATCTGCCACCTGGCCTGTCGTCTCGATCCGGGGCGAAATTGCAGAAATGCCATCGCCTCCCCTAGAATCTCCCTCGATGATTGTGCTGATCGATAACTACGACTCCTTCACCTACAACCTCGTCCAGAAGCTGGGCGAGATCGACGCGCGGCGGCCGATCCAGGTCTTCCGCAACGACAAGGTCACCGTCGATCAGGTGGAGGCCTTGAAACCCACACACATCGTCATCAGCCCAGGCCCGTGCACGCCCAAGGAAGGCGGCGTCAGCAACGACATGATCAAGCACTTCGGCCCGAAACTGCCGGTGCTCGGCGTGTGCCTGGGCCACCAGTGCATCGGCTACAGTTTCGGCGGCATCGTCGAACGCGCCGGCCGGTTGATGCACGGCAAGACCGACCAGATCCATCACGACGGCAAGTCGATCTATCTGGGAATGCCCAACCCCTTCACCGCGACGCGCTATCACTCCTTGATCATCCGCAACGGCACTATGCCGCCGGAATTCGAAGTCACCAGCTGGACCGACCACGACGAAATCATGGGTGTGCGACATAAGACCTGGCCGCTCGAGGGCGTGCAGTATCACCCCGAAAGTTTTCTCACCGAACAGGGTGAGAGGCTGCTGGCGAATTTTCTGAAGAAATGAATTCCCAGTCCGAAGAAACCCGACAAATCTGGAACCGCATCGCCGCGTGGTGGGACGATGCGATCGGCGACGGCAACGAATTTCAGCAGCAGCTGATCATGCCGACGACGGATCGATTGCTCGATCCCAAACCCGGCCAGTCGATCCTCGACATCGCCTGCGGCAATGGCAATTACGCCCGGCAACTCTCTCGCAAGGGCGCGAAAGTTACCGCGATCGATTTCTCCGAAGTCTTCATCGAGCGCGCCAAGCAGCGAACCACCGAAAAAGACGGATCAATCGACTACAAAATCATCGACGCGACGGACGAATCGCAACTTCTATCGCTCGGTCATGAAAAATTCGATTCGGCCGTCTGCTCGATGGCGATGATGGATATGCCGACGATCGATCCGCTGCTCCGCGCACTGAACGGCCTGCTGAAGCAGGCCGGCCGGTTTGTCTTTTCGTTGCCGCATCCGTGTTTCAATTCTTCGTATTCGCGCATGACGGCGGAACTCGTGAACGAAGACGGCAAGCTCGAGCAGATCTACGGCGTGTCGATCCGAAAATACATCACGGCCGCCGCAGAAAAGAGCAGCGGCATCCTGAACCAACCGGAACCGCACTACTTTTTTCATCGTCCTCTCACGATGGTTTTCGCATCGTGCTTCGCGGCGGGATTCATCGTCGATGGATTCGAAGAACCCGCCTACCCGCGCGAGGCCGGCGCGAAGAACGCATTCGCTTGGGCGAAGCGCCCGGAAATTCCTCCCGCGGTGGTCATCCGCGTGTTGAAGTCCGAAACTCGCTGAATACAATTCTCGCGAAATTCACAGAAGCAATCATTCGTATGCGGGCGGGAGAAATCAGGAGTAAGTGTCATGGGTACGCGAACAGGAAATTTTCCGATCGGCTTCCGCCGCGGATGGAGCGACTGGCAGCGCAAGTCCGTCGGCGATCTCGCGAAGTGGGCGAAGATCAACGGCTTCGAAGCGCTCGATCTGATGAACATCACGCCCGACGACCTGAAAACCCTCAAAGAGTTCGGCGTGCGCATCGGCACCGTCGATCTGCAGGGCTTCGGCGACATCATGCACAACGATCTCGGCAAGCGCAAAGAAGCGCTCGATAAGAACGTCGCGATGATCAAAACTCTCGGTCCCGCCGGCGTAAAAGTGTTCTTCACCTGCATCATCCCTGGTGACGCGAGCAAGCCGCGCGGCGAGAACTACAAGCTTGCGGTGGAATGTTACGCCCCCATCGCCGCGGCGTGCGCGAGCGTGGGCGCGAATCTCGCGATCGAAGGTTGGCCCGGTGGTGCGCCGCACTTCGCGAATTTGTGCTGCACGCCGGAGACCACTCGGGCGTTTCTGAAAGACGTCGGTGCGGGATGCGCGCTCAACTACGATCCTTCGCATCTCATCCGACTGGGCGTTGATCACCTCCGATTCCTGAGGGAATTCCTGCCGCACGTGAAACACGTGCACGGCAAGGACACGGCCGTTCTCGACGAAGCCCTCTACGAATTCGGCAGCCAGAGCAGCGCGTTCGAAAAGCCGCACGGCTTCGGCGAATGGACGTGGCGTTACACGATCCCCGGTCACGGCGTCGCGCGGTGGGACACGATCTTCGCGACCCTCAAGTCGGGCGGGTTTGATGGGATCGTGAGCGTCGAGCTCGAAGACGAGAATTTCAACACGGGCGAAGAGGGAGAGAAAGCGGGATTGCTTCACTCACTGAACTATCTGCGGTCGACGTAAATAGATCAGGGATTGACCCATTTTTTCGTCTTCGCGCCGACGTAGATCGCTTCCATCACGGCGCTGCGATAAGCAGCTTCTTTCGCGGTGACGAGCGGGAGATCCTGCTTGCCGTTCAGCGCATCCAAAAACATCTCGAACGCGTGCGGCAATCCCTTGGGCAATTGATCTTCCGGAATCGGAGCCTTGCCGTCGGCGCCTTCGACTTTTTTCGATTGGAAGAAAACTTGCCCGTTGATGATCGCGGCGTGGCCCTCGGTGCCGCTGATGAGATATTGCAGTGGGTTGGTCAGATCGTCCCACGCGGCGGCGAGGGTGCCGATCACGCCCGACTTGAACTTGATCAGTCCTTCGCCGGTTTCATCGCAGCCGGGGTAACGCGCGGTGCCGTTGTCCAGAGCGCCTGTGCAGGCGTCGACTTCGCCGAAGAGCCACAGGAGGATGTCGAGGGCGTGCGTGCCGAGGTCGCCGAACGCGCCGACGCCGGCCTGCTTCGGGTCAGCCATCCAGCGCCATTCGGTATCGAACCATCCGCCCAGAGCGCCGCTGTGACAGTTGCTGCCGCGCACGCGGGTGATTTTGCCGAAGCTGCCCTTCTGCACGTGCTCGCGCAGGAACAAGATCGGCGGCCAGCCGCGCGTCATGTAGCCGGTCTGGAACATCACGCCGTAACGCTCGATGAGCTCCATCATGCGATACCCGTCGCGTGCGCCGACGCCGAGCGGTTTTTCGACGAACATGTGCTTCTTCGCCTGGGCGGCGCCGATGACCAGATCCTCGTGACGATTCGTCTCCGAGCAGATGATGACGCCGGTGATTTCTGCATCGGCCCAGATGTTCTTCACATCCGATTCGACGGCAGCGCCGAGTTCATCCGCGCGTTTCTGCGCGCGGGCGGCGTCGTGATCCCAAACGCATTTCACCTTGATGTCGTTCCGGGCTTTCAGCTTCTTGATGAAATCGGGCGTGTGAATGTGAGCGGCGCCGACGAGAGCAACGGTCGTCATAACAAAACCCTGATGTAGGAATTTGGTTATCGAATCGAAACAGGCACGTCGCCGGTTTGACCGAAGGAGAAGAATATATCATCGGCGTCGGAATTTCTCGTGCCGTTGAAATCGAGAAAGAAGGTGTCGTCGCGGTGGACGGCGACGTCGGAAATTCCGTCGCCGTTCCAGTCGCCGGTGAACGCAACATCGCCGGGATTGCCGTAGAAAAACGCGACGTCACCGCTGTTCCAGGTGTTCGAGGCGTTGAGATCGAGGAACCACGCACCGCGGCGGAAGACACCCACATCAGAAATTCCGTCGCCGTTCCAGTCGCCGGGGACCGGGATGTCGCCGGTCGCACCGAAGCCGACGATCCGATCGACGCCCGGCGACCACGTTTTGGAGCCGTCGGAGTCGAGAAACCAGTACCCGGCGCGGAAGACGCCGATGTCGTCGATCCCGTCGCCGTTCCAGTCGCCGATGACGGGCGTGTCGTTCAGGCCGCCGAACTGCGCAATGATGTTCGTACCGCCCGAGCCGTCGTGAACATAGAACACAGAGGCGCGGAAGAATCCGACTTCAACGACGCCGTCGCCATTGAAATCTCCGGTGAACGGCTTGTCGCCCGGCTGGCCGATGGAGATGTCTTCGTCGTTGCCGTCGAGGATCTGATCGTTGTTCGAATCGAGAATGAACCGCCCGTCGCGGAAAATGCCGACGGCGCTGGCCGAACTCCAATTCCCGACGACGATCTCATCGCCGCTCTGTCCGAAGAGGAATCCCAGGTCGCCGCCGGTGCGACGGTCCCAGGTTTCGCTGCCGTTGAGGTCGAAATAGGTTCCGCCGTCGCTAGGTCGGAACACACCGATGCGATCGAAGCCCGCCTCGTCCCAGTTACCCGCGATGGGAGTGTCGCCGGCGATGCCGAAGCCGAACGCGTCGTCGTCGGTATCGCGCGAGAAGTTTCCGTCGGCGTCGATCCACCAGTTGCCGTTGTCGTAGACGGCCAGGTCGCTGACGCCGTCGACATTCCAGTCGCCGCTCACTGGTTTTCCCGCGCCTATGAACACTGCCCGGTCGACGCCGAGGTTCCAGTTGCGGCTGCCGTTGGAATCCAGGTAGCACGCGCCGTCGCGGTCGACGCCGACATCGGTGATGCCGTCGCCATTCCAGTCGCCGACGATCGGCGTGTCGGTCGGCGCGCCGAAGGCGAAACCGAGGTCCTGCGCATCCCACGACCGGCTGCCGTTGGCATCGAGATAGAAGACGCCGTTCTTGAACGTGCCAACGTCGGTGGTGCCGTCGCCATTCCAGTCGCCGGTGAGAGGCGTGTCGCCGGGCTGTCCGAATGGGAAGACGGCGTCGCTGCCACCGAGCGCGTGATCGCCGTTGGTGTCGAGCACCCAGACGCCGTCGCGGTAGACGCCGATGTTTGAACTGAGGAGACGACGAGATTCCAGAGATTCGATTCCGTTCGATTGCATCTTACGCTTCCGTGCGTTGTATCGTTGACCCGCAGCAGAGCCGCGGGCTTTGGATCGGTTTACTTCCTGATGTGTTCACGCCACGCGCGCTCGAGGTCGTCCTGACTCCATCCGAAATTCGTCTTCAGCGCGTCCCACTCGTTTTGTCCCTCTTTGATGTCGTCAAACATCTTGAGGAACGCGGCGCGGTCCTGCTTCAGCATCGTTTCGGTCAGCGTGCGCATTACGGGGTACCACTCACCCTTTTTCAAACCCTCCTCGAAGACGGATTTGATAGATCCTTTATCGGCCATTTCCCGGGCGGTTCGATAGATGCCCGTGCGGGCCGACGGAAACGTGCTGGAGGCAATGACTTCCGCGATCCCCTCGTTCAGCCAGGTGGGGATGTGGCGGTTGGTGCGATATCTTGCCACGAACGCGTGTGTGAACTCGTGCGTCAGCACGTAGGCCCACAGCATCTCGGCCTCGCGCGTGTTGCGGCCGCCCTGCGTGTCGGGCTTCCACATCCGCATGTGGCCGGTGCCGTCTTCACGGCCGCAGTAATAACCGGCGACCGTTTTCGTCAGCGGGAACTGGTCGATCTGCTCTGCCGCGTCCATGAAATCCTTCTGATGGATGAACATGTAGACCGGCAGCTTCCCGAGGAAGATGTTCTGATTGACGGGCAGCTCGAATTGCTTGCTGACGGCGGAATAGGCGTTCTCGAGATTCTGTTTCAGGAAGTCGTACTCACGCGGATCCCAGTCGGTGAAGATCAGGAAGTGCGCCGTCTGCAGTTCCTTGAAGCGAACTTTCAGCTGCGCTTCGACCTTGGCCGCGTCCTCCTTCGCGCCGGCGATCGCGGCGGCATCCTCGGCGGGCGTCGGCTTCTGATATTTCGCGACGCCGCCGGTTTTGTCGGATCCCTTGATCGCCCAGCCCGCGTCCTGGTTCTGCGCGCGATCAACGGCGCCGGCGAGCTTGGGTTCCATCTTCGTCGCGTTGGCGAACGCGTTCTTCGCCGGCTCCTTCACTCCCAGCGCCCAAGCGAATTCCCCCAGCGCCAGCCAGTCTTTCGCTTTTGATTTGTCGATCAGTTGCGTGCGCAGCGACACCGCCTTGCCGGGCACCAGATCGGTCCAGCGCATCGTGCGCTCGCTCTTGCTGGTTTTCACGGTGAGCGTGTGATGATCGTATCGCAGCAGCGGGCCGCGGATCGATTCGCCGGGCGCAACCCGCAGCGCGACATCCACCTGCACCGGTTTTTCCAGCTCCACCGAATGGTTCCCCAGCCCGAAATCGCCGAGCAGAATCGTCGGCCTGCTCGTGGGGCCTTTCGTGCTGGGGCTGCCGATCGCTTCGTAAGTGATGATCGCGTGATTCGTGTGATTGATCAGCAGCAGCTTCAGATCGACGCGCACGTCCGGCGGGAAGATTTCGATCCGGCCGTCGATCCCGAAATGGATCGTCAATTGTTCCGGCGGCTTGCGCTTCATCACTTCTTCGATGCGCTTGAGATACATCTCGCCGAGCATTACGTCGCTGTCGCCGCTCACCCAGATGCCGGCATTTAGATCACCGACGAGCCACGCCAGCGTATTCGCCTTGGAGAAATCCGAACCCAGCGACTTGGCATTCCACGGCACCGTGCCGACCCACGGCGAAAAGCTGATCGCCCGCCAGCCGACGTTTTTCTGCCAGTATCCGTAAAGCGGATCGCTGCGATCGCCCAGCCCGATGTTGTCGATCTGGTGCCGCAGCGCCGTCTCAGGGCCGAGCTCGACGAGGTTCAGCTCGAGCATCATGATGCGATCGGCGGCCGCGCCGGATTTCTCCGACCACTCGAACCAATTCATCGAATTCGCATCGACGAGAATATCTTTCGCCGCTTTCTTAAGATCTTCGCGCGGCTTGGTGATGGGGTTGAGCGTGGTGCCGTCGGGGAGTCGGATCGATTCATTAGCCGCCAAACATGGCGTCACCCAACCGACCAACAGAATCAACGTCAGCAGCCGCTTCATGGTGTGAATCTGATGGAAGATCATACCCGCCTCCCATAGAACGGGCGACCGGAGGGAAAGTTTCCATCAAGTGAGACGCTCGACGACCTCAAGATGTTCACGGCTGCCGATTTGTGAAAGATTTCCCTTGGCGGGCTCTCGCACGTATTCGGCGAAAAGCTTGTTCAGCCGGCGGTTGGAATCGATCAGACGATCGCTCGAAACCACCCCATTTTCAGCCGCGCGCACCAGCGCATCGATTGCGCGGTGCTGCAATTCCGCGGTATGACTGACGAGGAACATATTCACCCCCGCCGCCGCGCCGTTGGCGACGGCCTCATCCACGCCGTAGTGGTCGGCGATCGCCTTCATCTCCAGGCAGTCGGAAACGATCACGCCGTCGAATTTCAGCTTCTCGCGCAGGATGCCTTCGAGGACGGCCGCGCTCATTGTCGCGGGTTTTGCGCGGTCGAGCGGCTCGAAAATCACGTGGGCCGTCATGATCGCCGCCACCCCCGCGCGAATCGCCGCGGCGAAGGGTTTCAGTTCCATTTGCTCGAGTCGATCCATCGGATGCGGCAATCGCGGCAGATCGAGATGACTGTCGACGTGCGTGTCGCCATGCCCCGGAAAATGCTTGCCGCACGCCGCCACACCTTCGGCCTGCAGACCGTCGATCATCGCCACGCCCATGCGCGAAACAATTTCCGCCGTCGCGCCGAATGATCGTTCGCCGATCACCGGATTGGCGGGATTCGTATCGATGTCCAGAATCGGCGCCAAGTCCATATCAATGTTCACTGCCCGCAGTTCGCGGCCGAGCACACGCCCGATCTCCCGCGCGATCTCCTCGTCGCCGCCGCGACCAACGACGCGCATCGCCGGCACGCGCGTGAACGGCTCGGTCAATCGCGTAACGTTCCCGCCCTCCTGGTCGACGCAGATCAGCACCGGCCTTCCGGCGCGATTCTTGATGTCCGCGCACATCTCCCAGACCTGTTCCGGCGACGTGTAATTCCGCGCGAACAGAATCACGGAACTCACGCCGCGATCCAGAAGCGGATCGATCACGCTCGCATCGGTTCCGTCGAATCCCACACAGATCATCCGCGCCGCAGCTCGTTCAAGATCGCTCATGGTCACGCAGTATAAATGACTTCCCTGCTGGACAGAACTCCACACCCGCGGATATGGTTTCATCCGTCTCGAAACACTTCACACACGCAAGGTGGTGCCGATGGACAGGGAAATCGTCACTCCGAATCTCCATGTCGCGCTCGTTCACTTTCCGATCGCACTGCTGATCGTCGGATCGGCGATCGAACTGTTCAGCTTTTTCTGGCGGCGGCATTCGTTCCGAACCGCCGGGCGATGGATGATTCTTCTGGGCGCGCTGCTCTGCGTGCCGACGCTGTTCAGCGGCATCTTCGCGTACTACGACGTCGCGACAAAAACCGCCACAAACCAGTCGTCGTGGCAGGCGATCAAGAGCAGCTCCTCGCTCACAGAAAATCAGTGGCATTTCCTGTGGGATCACACCTGGCAACAGATCGCGGCGACGTCGCTGGCGCTGCTCGCGGCACTGGGATGGATCGCTGTCAGCGACCGCTTCCGCCGAAAGCTGCAGCTCGTGTTCCTGGTGATACTGCTGGCGGCCGATTTCCTGATGATGGCCGGCGCGTGGCACGGCGGAGAACTGGTGTATCGCTTCGGCACCGCCGTCGAAGTCGCGAAGGCGCCCTTACCGGAGAAGGAAGATCATCTGATTCCGACGACATTGCCGACCACCACGCTCGCCGCGACTACGCTTCCCAGCACCGGCCCCACAACCAGAGTCCTCGAGCTACCCCTCACGGCCACGGCCACGGCCATGACGCAACCCGAATCGCCGAAAAAATCTTTCGTGCAGGCGGCTTTCCCGCCGGTGCAAGGTCACGTGATCTTCGCGGGCGTCACCGTCGCGCTGGCGGCCTTGGCGCTGTCGCTCTCGATCCGCTCATGGACTTCCAGCGATTTCGAGACGCAGAGAATCGAGATGATCGACGCAACGACGCCCGCCGAACCCGGCGCGCCGTTAGCGACCGCGGATCTCGCCGCGACAATTCTCGTCCGCCCGCGCGTGCCGTCGACGCGCTTCTGGTTCCTCGCGCTTTTAGCCGCGGGCATCACGGCGTTACTCGGCGACTGGCTCATCGCCATGTTCGCGGGTTGGCATTTCAAAGATCTGATCGACGCCGTGAAAGCCTTCCCCCGCCGAATCTCCCACGGCGTGCTGGCCGTCGCCATTGTCGTTCTGCTGCTGATCCTGGGAATCATCAGCCGCTACGCGCCGCGGCAGAAAATGCTGATCTCAATTTTCACGTTGATGTTGCTGATCGCGGTTGCGCTGCAAGTCCGGGCGGGAATCCTACTGCTCTACGACGGCCCCGAAGGTCCGGTGATGAACTTTCAATGATTTATTGAATCATCCGGGCTCGATCGATTCGACATCCAGCTGATACACGCTGTCGACTTTCCCGTCGCCCTGCTTCACGTTCACGTGCAGCGTGCCGGTGACTTTCACCAGGCCGGGGATGTACGGCATCGGTCCTTGTTTGGCCGACGTCGAAGCGACGAAATGCTGGATCTGCGGCGGGCCGCTGAAACAGCACTTGGCGATCGAGTAGACGAGATCGAAATATTCGATCTCCGGCGCCGCCGAGTTGCCCGTCCACATTTCGCCGTAGAGTTGCACCTTCTGTCCGTTGAGCGCCCGCCATTGCGGCGGCACGTCGTTGATCGTTCCGTTCTTCTGATTGAAGGAAAAATTGCTCATCGCCTTCAGATCGACCTGCTTCACGCCGTTGCCCAGATCGACGATCCCGCCGGTCAGCTTCTCGTGAACGAAGATGTACGTCGGCAGGCCCACCACCAGCGCGACCAGCGCGCAGAACACGATCATCCGGACATTGATGCGTTCAGAGAGCGGAATTTTTACGGCTGATTCCATATCGAAAATCTCACGGCTTCGGAGCGGTCTTTACACTATCGACTTCGACCTCGAACAGACTGACGATGAATCCTTCGTCCTTCTTTTCTTCGACGGTGAGCACGCCTTCGACGACGATTTCGTCGGGATGATAGCCCACCGCCTTGCCCTTGGGGCAGTGTACGACAATCGTATGCTGGATCTGCGGCGGCTGGCCATAGCAACAGGCGAAGAGGCTCGGAACCAACGCAAACTGCGTGATTTTCTCGGCCTGCTCCATCGGGATCATGAACCCGCGCAGACGAACTTTCGATCCGCTGAGGGCGAGCACGTCGGCCGGCACATTGCCGCCCTTGTCCGAATCGTATTCAAAATTCCCGAGATCCTTGATCGTCGTATCCAGCACCTGCCCCGCCGCCGGTTTGGCGTGCGGGGTGCGTGCCGGTTCGGCACCGGTCATCGCCGCGATCTGCTGCTGGTCGATGTTCTTTTCGCAGACGCGAATCTGCTCCCGGATCGGCCCGGCGCGATCCGGCTCATCTTTGAGTTGCTCCGCGAGTTTCTGCAGCATCGGCAGCGCGATCGCATACTCGCCCCGACTGAACGCCTGCGACGCGCGAAGTTCCAGCGCGGCCGTCGGTTGTGTTGTCTGCGCGAAGCACGTCGCACAGATCAGGAAAACGAGGATGAATGATCCGAACTTCATGGTCTGAACTAATCTTACCTCTCAACCCGCGACAAGGTTCGTCGCCACCGGCGACTTGTACGCTTTCAAAGCGGGAACCAAGCCCGCCAACAACGATATCGCCACCACAATCGCCAGATATTGCCATTCTTTCGGGTCGGGCGTGAGCCAGTCGATCCGCTCGCCGATGTAGCGGTTGAAATAGACGGACGCGACAGCGCCCATCAAATGGCCAACGATCAGGCCGAGAACCGCGCCGATCAATCCGACGAAACCCGCCTCCAGGCAAATCAGCATCAGGATCTTCGCCCGCGTCGCGCCGAGCGCCCGCAAGATCGCGATCTCCTTCATCCGTGCCGACACCGAATTGTAGATGCTCACCAGGATCGACACGCTGGCCACGATCGACACCAGCAGCGAAATCACCAGCAGCAGCGTGTTGCTGCCCTTGAGGAACGTCGAGAAGAATTCCCGCATCGTCGATGCCGGATTCACCGCCAGCGCCGGCTCGTTGCTGTTGTTCATCGTGTACAGCATCGACAGCGCCGCCTGACTGCCGCGGGTTTTCACCAGGACTGCCGACAGCCCCCAGATTTTTTTCGGCAGATGCAGATCGATCGTGCCGTCGGCCCGCACTTCGAAATGTTCGTCGTCGTGATCGTGACCTTCGTGTGCGTGATCGTGTTCCTCTTCCTCCTTCTTCTTGTCCGCGATCGCCTGGTTCGGATCTTTCCCTTCGCGCACCGCCTCCTGAGCGAACAGCCCAGTTTCGTGCTCGGCGATCGTGTAGAAGCTCGTCAGCGGAATGAAGATCACGCGATCGTTCGCCGTGTGCGTCTTTTTCAGAACGCCGACGACGGTCCACTTCGGTTCATGAATATCCGGCGTTTCGCCCGGCTGCGGCAGGCCGTGCGTGGCCTGGAATTGATCACCGAGTTTCAATCCGGTGCGCGCTGTGACATCCGATCCGATGATCGCTTCAAACTTCTCGCCGTGAAATACGTTTCCCTCCGCGATCTCGTACTTCTGCCCCGGCCGCACGTCCATGACCTTTTCCGCCGGCAACGGCTGACCGTCATCGCCGATGCCGAACAACTTCGGGCTCGTGCCGACGATGCGATGATCCTTATAGCTGTCGCCGACGGCCCACGGGATCGCGATCTTCACCATGCCGCGATACTGCGGGGAGCTCATCGATTCATAGATCGAATATGGAATATTCCCCGGCGAGCGATCGATGTGATACACCGTATTCAGCACCAGTTGCAGCGGCGACCGCTTGCTGCCGACGACGATGTCGTAGCCGAATTCGTTCTGGCCGAAGAGTTTGTCCGCTCCACGCCGCAGGATGAACACGCCGCTCGCCAGCGCGACGCCGAGCATCACGGAAAGCAGCGTCAGCCACGTGCCCAAGGCACGTTGCCGCATCTGCTTGAGGATGAGTTGGAAGATGTTCATGACGTTCGCGCGCGATTCACTTCCGACAACGACAACACTTTCGGCAACTGGCCGGCGATGTCCTTGTCGTGCGTCACGATCAGCAGCGACGCGCCGACTTCGCCGCAGAGTTTCCTGATCAGATCCAGAACCTGCTGCGCATTGGCGGCATCTAGCGCGCCGGTCGGTTCATCCGCCAGCACGAGCTTCGGACGATTCGCCAGCGCCCGCGCCACCGCAACGCGCTGTTGCTGGCCGACGGATAATTTCGCGGGTTTGTAGTGGAGACGATCGGAGAGTCCGACTTCGTCGAGCAGATGTTTCGCCCACGCCGGCTCGGGCGATCGGCCGGTGAAACTCATGCCAAGCAGGACGTTTTCGAGCGCGGTGAATCCCGGTAGCAGATGATGCGTCTGGAAAATGTACCCGATGTGCCGGCCGCGGAAGACGTCTCTTTTGGCTTCGCTGAGGCGCGCGATGTCGACTGGCCAATTCCATTTGGCGAGGTCTTCGAGCTCGCGTTCGCTTACTTCGTTAATCGGGCGAAATCCGGGCTCGTCGTTATCGAAGATGATTCTCCCTTCATCCGGCGTGAGAATTCCAGCGATCAGATGCAGCAGCGTCGTCTTGCCGCTGCCGCTGGTGCCCATCAGGGCGACCTGGTCGCCGAAATTCAGATCGAACGATTCGACGTCGACCACCGGCACGACGCTGCCGTCCGGGCCGACGTATCGCTTGCGAAGCTGGCTCAGTCGAACGCCCATGGTTGGATGATCACTTCATCATGTCCGCCAGCACCGGCTCGAGCGACTCGGCCCAGATCTTGTATCCCGCCGGCGAGAGGTGCAGGTAATCGTTCATGATCTCGTGCGCGATCTTTCCGTCCTTCTGCACGAGCTTCTCGTTGATGTCGAGATGGCGGACATTTTTCCCGTCATCGAATTTCTTGATGTCGTCGTTCACGTCGCTGATCCACTTGCGCTGATATTTCGTGCCATCGTTCGCGGGATCCTCGCCGCGCGGGAAGATCGCCATCAGCAGGATCTTCGCGCCGGTTTTTTCGCGGCTCTGTTTGATGATGTTGCCAATCCCGCGCGCCACTTCCGCCGGCGGGTTGGAGCCGACGTTGTTCGTGCCGATCAGCAGCACGATCACCTTCGGCTTGATCGAATCGAGTTCTCCGTGATCGATCCGCCACAGCACGTGCTGCGTACGATCCCCGCCGATCCCGAAATTGGCGGGGTTGTACTGCTCGAATTTGTCTTTCCAGAGATCGCGGGACAGTGGCGCCCAAACCCAGCCTTCGGTGATCGAATCCCCGAGGAACAGAAGATCGATGCCGCCCTTTTTGGCGCGCTCGAGAAACTCATCGTGACGTTTGAGAAATCCCTGATCCGGCTTCCCGTCGTGCAGCTTGATCCCCGCGACATCCGCAGATTGTCCCGGCTGCGGTGGCGCAGCGCCGACAAGTGCCAGAACGACGAACACCAGCGCCGCGAGCAGTGGCGATGTGAGATGGGAATTCATGGTGGCGATGGTGTATCCGCTACCCGTAACACCCGCAAGGAGAGGGAAGGTTTCAATGTTCCCGCAGGTAATATTCGGCTTCCAGTGCCGCCAGACGCGTCTTGAGCGAATCGTATTCCGAATGCAGTTCCTTGCTGCGGGCGGGATCCTTGAACTGGCCGGCGTCGCCGAAATGTCGCTGGCATTCGACAAGCTGTTTCTCCGCCTTGGAGATCTCCGATTCGAGTTCGTCAATCGACAGCTTCCCGAACTGACGGTTGTAAGGATTGCCGGATTTCTTCTTCGATTCTTTCGCCGGCGATGACGACTGTTTCTTTTCGTTCGCCGGCTTCTTGCTCGGCGTCGGTGCCGCGGCGGCGGATTGCTTGGCCATCCAGTCGCGATACGTGCCGTCGAAATCCTTCAGGCCCGGCGGATCGAGAACGAACAGCCGCTTCATCACCGCGTTCAGAAAACTTTCCAGCACATTGGGATCCTAAGCTTAGAATTCCACGTGGACAAGTTGTCGC
>JADMIO010634439.1_pt1 | contig 49048 bp, 33 predicted proteins | sample 8958161 | NCBI WGS metagenome assembly JADMIO01 (sample SAMN16585339, study PRJNA669376) | soil metagenome | isolation source: Crop rotation soil | place: USA: Cullars Rotation, Alabama | collected 2011
GTGCGAACACCTGCCCTCCGCGGACGGGTTCAATCGCTTCGAGCTGCGGCACCGCGCGATCGGCGAGCGACGAGGTGTGGGAACGCTGATGATGAACGGTTTGGTCGTCGCGACGCTCGACATGTCTCCGACGACGATCCTGGGCCTGGGCGTGGGCGAAGGTCTCGACATCGGACGCGATCGTCGCCTGCACGTCACGGCGCGCTACGGCGCCAGCGGCGTGTGCGCCTATAGCGGGAGCGTCGCGCACGTGCGGATCGAGCCGGGTCCGCAGGCGAGTGACAGCTATGCCAATCGGCCTGAGCGGCTGGCACAGCGGGATTAGCCGGGATCGCCACCATTTGATGCAATGAAAGGAACGAAGTGAGAAAGCGAAACGTAATGGCAGTCCTTGCCGGGCTGCTTCTCGGAGCTGCCGCCCTCGCACACGCGCAGGCCGAATGGCCGACCCGGCCGATCCGCCTGATCGTTCCCTTCCCGGCGGGCGGACAACTCGATAACGCGGTTCGCCTCGTCACCGAGAAACTGTCCCCGGTACTGGGTCAACCGATCGTCGTCGAGAATCGCACCGGCGCCGACGGAAACATCGGCACGCAATTCGTCGCGAAGAGCGCGCCGGACGGCTACACCTGGCTGGCACAAAGCGCGCCTTATACCATCCAGGCAGCGTTGCGCCCTCAAGCGGTGGGCTATTCGACCCGCGATTTTCAACCCGTCATCAACATCGGAACGAGCTCGTTCGTGTTCGTCGTGCCGACCACGCTGGGTATCAAGACACTCGAGGACTTCGTCGCGTACGCCAGGGCGCGGCCCGGAGAACTGTCGTATGCCGGGTCGGCTGTCGGCACGACCGTGCATCTCTCCACCGAGATGTTTCAGCATGCAGCCGGAACAAAGATGCTGATGATTCCCTACCCCGGAATACCGCCGGCGCTCACCGACCTGGTCACGGGCCGCACCCAGTTCATGTCGGTGGGCGTCGTTGCGGGCCTGCAGATGATCCGGGCGGGAAAGCTGACGCCTCTGGCAGTCCTCGATCCGGAACGCCACCCGCTATTGCCGGACGTGCCCACGACGGCCGAGAAGGGCTATCCCAAAGTGACGCTCAAGGCGTGGTTCGGCCTGCTGGTTCCCGCCAACACGCCGAAGCACATCGTTCAGCGAATCAACGCCGAGCTGACCAAGATCACGCAGTCGCCGGACGTGTTGGCCAAATACCAGAGCATGGGCGTGGATCCGGTGAAGCCGCATGGACCCGAAGCGTTCGATGCGGCCATCAAGACCGAGATCGAGCGCTGGGCGGTCATCATCAAGGAAGCGAACATCAAGGCGGAGTGACGGCCGGCCGGCGACGACTCGATCGCGCCAGCTACGGCGGCGACGCGAACAATCTCGCAGTCGCCGGATCCGCAACGCCGCGCGGGAACACGCCCACGGCGGAAAGCAGTGGCCCTGCGGCACGCATCAAGGCGACGCGATTGCGCTGATGTTGAATTGACACGAGACGGGCGGGAACGCGTAGAACGTATAGAAACTGCCGTTGACCGTCTTGCCGCTAGCCGTGTTGGCGATGTTGAAATTGCCCCGATCGATCTGCCCGCCTGCTTTCGCCAGACCGACCGTCGCCTCCTCGCCCTTCAAGATTGTCACACCGACCGTCTGCTGTCTGCTGTCGCTGACGACGTTGAGCCTTTCGCCCGCATGCACGATCACATTCGCCGAGACGGCGTCGCAGCGCCCGATCAACTGGACGCCGTTGACATCGATCGCTGTGGTGCTGTCGCCTGGCGAAAGCTGGAACACAAGCGGCGCAATCGCGCCGGCGCCCGGTTCGCCTTTGTCACCCTTGTCGCCTTGGTCACCCTTGTCCCCTTTATCGCCCTTGTCGCCTTTTTCCCCCTTGTCTCCCTTGTCACCCTTATCCCCCTTGTCGCCTTTGTCCCCTTTGTCCCCTTTATTGCCCTTGTCACCCTTGTCGCCCTTATCCCCCTTGTCGCCCTTTTCAGCCTTGAGCACGATGTCGAGAATCGGCGATACGCCGGCGTTTTCCTTCGAGTCGAACTGGATCCTGGCGTCGCTCGTCTCGAGCCAAAGTCCGTACGCCTCTTCGCCGCCCGGACAGCCGGGCAGCGCATCCAGCCATTTCCTCGCCTGCGCGGTGACGTCGAGCACGACGTTCTGGTTGGAAGTGGAGAGCGGTATCTTCGACAGCAGCGCGCCACGCCCCGGCTTTGTCGCGAAGGTCGTCGACGATTCGTCGAAGGGAGCCGTGAGTGCGTAGACGGAAACCATCCCCGGGTTTTCGACCTTGCTCGCATAGAGCAGAACACTCGCCTTGTCGACCCTGGTCCCGCAGGCGCCCATCGGTACCGTCGCGGCCACGTTGAAGCGGATGAGCCCGATCGATGACGGCGTAGTGTTGTTCGACATCACCTTGATGACGTTTTCCTTGCCGAAGTTCTTGTTCATCTCGCCGTTCGGCTGCGCGTTGATGTACGTATCGGCCTGATCGGGCGCAACGATTGCCGACGCGGCCGGCGCAACTGCGATCGAGAGCGCGGCGATCAGCAACGCGGGCAGCGGCGAGCGCGGTTGGTTCACAGCGGGGGTGCGGAGCGCTGGCACGCCGGCAGCGCTCCGACGAATGGAAGCCATCTGCATGGCGATGTCCTTTCGCGGGTTCGTCGGTCCGGAGGCGAAAGGACCAACGCCCGGAGCGCCCGGGTTCAGGAAACTTCCGCCTGCTTCAGCGGTTTGTTCTTGGTATTGCCGGCTGTCGAGCGAGCATTTCAAACTGCCATTTCGACGTCAAGAGGGAATAACCAGGGGTTGGCTGGCGAACGCATGATGCTCGCATGTTGCGATGCAAAATGACGCGAAATCAGTGATTGTCCCGCGGCGTCCCCTTCGTCCATGCGACCTTCTGATACTTGACTGCCGGCTTCAGCACCATCCCTTCCGACAGCTCATCGACCATCGACCGCTGGATCTCCTGCCACGGTGTCTGGCTCTCGGGGAACTTGAAGCCGCCGTCGTTGGCAAGCGCCTCCTCGCGCTGCGCATACTCCTCGGCGCTGATCAGGATGTCGGCGGTGCGCTTGTTCAAATCGATCCGGACGCGGTCGCCGGTGCGCAACAGCGCGAGCCCGCCGCCGCTCGCCGCTTCGGGCGACGCATTCAATATCGACGGCGATCCCGACGTCCCCGACTGGCGGCCGTCGCCGATGCACGGCAGCTCGGTGAGCCCCTGCTTGATCTTCTCCCCCGGCGGTTGCATGTTGACGACCTCGGCGCCGCCCGGATAGCCGACCGGCCCTGCGCCGCGGATGAACAGCATGCAGTGCTCGTCGATGTCGAGCGACGGGTCGTCGATCCGGTGGTGATAGTCCTCCGGACCCTCGAACACGATCGCGCGGCCCTCCCACGCATTCGGATCCTTCGGGTTCGACAGATAGCGCGAGCGGAACGTCTCCGAGATCACGCTGGTCTTCATGATCGCGCTGTCGAACAGATTGCCCTTGATGTTGAGGAAGCCGGCGCTCGCCTTCATCGGCTTCTCGTACGGCCAGATCACGTCCTTGTCCTCGGCTTCCCGCCCGCGGCAGTTGTCGGCGAGCGACCTGCCATTCGCGGTGATCGTGTTCTCGCGGATCCGGCCATGCTTGATCAGCTCGTTGACGACCGCCGGCACGCCGCCCGCGCGGTGATACTCCTCGCCCAGGTACTTGCCGGCCGGCTGCAGGTTGACGATCAGCGGCACGTCGTAGCCGATCTTCTCCCAGTCGTCGTTGTCGAGCTTGACGCCGATGTGCTTCGCGATCGCGTTGAAGTGGATCGGCGCGTTGGTCGAGCCCCCGATCGCCGAGTTGACGACGATGACGTTCTCGAACGCCTCGCGCGTCATGATCTTCGACGGCCGCAGGTCTTCCCACACCATCTCGACGATCCGCTTGCCGCTTTCGTACGCATTGACCGCGCGGTCCTTGTGCGGCGCCGGGATCGACGCGCTGCCGGGCAGCGACATCCCGAGCGCCTCGGTCAGCGAGTTCATCGTCGACGCGGTGCCCATCGTGTTGCAGTGCCCGGGCGACGGCGCGGCCGACGCGACGAGCTCGATGAACTCCTCGTCGGTGATCTCGCCGGCGGCGAGCAGCTCGCGCGCCTTCCACACGATCGTGCCCGACCCGGTGCGCTCGCCGCGGAACCAGCCGTTCAGCATCGGACCGCCCGACACGACGATCGCCGGGATGTCGACCGTCGCCGCCGCCATCAGCTGCGCAGGCGTCGTCTTGTCGCAGCCGGTCGTCAGCACGACGCCGTCGATGAAGTAGCCGTACAGGATCTCGACGAGGCCCAGGTAGCAGAGGTTGCGGTCGAGCGCGGCGGTCGGACGCTTGCCGGTCTCCTGGATCGGATGCAGCGGGAACTCGAACGCGATGCCGCCGGCTTCGCGGATCCCCTCGCGGGTGCGGTGCGCGAGCTCGATGTGATGGCGGTTGCACGGCGAGAGATCCGAGCCCGATTGCGCGATGCCGATGATCGGCTTCCCCGCCTGCAGCTCCTCGCGCTTCAGTCCCCAGTTCATGTAGCGCTCCAGGTAGAGCGCCGTCATGTTCGGGTTCTCGGGATTGGCGAACCATTTGCGGGAGCGGAGGCGGGACGGATCGCGCGGAGTCTGCGTGGCCATGGAGGTCTCGGGGTGGTGGAAAAGGGGTCGACGTGGATTCTACCGTTCACGGAGGACGATTCCGTCGACAGGAGCTGCTTCGTTCGCGCCGAGGGAGGGAGTGTCCGCGGCGCTGCTCCGCTGGTACGCAATCGGTGCTCGGGGGCGCGCACGGTCGGGTGCTACGGCGATTTCAGCGGGACCGCCGGAAAGTACGTCCCAAATCGGCCCCTTTCTCGTGGTGACTTTGGCGCCTCGGCCGAAGGCGCCCTAAGGCCAACCACGTCAACCGGCATCAGCCCGGATCGGTGTACAGTTGATCGCGCAGGGGGACACCAATGAATACACTCCGTCACAGGCTATGTGCGGTCGCACTTGCGGCGTCGATCCCGGCGTTCGCGGCCACCGACGAAGCACCCGCGAAAAGCCCGGCGACCGAGTCGCAGCCGGTCCGCGTCCAGAGCGTTGAAGTGATCCCGTCGCCCGGCGGACCGGTCGTCGTGCTCAACTTGCGCGCGCGGTCGATCCCGGTGTTCGTCGATCCGGTCGTCGCGCTGTCGATCCAGGCAGCGCTCGCCGGACAGGGTCCGCCGCGCCCGCTGACCCACGAATTGACGCAGCGGATCCTCGAGTCGCTCGACGCGAAGGCGACCGAGGTCGTGATCACGCTGAAAGACGGCACCTACCGCGCGGCGCTGACGATCAGCGCCGGCGGCAAGCTCCACGTCTTCGACAGCCGCGCCTCCGATGCAATTGCGCTGGCCATCCGCTTCAAGGCGCCGATCCTCGTCGATCCGTCGGTGGTCGAGTCGACAGGCGTCGAGCAGACGAGGCCCAGCCCCGACCCGATCTGATACTTTGCGTCCGCGGTGTCGCTGGCCCAGGCGATGGCATTGCAGGACATCGATCGCACAGGGCTGATACAGGGCTGAAGATGGCCGCCGCGAGCTATGCGCGGGCGCGAGCAGCGTCGTCGTCCGAATGGGCGCGACTGAGGATTCCACAAGCGATCGGACCGGAGGGCGATGGACCCACCGCTTGAGGTATCCTGCCGGCCGAAGACGTTCCTTCCCGTTGATCTCTCCATGATTGAATTCCAAACGTTCGCTGGCCCAGCCTGCAGGCGGCAGGCGCGTTGCAATGACAGCGCGAGGCGCAGCCGGGCGTGGCCGAACTGGCTGATGGTCCTTGCGTTCGGAAGCGCAGCGCACGCGGCATCCGGGGCAACGGCGATCGTCCAGACACCGACGTTCCCGACGGAGACGGAGACGGTATTTGCGACAGCGACCTTCAATTGCGGTGGGCACTATACGATCGATGATCGCAGCGTCGCGATAGGCAACGCCGCCGTTGAGGTCACACTCGCGCTGACGTGCACCGGCTTTGGCGGTCCGGTCGCAGACACCCATCATCTCGTCGAAATTGGTCCGCTGGCCGCGGGCAATTACACGCTGCAGTTCTCGGCGAAGCTTCGAAGCGATCCGACGTTGCCATACGGAGCAACGACCCGCCTTGCGTCGAGTGCTTTCAAGGTCCTGCCGTCGGTCCGCCGCGAAGACCTGCGCGCATTCTTCCGGACCCCGGAGAGTGTGCGTCGCTCAGGCGAGGTCGTCACGGTTATTGCGAACGACGTCGGGACCGATGAAACGCTGGCCTGGGAGACCGCGCTCGCCGGCACCGTCGATGAGCTCAGCCTGAACAGCGAAGGCGTCGGGAGACGGCCGGTCATTCAGATGCGCACCGTTCCACTCGCGTCGGATCCAACGGCGACGGAGGCGATGTTGCTGCTGTCCGAAACGATGCGGTACTCGGTCCGGATCGATTACGCGGGTCTGCCGCTGCCGGGCGCGAAGCCATCTCCGGCCTACGTCGAGATCCCGGAGAATGGATATCGGATGTCAGCAGCGCGGATGTCACCGGTCCGGCTCAAGTCCAACGGCCTCGAGTTCGACGCGGCGATCGTCTCGTTGCGCCGCGGAGACGCGCCGTGGCGCGATTACTGGTTCGCGCTCAATCTCGGATTGGTGGGAATCGCTTCCCGTGACTACGACGCCAACCTTTCGTTCACGCCGCGCAAGCTGCCGCCGCCCAGGGTCACAGGCGTGGTCGTCGAGTACGCGAACACGGATGACTTTCCGGGAGAACCCGGCGGACACTATTTCTATACTTCCGATCCGGTCGAGATGGCGCAGCTCGATGCGGGTGCGATGGGTCGGTTCCATCGCACCGGAGGCTCTTTCCCGATCGGGGGCTACGTCAGAACGTGCCGCTTCTACGGGAGTGTCAAGCCAGGTCCAAACTCGCATTTCTTCTCGGCGGATCCCGGTGAGTGCGAGGCGCTCAAAGCGGCGCAACGAGTGCCGCGCCCGGTCTCGGAGACACAATGGAATTACGAAGGCTTCGCATTCGAGGTGATGCCGGCCAGCGCAACGGCGCCGATCTGCACCGCAGGATTGCAACCGGTCTATCGGCTCTACAACAATGCGTTCAGCTCGGCCGGCTCGCGCGGCTTTGCGTCCAATCACCGCTACACGATGAACAAGTCGGCCGAGGTCGACGAGATGATTGCCAAAGGCTGGCAAAACGAAGGTGTCGCGTTCTGCGTTCCATCGGGTTGACGGCCAGCGATTCGACCGTCGGCTTCCCCGCGCCAGTCACGCGGCCGCCGGTGCTCCCGTCGACACGATCGGAATGACCGGGCGCGAGATGCTGTCCACGCCCCGCAGCGTCAGCTCGCGCGCACGGTGGCACCGGACGAAATGTCCTGTGTCGACTTCCTCCTCGACCGGCTCCTTCTGGCTGCAGACCGGCAGCGCGTAATTGCACCGCGGATGGAAGTGGCATCCCGGCGGCGTGTTCGCGGGGTCGGCGACGTCGCCCTGCAGCACGATCCGGTCCGAGCGCAATCGCGGATCGGGCTTGGGCACGGCGGAGAGCAGCGCCTCGGTGTACGGATGACGCGGCCGGGTGAACAGCATCTCGGTCGGCGCCGTCTCGACGATCCGTCCGACATACATCACGGCGACGCGCTCGCTGATGTGCTTGACCACCGACAGGTCGTGCGCGACGAACAGGTACGTGAGCCCGAGCCGCTCCTGCAATTCGAGCAGCAGGTTGAGGATCTGCGCCTGCACCGACACGTCGAGCGCCGACACCGGCTCATCGGCGACGACCAGGCGCGGGTTGAGCGCCAGCGCGCGGGCGATGCCGATCCGCTGCCGCTGCCCGCCCGAGAATGCGTGCGGATAGCGGCGCATCGTCTCGGGCCGCAAGCCGACGAGACGCAGCAGCTCGACGACGCGATCGGTCCGCTCGGTGACGTTCCCGACGCCGTGAACCAGCAGCGGCTCGCCGACGATGTCGAACAGCGTCATCCGCGGATTGAGCGACGAGAACGGATCCTGGAAGATCATCTGCATCTGGCGCCGCAACCCGCGCACCTGGCGCATCGTCAGCTTCGCGACGTCGAGCGTCTCCCCGCCATGCTGCAGCAGCACCTCGCCCGACGTCGGCGTGATCGCGCGGAGGATGCAGCGCGACGTCGTCGTCTTTCCGCAACCGGACTCTCCGACCAGCGACAGCGTCTCGCCGGCGTTGACGACGAAGCTCACGTCGTCGACCGCCTTCACATGGCCGACGACGCGCTGCAGGAAACCGCGCCGGATCGGGAAGTACTTCTTCAGGCCGCGGACGTCGAGCAGCGGCGTGGCCGTTGTCGTTGCCGAACCAACAGGGCTCGACAGCGTATCGGCAGGGCCGGGAATGGTCGCGGCGCTCATCGGATCACTCGTAGAGGAAGCAGCTGACGCGACGCGATCCGTCGGAGCGTTGCGGGGCGGCGCCCGGCATGTCGGGCACCGCGATGTCCGGCGCGCCCGCGGATGCACCGACCGCGATCAGCTCGGGCGCAGTCGCATCGCAGCGTCCGGCCATGAAGGACGCGCATCGCGGGTGAAACGGGCACCCGCGCGGACGATTGAACGGATGCGGAATCGAGCCGCTGATCGTCGGCAGCTTGTGCTTCGGGATCGAGTCGATGCTGGGGATCGACTGCAACAGCGCCTTCGTGTACGGATGCTTCGGGTCGTGGAAGATGTCGTCGACCGGACCCTGCTCGACGACGCGTCCGAGATACATGACGACCACGTCGTCGCACATCTCGGCGACGACGCCCAAGTTGTGCGTGATCAGCATGATCGCCATCCCGCGGTCGCGCTGCAGCTTGCGCAGAAGGTCGAGGATCTGGGCCTGCGTCGTCACGTCGAGCGCTGTCGTCGGCTCGTCGGCGATCAGCAGCCGTGGGTCGCAGGACAGCGCGACGGCGATCATCGCGCGCTGCCTCAATCCGCCGGAGAGCTCGAACGAGTACTCGTCGATCCGCCGCTCCGGCTTCGGAATCCCCACACTGCGAAGCACATCGATCCCGCGCTTGCGCGCTTCCTTCTCGCTCACGTCGTTGTGCAGCATCACCGCTTCGATCAGCTGCGCGCCGATCGTATGGACGGGGCTGAACGACGTCATCGGCTCCTGGAACACGAGCCCGATGTCGCCGCCGCGGATCTCGCGCATCTCGCGTCCGTTGGCGTCGAGCTTCGTCAGATCCGTCTGCGAGCCGTCGTCGCGCGTGAGCAGGATCTCGCCGCCGACGATCTTTCCAGGTGGGATCACAAGGCGAAGGATCGACTGCGCGGTGACGCTCTTCCCGCAGCCGCTCTCGCCGACGATGCCGAGCGTACGCCCGGGCCTTACGTCGAACGAGGCGCCGTCGACGGCCTTCGTCGTGCCTTCGTCCTGGAAGAAGCTGGTCCGCAGGTCGCGGACGGAGAGCAGGGGCTTGACCGAATCGAGCATCGTTACAGGTACGGATCGGCGGCGTCGCGGATCCCGTCGCCCATGAAATTGAACGCCAGCACCGCGATGATCACAGGGATCGACGGGACCAGCAGCCACGGCGAGATCACCAGCGACTGGATGTTCTGCGCGTCCTGCAGCAGCACGCCCCACGAGATCGCCGGCGGGCGCAATCCGAGCCCCAGAAAGCTGAGCGACGTCTCGCTGATGATGATCGCGGGCACCGCCAGCGTCGTCGCGGCGATGATGTGACTGGCGAACGACGGGACCATGTGCCGGAAGATGATCCGCGACTTGCTGCAGCCGACGAGCTCGGCCGCCATCACGAAATCCTCCTGCCGCAGCGAGATGAAGCGTCCGCGGACGACGCGCGCGAGCTCGGTCCAGCCGATCAGCGAGATGATGATCGTGATGGCGAAATACACCTGGATGACGCTCCAGTCGCCCGGCAGCGCGGCGGCAAGACCCATCCACAGCGGGATCGTTGGAATCGAGCGGAGGATCTCGATCACGCGCTGGATCACCGTGTCGATCGGGCCGCCGAAGTAGCCGGAAACGCCGCCGAGCACGACGCCCAGCAGCAGCGACAGCGCGACGCTGACCAAACCGATCGTCATCGACGTCCGCGTCGCGTAGATGAGGCGTGACCACAGGTCGCGGCCGTGCGTATCGGTTCCCAGCAGGAACAGCGACTCGGACGGCTTCGCGCCCTCGACTGCGATCAGGTGCCGGTCGGTGGGGATCAATCCGAGCAGCTTATAAGGCTCGCCGTGCCCGAAGAACGTGACCGGGACCTTGCGGCTTTCGTCGGGGACGTAGATGCGCTTGAACGTCATCGGGTCGCGCGATCCCTTGAGCGGATGCACGTACGGCGCGAATTTGCCGTCGTCGAACCAGTAGATCGTCTGCGGCGCGATCAGCGAGCGCTGCGCCTCGGATTCGGACGGATCGACGTACGCGAAGAAGTCCGCGAACGCCGACAGCAGGTAGAAGAGGGCCAGCACGATCGTGCCGCCGACCGCGAGCTTGTGCTTGCGGAATCGCCACCAGATCAGCTTCCATTGCGGCGCGACAGCGATCCGGTCCTCGACATCGCTGCCGGCGATCGGACTCTCGCCCGCGAGCGACGACCCCGCAGGTACGCCGGCAACGGAGGCGACGGCCGCGGCGACCGGTTGGCCCGGGACGCTGGTCGCAACCGGTGCAGACGATTGCGATGCGCTCTCCGCGGGCAATCCGCCCAATCCGATTCCGCTCATCGGCGTGTCATTCCCGGCCAAGCCTGATGCGCGGATCGACCCACATCAACAGCAGATCCGAGATGAACGTGCCGATCACCGTCATCACCCCGAGCAGCAGCACGATCGTGCCGGCGAGGAACATGTCCTGCGCGATCAGCGCCTTCAGCAGCAGCGGCCCGACCGTCGGCAGCGACAGCACCAGCGACACGATGATGCTGCCCGAGACGATGTACGGCAGCAGGTAGCCGATCGTGCTGATGAACGGATTCAGCGCGACGCGCACCGGGTAGCGCAGCACCACCTTGTATTCGGGCAGGCCACGCGCTCGGGCGGTCATCACGTAGGGCTTGCGCAGCTCGTCGAGCAGGTTCGAGCGCATGATCCGGATCAGCTGCGCAGTGCCGGCAACGCCGAGGACCACCGCCGGTATCGGCAGGTGCTTGGTCAGGTCCCAGACGCGCGCCATGCTCCACGGCGCTTCCGCGTAGTCGGGCGAAAAGAGACCGCCAACGTTGGCGCCGAAATACTTGAAGCCGACGTACATCACCACGAGCGCGAGCAGGAAGCCCGGAATCGCGAGGCCGATGAATCCGACGAACGTGAACAGGTAATCGAGGAACGAGTAGGGGCGTACCGCCGAGTAGATGCCGATCGGCAATGCGATTCCCCAGGTGAACATGATCGCGGCGATCGAGATCACCATCGTCAGCGTCAACCGGTCGCCGATCACGTCGGCGACCGGCCGGCCCCACTCCATCGCCATCCCGAAATTGCCGCGCATGATCAGGCCCATCCACTTCGCATACTGGACGTGCATCGGCTTGTCGAGGCCGAGCTGCTCGCGCAGCGCCTGTGCTTCCCCTTCGGAGACCGCGCTGCCCGACGCCGACATCGACGCGATGTACGACGTGACGTAGTCGCCAGGCGGCAGGTGGATGATGATGAACGACAGGACCGAGATCGCCCACACCGTCAGTACGGCGAGGATCAGTCGGCGGCCGATGTAGGCAAGCATCGCTTCAGCGGTCTGAGGTCAGGAATCGCAATGGGTAACCGATAACCGGCGACAGCGCAATACGAAACAGCGACTCGCGATCGCTGTTTCGGCTGCCCTCACCCGCTTCGGGTTGCCGCTATTTGAAGTAGAACGTGATCGGCATCGACGAGTGCGGCGTCCGCGCATGCTGCGCGTTCACCTGCCGCTGCGGTACGTTGCCCATGTTGTTCTTGACGATCCGAACTCCCATCACGGCCGGCGACTGACCGACGGTGCCGATGCTCCACAGCTGCTCGCTGGCGATCTTCCAGATCTCCTTGGCGTTGGCGACGCGCTTCTCCTCGGTCGCGCCGAACGCTTCGCGGAACAGGTCCATCGCCCTGAGCAGCTCAGGATCCTCGGGCTTCTCGCCGGTCTTGCCGCCCGACGCGTACCAGCGCGCCAGCGGCTGGCCCATGTGCGCCTCGGCCGCGTCGACGGGCAGCGCGTGACGGGGGAACAGATACAGCACTTCGGAGCCGTCGTTTGCCCACGCGATGATCTGGTTCTCGGCGGTGCCGTCGCGCGTGAACGCGAGGTTGCGCTCCATCTCCCTGACTTCGAGATCGATGCCGATCTTCTTCCAGTGCTGCTTGATCATCTCGCCGATCGCGGTATACGGGACGAACTGCGCGCCGACGGTGACCAGCTCGATGCGCAGCCGGCCCTTGCCGTCGGTGCGCAGGCGGAAGCCCTCGGCATCCTTCTTCGACAGGCCGATCTTGTCGAGCATGTCGTTCGCCGTCTTGAGGTCGAGCTTCGCGTACTTCTGGTTCCATTCGGCGCCGGGACTGTAGACCGTATCCGGCGCTGGCGCCACAGATCCCGGCGTGCCGACGCCGAGCCAGAACGCCTCGTTCAGCTGGTCGCGGTCCATCCCCATCGACAGTGCCTGCCGGAACTGCTTGTTGCGCAGCCACTTGGCGATCTCCGGATCCGCCTTGTACGAGAGGCCGACGTGCAGCGTCGCATCGGATCCATTCAATGCCGGATCGAGATGGACGGTGTAGTTGCCCTTCGCCGCGTTCTCGAGGAACACCGGAAGCTTGGCGAGACCCATGTGCCGTTCCTGGATGTCGTACTCGCCGGCGATCGCGCGCAGGTTCGCGACCTCGGTGTTCTCGGCCAGCGTCATCGTGATGCGGTCGATGTACGGAAGCTGGTTGCCCGCGCTGTCGACACCCCAGAAGTACGGATTGCGCTCCATCGACCACGTCGGCGTGTTGATCGGCGACACCGTCTTCCACGGCGTCATCATCGGCAGGTCGGGGTTGAGCGCCCAGCTGTAGCGGTTCTTCAGCAGCGATACCCAGCTGTCGAAGCCCATGTCCTTCGCCTTCTTGGTCGCCGCTTCTTCCGACGAATACTTGGGCAGGAACTGCTTCAGGTAATGGGCGGGGGCGTAGGCGCCGCCGAAGTTCTGGAAGCCGCCGCGCGTCGCGAAGCCGGCGCCGATCGCCGTGCTGCCGGCGAGCTGCCAGACGAAGAATTCGTACGGCTCGGGGAATTCGAAGGCGACGGTGAAGTCGTCGACCTTCTTCATCACGCCATCCTTGCCGTTGATCTGGAACTCGAAGAACGGGTTCGGATTGATGCTCTTGTTCAGATAGATATCGTTGTACCAGAACATGAAGTCGTTGGCGGTGAACGGCGTGCCGTCGGACCACTTCGCGCCCTTGCGCAGGTAGATCGTCGTTGTCTTCTTGTCGGGACTCACCTTCCAGTCGCGGGCGAGTGCCGGGATGATCTTGGTGCCGGTGTAGTCGAAGGTCAGGATCTTGTCGATCGAGTTGATGCGGCCGCCGTTCTCGTAATCGGCGGGGCCGGTGAACGCACGGCGCCAGTTGCCGCCGTACTTGCCGGTTTCATGCAGCGGCTTGATGACGAGAAGCTGCGAGGGTTCGGGCAGCCGCTGCGCCACCGGCGGCAGCTTCTTCGCCTTCACCTGCTCGGCGAGTTGCGGCGCTTCCTTGAACGACTTCGGAAAATCCTTCGCGTCGAGGACGAATGTGGGTCCTTCGAGCTTGCCGATCAGCGACGAGCCGATCTTCGGCGCCTGAGCCGCGGCTCCCGACACGACAAGCGCACCGGAAACGCCGAGACAGGCCAAAGCGAGTACTGCACGCAATTGCTTCATGCGGACTTCCTCCTGGAATGACTGTGGATTATTGCTTTGGTGCTGCTGAGGCGGGATGCTACTGCATCTGGATCGGCCGGTGCGCGCTTTTTGCCCGCGGCGCCGCACAACGGAGACGAGCCCGGGATCTCGCGTCCTTTCGCTGCGCCATCGGACAGGGATCGGCGCGGCTGCGATATATTGGGCGCCCGGAAAATCCACCGAAGGACAAATGCCGTGAACATCGAAAGCACGCTGCGCGCGACCACCAGACAGGCGGCTTGGCCCAGGCGTTGCAGCGCCTGCCTGGGCGCACTCCTGCTCGGACTGGTCCAGCACGCGGGGCCGGTCTTCGCGCAATCAGCCTATCCCAACAAGCCGCTCAAGCTCATCGTCGGATTCGCGCCGGGCGGATCGACCGACATCGTCGCGCGGATCGTCGCGCAGCGCCTGGGCGAGAGGCTCGGCCAGACGGTGATCGTCGAGAACAAGGCCGGCGCCGGCGGCACGATCGGCGCCGACGCAACGGCAAAGGCGGCGCCCGACGGCTACACGCTGACGCTCGGGACCACCAGCACGCATGCGATCGCGGCCGGCGCGTACTCGAAGCTGCCATACGACCCGGTCGCCGACTTCACGCAGATCTCGCTGGTGGCGATCACGCCGTACCTGCTCGTCGTCAATCCGCAGGTGAAGGCGAGCACGTTGAGCGAGTTCGTCGCATTGGCGAAGGCCCAGCCGGGAAAGCTCAACTACGCGTCGGCCGGCAACGGCACCGCGACACACCTGGCGATGGAGATGCTGAAGGACGCCGCGGGGATCGACCTCGTCCACGTCCCGTACAAGGGCAATGCGCCGGCCGACCTCGCGATCGTTGCCGGCGACGTGCAGGCGGTGTTCGGCTCGATGCCGGCGCTGCTGCAGAACACGAAGGCAGGAAAGGTGCGGCCGATCGCCGTCGGCACCGCGAGCCGGTCGCCGGCGCTGCCCGACGTCCCGACCGTTGCCGAGCAGGGTTACCCGGGATTCGAGGCGGCGCTGTGGCTGGGGATCATGGCGCCCGCGAACCTGCCGAAGCCGATCGCCGAACGGCTGCACGCGGAGATCGCCGCGATCGTCGCAACGCCCGAGTTCAAGGCATCGATGGATGCCAATGGCGCCGAGCCGATCGCGAGCAAGTCGCCCGAGGAGTTCCGCGACATGCTGCGCGAGCAGGTCGGCAAGTACACGAAGATCACGAAGTCGCTCGGCATCAAGCTTGATTGAGCGCCCGGCGATCGCGGTGCGAAAGAGCGGTCGATGACCGAAACCCTCGCGATCACCGGGCCGATCTACCTGGTGATCGCGCTCGGCTTCCTCGCCAGCCGCTTCGCGATCTTCACGAAGCCCGACATGCGCGTGCTCGGCGCATATGTCGCGAAGTTCGCGCTGCCGGCGCTGGTGTTCACCGCGCTGTCGCAGCGGTCGATCACCGAGATCATCGACGCGCGCTACCTGCTCGCCTACTTCGTCGGGTCGCTCTCCGCGTGGGGGTTGCTGTTCGCCTGGGCGCGATTCGGACGGCACAAGGACACGACGCTGTCGGCGCTGTTCGGACTGGGCGCCGCGAACTCCAACAGCGGCTTCATCGGCTATCCGATCGCCGTGCTGGTGTGCGGTCCGGGAACGGCCGCCGTCGGCCTTGCGCTGTGCATGGTCGTCGAGAACCTGGTGACGATCCCGCTGACGATCGCGATCGGCGACAGCGCGCAGTCCGGTGGCACGGGTGGCGTCCGGTGGTATCGGATACTCGGCCGGTCGTTGCTGCAGCTCGCGCGCAACCCGGTGATCATCGCGATCCTCGCCGGCTTCGGCGTGGCGCTGCTCAACATCCCGATCTCCGGCGCCGTCGCGAAGACGATCAACATGCTGGCGATGTCGTCGACCGCGGTCGCGCTGTTCGTCATCGGCGGCGCGCTGTACGGGCTGCAATTGAAGGGGATGCGCCAGGACGCGTCGACGGTGGCGCTGGCCAAGCTGCTGCTGCATCCGCTGCTGGTCGGAACGATCGTCTGGCTGTTGCCGCCGTCCGATCCGACGCTCCGCAATGCCGCCGTCGTGTTCGCCAGCATGCCGTGCCTGTCGATCTATCCGATCCTCGCGCAGAAGTACGGGCACGACCAGTTCTGCGCGGCGACGCTGCTGCTGGCAACGGTGCTGTCGTTCGCGACGATCAGCGTGATGCTGTGGGTGATCGGGCCGGTGCTGGAGTGGACGATGCCGCGGTAGCGGTCAGGTGCCGGATGTCCGGCTCGTGCCGGAAACCGGAGCCCGGCCCGTTCAGCAGTGACGCGCTCGCGAGCGCGGCGAGCGTGGAAGACAGCGTCCGGATCGTCGGGTCGGGTCAGCCTTTCGCCGGAACGGGCGCCGGCGGCTGTCCTTCGAAATGCTGCTGCGCGGGATCGAGGTGTGCCCAGCTCGGCGCCGACTTCGTCCAGATCATCGCCGTCGACCGCGCGATCTCCGGATCGTCCAGCGTCCCCGCGCGGACGATGATCAGGTGCGGACGAGCTTCCGATTCGCTGAACAGGTGCGTCCCGCATTCGGGACAGAACCGGCGATGCATCCGGTTGCCGCTGTCGGCGCTGCTCACATAGTCTTTCATCGGTCCGGTGATCTTGATCGAGTCGGTCGGGAACACGACATTGACCGTCGCGTTGCCGGACGCGAAGTACTGGCAGACGCGGCACCAGCAGGTGCGCGTCATCATGGGTTCCGCGGTCGCCGTGTAACGCACCGCGCCGCACAGACAACCCCCACTTATACCGGTCATCGCGTTCTCCTCTCGATGTCTCCCGTCGCCTGATGGATCGCGGCCAGTCGCAGTTTCTCCGCGGTCGGCGCGAGTCCGGGTAGACTTGGCCTGCGTTTTCCGACGTGTCGCATTCAACGATTATGGGCTTGGCGTCAGCGACTTCCAAGTCCCGGGAGGAAATCAATGTCAACCATCATCGGCAGCGGCGAGCATCGCTACCGCGTCGTCGACAACTGGGCGAAGCTGCCCGAAGGCTGGGAGCTGAAGGACGTCGGCGCCGTCGCCATCGACAGCAACGACCTCGTCTACGTGTTCAATCGGGGCGAGCACCCGATGATCGTGTTCGACGCCGACGGCAACTTCATCAAGTCGTGGGGCGAGGGCACGTTCCCGCGCGCGCATGGGTTGCACATCGACGAGCACGACCATCTGTACTGCACCGACGACGGCGGCCACTTCGTCCGCAAGTGCACCACCGACGGCAAGGTGCTCCTCGAGATCGGGATTCCCGGCACGCCGACGCCGTACATGAGCGGGCGTCCGTTCCATCGCTGCACGCACACGGCGCTGTCGCCGAAGGGCGAGATCTACGTGAGCGACGGCTACGGCAACGCGCGCATCCACAAGTATTCGCCGGACGGCAAGCTGCTGATGTCCTGGGGCGAGCCGGGGACCGATCCGGGCCAGTTCAACATTCCCCACAACATCGCCACCGACGCCGACGGCTGGGTGTACGTCGCCGATCGCGAGAACCACCGCGTCCAGGTGTTCGACGGCAACGGCAAGTACGAGACGCAATGGGTGAACATGCACCGGCCGTGCGCGCTGTGCTGCCGTCGCGACGCAGGCAACGGCGGAACGCTGCAGTTCCTGATCGGCGAGCTGGGACCGGCGTGGTCGGTCAACCGCGAGCATCCGAACATCGGCCCGCGGATCTCGATCGTCGATCGCGAAGGCAACACGATCGCGCGCCTGGGCGGCGTGCCCGGACCCGGTCCCGGCCTCGAGGCCGGCCGCTTCATCGCCCCGCACGGGCTTGCGGTCGACCGGCGCGGCAACATCTACGTCGGCGAGGTCAGCTACACCGAATATCCGCGCCTGTTTCCGAACAACACGATTCCGTGGCGGATGCGCTCGCTGCAGAAGCTGGAGAAGGTCGCCTGAGGCTGGGGAGAGCTCCACGCGATCCCGGCGCGCGCGCATCGGCGGGGACGCGCATTCAGCGGCCGCACGTCGGGCTCGTTGCCGCGAACGTCACTGAAGGCTTCTCGACAGCCTGCACCGGCCGGGCGGATAATCGTCGTTCGCCGCTCGGCGGCGTGTACTGACCGCCCTCGAGGAGCTCACCGTGAAATCGTCTCTCTCGTTCATTTCGCTCGTCGCACTGACCGGGCTTGTTCTGAGTGCATGCTCGACGCTCGAACGCCGCGACGATCGAGCGGCCGCGGCAGCGACGGCAGTCCCGCAGGCTGAGCAGGCACCCGCGCTGCTCGTTGCCAACGGCCGGCCGCGCAAGCGCGAATACGCCGCCCTGCTCGAGCTGGGCAGCCTCGACGCCGTGCCCGACGTCGCGCCGCTGATCGAATTTCAGCAGCAAAGAACCAGGGAGCGCTCGCTGCTCAAGATGGCGCCCGCCTGGGAGTCGGTCGGGCCCAACACCAACCTGGGCCGCGTCATCGATATCGCCTTTCACCCGACCAACCCGAACATCGTCTATGTCTCATCGCCCGGAGGTGGTGTGTACAGGAGCACCGACGGCGCGGTCTCCTGGACGAAGCTCACCGCGCTGCCGTACCAGTCGGTCAACTCGATCGCGATCGATCCGCTGAATCCGGACGTCGTCTATTTCGCCACCGGCCATACCAACGGCGGCGGGAGCTCGGATCAGTTGTCGCTGGGCGTTTACAAATCGACCGACGGCGGCGCGACGATGTCGCTGCTCGGAGCGACCGTGCCCACGATCGGCAACCAGGACTGGTTGACCATCACGCGCCTCGCCGTGCATCCGACCATCGCCAATCGCGTATTTGCCGCGACCTTGGCCGGGCTCTTCATCAGCGCCAACGGCGGCCAGACGTGGACCAGGTCGACCGGAGTGGGCAGTATTTACGACATCGCATTCGACCCGCACAATCCGGCGCGCGTGGTGCTCGGCGATTACTTCGGCACGTTCTGGATCTCCGGCAACAACGGGAATACCTGGTCCAGCGTGCAGGTCGTGCCGTACGACCGGGTGAACGCTCCAAGAAACATCAGGACGCGGTTCAGGTTTGCGCGGACCACCCCGAACCTGATCTACGCATCGATCGACCAGAACGATGGCGAGGTCCACAAGTCGACCGACGGCGGCGTGACCTGGACCAAGGTTTCGACGCCCGGGCATGACGAGAACAACCAGGGATTCCACACCAATCAGCTCTGGGTCAGCCCGACCGATCCCAATCACCTCATCGTGGGCGGGGTCGACCTGTTCCGATCGACCAATGGCGGTGCGACATTCACCAAGATCTCCGACTGGAACGACAACGCCAGCGACGCGTTCGCAGGCAGAACCCCGACGACTCCGCATGCCGATCACAATGCAGTCGCGTCGCCACCCAACTACAGCGAGACGAACCAGGTCTTCTTCGTCGGTACCGATGGCGGGCTGTTCACGACGAATGCCGCGAAAACGGTCGCGTTGGACGGCTGGACGAAAAACGGAGGCAACCTCTCCGTCACCCAGTTCGTGAGTGGCAACGGAAAGCGGGCAGGCAACGTCGATACGCTGGTCGGTGGCACGCAGGACAACGGGACGATCATCAATGTCGGCTACCAGGGATGGCGCGTGCTCGCCGGTGCCGACGGCGGCTTTGTCGTGTTCGACCCGACCGAGAACTATATCTTCGGCGAACTGCAGGAAGGGGTGGTCTTCCGCTCCGGCCCCACCGGCGCTCAGCTCATCTGCGCCGGAATCACCGAGACGAACCCGGAGAGGTGCGCCGGCGGAACGGGGGTGAAGCTGCTTTTCTATCCGCCGCTCGAGATCGATTCGGCGAGCCGCCTCTACCTGGGTGGCAACTCGCTGTGGCGGACGGTAAACCCGAAAGGCGCCGTCACGTGGACCGCAATCAAGCTGCCGCTGACGACCAGGCTCAGCGCCACGGGTGTGTCCTCGGCGAGCACGACGAACTACATCAGCGCGATTTCGATCCAGGCGTCGAACCCGTCGGTGGCCATCGTCGGCCACACCGACGGACAGATCTTCCGGACGACCAACCTGACGGCTGCGCTGCCGACCTGGACGTCGATGACCGGCGCGCCGCTCCCGACCGGCCGCATGGTCGGTGCAATCCTGGTTGACCCCCAGGATGCGAACCGGATCTTCATCGGCTATACCGGTTACTTCAGCAACAACCTGTGGCGGAGCAACGACGGCGGGGCTACCTGGGTCAACGTCTCTGCCGGTCTGCCGCCGGGATCGATCTACACGATCACGCGCCATCCGCAGGCGAAGGATCGCGTATACGTCGGCACGATCTGGGGCAGCTACGGCAGTCTCAATGCAGGCCAGACGTGGCCATCCGTACACGACGGTCCGGCCGCGGCGCAGGTCCGGCGGCTGTTCTGGCTGGGCAACGAGACGATCGTCGCATCGACGTTCGGCAACGGGATGTTCCGCGGCAGCGCCCCGCTCACCTACGCCGCCATACCCAACATCGTCGTCGAGTATTTTCACCCGGTCCTCAACAACTATTTCATCACCGCGGATCCGGTCGAGCAGGCCGCGGTCGACAGCGGGGCCGCCGGCGCCGAGTGGCGTCGCACCGGGACGACGTTCAAGGCGGGCGGCCCGAACCAGGTGTGCCGCTTCTACGGCAACGCACGGGCCAATCCGGCGACCGGCGGGATCTACGGACCGAACTCGCACTTCTACACCGTCAATGCCGCCGAGTGCGCGGGACTGAAGGCGGCACAGAACCCCGGTGCGGCGAGCTGGTTCTTCGAGAGCAACGACTTCAACACGACGCCGTCGGTCGCGGGCACGTGTCCGGGCGGCCTGGTGCCGGTCTATCGCGCGTACAACAACGGGTTCGCGCGCGGGATCGACAGCAACCACCGGATCACCGCGAACCGCGCCGGGATCCTGGAGGTCGTCGCGCAAGGATGGAGCGACGAAGGGATCGTCATGTGCGCGCCGGCTTCGTGAACGGCATTCCCCATTGCTGCGGGGCATCGTGACAATGGCATTGCCGCTGCGCAACTTTGCCCTTCCGGACGGTGCCCACGCGTCGGCAACTCGGTTACTATAAGGTACAAGACGCATCAAGACGCCTTGAGAGAACGTCCCTTAAAACTGGAGGAACCCTATGTCGGCAAGCACAGGCAACGCGAGGATCGCGGCTGGTCACCCTGATTTTGGCAAGGAAGAGAAGCGCGTCATATTCGCTTCGTCGTTGGGCACTGTCTTCGAGTGGTACGACTTCTACCTCTACGCCACGCTGGCTCCGTTCTTCGCCGCGCTGTTCTTTCCGCGCGGCAACGACACCGCGGCGCTGTTGTCGGCCTTCGCGACCTACGCGGCGGGCTTCCTGGTCCGTCCGTTCGGCGCGCTGCTGTTCGGCCGCATCGGCGACCTCGTCGGCCGCAAGTACACGTTCCTCGTCACCATCCTGGTGATGGGTACCGCGACGTTCGTCGTCGGCCTGCTCCCCACGTTCGAGACGATCGGATGGGCCGCCCCGATCCTGCTGGTGACGCTGCGATTGCTGCAGGGCCTGGCGCTCGGCGGTGAATACGGAGGCGCCGCCACATACGTCGCCGAGCACGCGCCGGACAATCGCCGCGGCTACGACACGTCGTGGATCCAGACCACGGCGACGCTGGGCTTCTTCCTCGCGCTGGCCGTCATCGGCATCTGCCGCGTGTACATGGACGCCAAGGTGTTCGCCGACTGGGGATGGCGGATTCCGTTCCTGGTCTCGTTGATCCTGCTGGTCTTCTCCGTCTACATCCGGCTGAAGCTGAACGAGTCACCGGTGTTCCAGCGGATGAAGTCCGAAGGCAAGGGCTCGAAGTCGCCGCTGAAGGATTCGTTCCTGGTATACCCGAACAACAAGTACGTGCTGCTCGCGCTGCTCGGCGCCACCGCCGGCCAGGGCGTCGTCTGGTACACCGGCCAGTTCTATGCGCTGTTCTTCCTGCTGATCACGCTGAAGGTCGACTTCCTGACCACGTACACGCTGATCGGGTTGTCGCTGCTGATCGGCACGCCGTTCTTCGTGTTCTTCGGCTGGCTGTCGGACAAGATCGGCCGGCTGAAGATCATCATGGCCGGCTGCCTGATCGCCGCGCTCACGTATTTCCCGCTGTTCGGCATGCTCACGCATTACGCCAATCCCGCGCTCGAAGCGTACGCCGCGAAGACGCCGATCAGCGTCGCCTCCGATCCGGCCGAGTGCAACTTCCACATGTTCGTGGGCCCGTGGAGCAAGTTCACCGACTGCGACAAGGCGAAGGACTTCCTGACCAAGCAGGGCCTGTCGTTCACCTCGGGTGGCGCGGTCGCCGGCGAGAAGCTGGTGGTCAAGATCGGGGACAAGGAGCTGAAGGGCCCGTGGGACGAAAAGGCGGCCACCGAGGCGCTGAAGGCGTCGGGTTATCCGGGGCCGGCCGACAAGACCAAGATCAACTGGTTCATGACCGAGCTGGTCCTCGTGATCATGGTGATCTACGTGACGATGGTGTACGGGCCGATCGCGGCGTTCCTGGTCGAGCTGTTCCCGACACGGATCCGGTACACGTCGATGTCGTTGCCGTATCACATCGGCAATGGCTGGTTCGGCGGGATGCTGCCGCTGGTGGCCACCGCAATGGTCGCGAAAACAGGTGATATCTACTATGGGCTCTGGTACCCGATCGTCGTGGCGCTGATGTCACTGGTGATCGGCACGCTGTTCCTGCGGGAGACGAAGAACCGGGGCATCCACCAGGATTAGCCTCCTCGTCCGCGCAGAAGCCGAGCCGGAGTCCCGCGGGACTCCGGTTTTGCTTCCAGCCGTCGCATACTGCACTTTCGACGCACCGCTCCACCTGCCGGGAGCTTCGGTTTGCTCACCGCCCTCTTCTCCGACATCCACGCGAACCTCGAAGCGCTGACGGCATGTGTCGAGCACGCGCGACGTCAGCGTGCGGATCGCAGCGTGTTCCTCGGCGACCTCGTCGGCTACGGCGCCGACGCCCGAGCGGTGATCGACATCATCGCCGCGGCCGCTGCCGATGGCGCCATCGTCATCAAGGGCAATCACGACGAGGCGCTCGAGAAGGACAACAGCTACTTCAATCATGCGGCGCGGGCGGCGATCCGCTGGGCGCGCGACACGCTGACCGCGGAGCAGCGCAACTTCGTCGCCGCGCTGCCGCTGATCGTTCGACGCGACCCGCTCTGCTTCGTCCATGCCAGCGCCGCCTCGCCCGAGCGCTGGACGTACATCGACAGTCCGGCCGCGGCGAAGCGCTGTGCCGACAGTGCGGCCGCGAGCTACACGTTCTGCGGCCATGTCCACGACCAGACGCTCTACTTCGAGAGCTCGAGCGGCCGGATGAGCGAGTTCCGGCCGTATCCGGGGACGGCGATTCCGGTGCGCAGTCATCGTCGCTGGGTCGCGATCGTCGGGTCGGTCGGCCAGCCGCGCGATCGCAATCCGGCCGCCGCGTATGCGACCTTCGACGATGTGCGGCAGGAGATCACGTTCTTTCGCGTCGGCTACGACGCGCGCGCCGCATCGGCCAAGATCCGCGCCGCCGGCCTCCCCGACTCGCTGGCGCTGCGCGTCGAGCTCGGCATCTGACGATGCGTGTCCGGGGCTGACAGGCGATGCGCGAGCGCCTCAAGCCCGGCGGCGTGATCGACGGCTTCACGCTCGGCGAATGCATTCATCAGGGCGGCTCCGGCGCGATCCATCGCGTCGTCGCCGCAGGCGGTCGCGATCCGGAATTCCCGATGGTGCTCAAGGCGCCGCTGCTCGGCTACGGCGATTCGGCGCTCGGCATCGTCGGACTGGAAATGGAGCAGATCGTCCTCGCGCGGCTCAGTGGCCCGCATGTGCCGCGCTTCGTCGCCGCGGGGGACGTGAAGGCGTCGCCGTACGTCGTCATGGAGTGGATCGAGGGCGAAAACGTCGCGACGCTCGTCGAGCGCGCGCCGCAGCCGGTCGACGACATCGCCAGGATCGGCGCGTCGATGGCCGATGCGGTGCACAGCATCCATCTGCAGGACGTCATCCACTTCGACATCAAGGCAGAGAACTTCCTGCTGCGACCGGACGGTTCCGCCGTGCTGCTCGACTTCGGCTTCGCGCGTCATCTGCACTACCCGGACCTGCTCGCCGAGGAGAAGGAGTTCGAGGTCGGGTCGCCGATCTACGTGTCGCCCGAGCAGCTCGAGCACAACCGGACCGACCGCCGCAGCGACCTGTTCGCGCTCGGTGTGCTGCTGTACGAGCTCGCGACCGGGACGCAGCCGTTCGGTCATCCGCAGACGCTGGCGGGGATGCGTGACCGGCTGTGGCGGCCGCCCGTCCCGCCGCGCGCGATCAATCCGGCGGTGACGCCATGGCTGCAGGAAGTGATCTTCCGGTGCCTGCAACCGGCCGCGGATCGCCGCTACCAGTCGGCGGCGCACCTGGCGTTCGATCTCCGGCATCCGGAGCAGGTGCCGCTGGGAAAGCTCGCGCACAAGACCAGCGCCGCAGGCCTCGGCACGCACGTCGCGCGCTGGTGGGCGTCCCGCGGCCGCCGCGCGCCGCTGACGCCGCCGCGAAGACTGCCGCAGACGGACGTTCCGGTGATCCTGGTCGCCGTCGACACCGAGCACCCCGACGACGCGCGCCATCCGGCGCTGCAGGCGGCGGTGCGCCGGCTGGTGTCGCTGTATCCGGAGCGGCGGCTGATGTTCCTGTCGGTCGTCCGCGCGGTGCTGCAGGGGGAGAGCAGCCATGACGATCACGCGGCGTCGCAGACCGGGCGTCACCTCGAGCACAAGATGCGATTGAGACAATGGACCGAGCCGCTCGGCCTGCAGGACACGAGCGTGTCGCTGCACGTGATCGAGGCCGGCGACCCCGCGGCGACGCTGCTCGATCTCGCGCGCGTCAACCACGTCGACCTGATCGTGCTCGGCGCGCCGGACCCGTCGGAGAGCAGCCTCGCCTGGTGGCGCTCGGTCGCCTCGAGCGTCACCGCCAACGCGCACTGCGACGTCCACGTCGTTCGCGTTCCGGACAGGTGATCGTGCGCATCACAGCGAACGCCGGTGCGGGCGGTGCTGGAACGCGGAGCCGTACTGCGCGCGTGACTTTCAGCGCTCGCGTCGAACGCCGGTTTGCATTACCCTTCCGCACCCGGCGGGACCCCTCGGTTCTCGCCGCGAACCGACATGGAGACGACAATGGTCAAGAAAGGCTCGGCAGTCTGGAAGGGAACGATCAAGGAAGGCGGCGGCACCGTTTCGACGGAGACCGGCGTGCTGCGCGAAGCGCCGTATGGCTTCAAGTCGCGGTTCGAGAACGGCCCCGGCACCAATCCCGAGGAGCTGATCGGCGCCGCGCATGCGGGCTGCTTCTCGATGGCGTTCTCGCTGATGCTCGGCATGGCGAACCTGACGCCCGAACGGATCGCGACCGAAGCCGCGGTGACGCTGGACAAGGTCGGCGAAGGCTTCGAGATCACGAAGATCCACCTGACCGTGCGCGCGAAGATCCCCGGCGCGAGCGACGCGCAGTTTCAGGAGATCGCGAACAAGGCGAAGGCCGGATGTCCCGTGTCGAAGCTGTTCAAGGCGCAGATCACGATGGACGCGAAGCTCGAGTGACGGCCGCGGCACGCGCTAGGATGGACGCGACGCTCGAGTAACGGCTGCGGCACGCATCACGATGGACGCGAAGCTCGAGTAACGGCTGCGGCACGCATCAGGATCGACGGGACGCTGGAGCGATCGATTCATCGAGCGTCGCGGCCGAATGATCAAACCCTCGCGGCGATCGCGTCGCCCATCTCGCGCGTGCCCACGCGCGTGCAGCCCGGCTGCATGATGTCGCCGGTGCGATAGCCGTCGGCCAGCGTCCTGCGCACCGCGTGCTCGACGCGACCGGCGGCATCGTTCATCGCAAACGAGTGGCGGAGCATCATCGCCATCGACATCACCGCGGCGATCGGATTGGCGAGGTTCTTCCCGGCGATGTCGGGCGCAGTGCCGTGCACCGGCTCGTACAGCCCCTTGCTGTCGCCCGCCATCGACGCCGACGGCAGCATCCCGATCGAGCCGGTCAGCATCGCGGCGCAGTCGGAAAGGATGTCGCCGAAGATGTTGCCGGTGACGATCACGTCGAACTGCTTCGGCGCGCGCATCAGCATCATCGCGGCGGCGTCGACGAACACGTGCGTCAGCTCGACGTCCGGATACTCGCGGCCGACGCGGATCACCGTCTCGCGCCAGAGCTGCATCGTCTCCAGCACGTTGGCCTTGTCGACCGAGCACACTTTCTTGCTGCGTCCGCGCGCGGCGCGAAAGGCGACGTGCGCGATCCGCTCGACCTCGCCCTCGCTGTAGCGCATCGTGTTGAACGCCTCGCGCTGTCCGTCTTCGCGGACGTTGAACCCGCGCGGCTCGCCGAAGTAGATGTCGCCGGTCAGCTCGCGCAGGATCAACAGGTCGAGCCCCGCGACGATCTCGGCCTTCAGCGACGATGCGCCGATCAGCTCCGGGAAGAGGAATGCCGGACGGAAGTTCGCGAAGAGGCCGAGCGCCTTGCGCAGCCGCAACAGGCTCGCGCCCGGACGCATCATGTACGGAATCGCCTCGTCGCCGGGCATCCCCGCCGAGCCGAACAGGATCGCGTCGCAATCCTGCGCGATCTTCAGCGTTTCATCGGGCAGCGGATCGCCCGCCGCGTCGATTCCCGCCTGTCCGATCGGCGCGTCGACCAACTCGAGCTTCGTGTCGCCGGCAACGATCTTCAACACCTTGACCGCCTCGGCCGTCACTTCGGGCCCGATGCCGTCTCCCCCCATCACTGCGATCTTCATGAATTCTCCCGAATCGGGGTCAGACCCCGATTAGAAATTGGCAAGGCCGCCAGCAAGCGGCTAATTGGCGTCTGACCCCGATTGGATCGACTGCTCGAACGCGACGATCCGCGTCAGATGGGTCAGCGTGTAATCGATCTCGTCCTGGCCGCTCAGCAGGCATTGCTTCGGCCGTGCCCCGATGTCGAAGTGATGCGCGGTGCCGTCGGGGGACGTCACGGTCTGTGCTTCGAGGTCGATGGCGACCCGGGCGCCCGGCGTCGCTTCGGCCGCGCGCAGCAGCGACTCGACGGCGGCCTTCGGCAGCGCGATCGTCAGCAGCCCGTTCTTCAATGCGTTGCCGGCGAAGATGTCGCCGAACGACGGCGCGATCACCGCGCGGACGCCATAGTCGACCAGCGCCCACACCGCATGCTCGCGCGAGGAGCCGCAGCCGAAGTTGTCGCCCGCGACGACGACCTGCATCGGCCGGTACGCGGGCTGGTTCAGCGCGAATGCCGTTTCGCGGCCGTCCTTGTCGTAGCGCAGGTCGCGAAACAGGTAATCGCCGAAGTTGTCGGAGCGCGGCTTCTGCAGATAGCGCGCCGGCGTGATCTGGTCGGTGTCGATGTTGGGACGCGGCAGCGGCAGCATCACCGCGTCGACGTGACGGAGCGGCTTCATCGCGCGGCCCCCGGTTCGGCACGCTCGAGCGTGCGCACGTCGGTCAGGTGACCGGTCACCGCGGCGGCTGCCGCCATCGCGGGACTCATCAGGTGCGTCCGCGATCCGGGGCCCTGGCGGCCGACGAAGTTGCGGTTGGACGTCGACGCGCAGCGCTGGCCGGGCGCGACCTGGTCGCCGTTGGTGCCGAGGCACATCGAGCATCCGGCGTAGCGCCACTGGAAGCCGGCGTCGACGAACACGCGGTCGAGCCCCTCGCGCTCCGCCTCGGCCTTCACCGCCATCGATCCGGGGACGACCCACGCCTCGACGCCGTCGGCGACCCGGCGTCCCCGCGCGACGCTGGCGGCGCTGCGCAGGTCGTCGATCCGGCCGTTGGTGCACGAGCCGATGAACACGCGGTCTACGCGGATGTCCGAGAGCGGCGCTCCCGGCGTCAGGCCCATGTAGTCGATCGCGCGCGCGGCCGACTCGCGCTTTGCCGCATCGGCGAGCGACGCCGGATCGGGCACGCGAGCGGTGATCGGAAGCGCGTCTTCAGGACTGTTGCCCCATGTGACCATCGGCGCGATGTCCTTCGCGTCGAGCGTGATTTCGCGATCGAAGGTCGCGCCCGGATCGGTGGCCAACGCGCGCCATCGAGCGACCGACTTCTCCCATTCGGCGCCGCTCGGCACCGACGGCCTGGCCTGAAGCCACGCGAACGTGGTGTCGTCCGGTGCGATCATCCCGGCGCGCGCGCCGGCTTCGATCGACATGTTGCAGATGGTGAGACGGCCTTCCATCGGCATCGCGCGGATCGCCGACCCGGCGTATTCGATCACGTGGCCCGTCGCGCCGGCGGCGCCGATCTTCGCGATGATGGCCAGGATCACGTCCTTCGCCTCGACGCCTTCGCCCAGCGTGCCGTCGACCGTGATCCGCAGCGTCTTCGGCTTGCGCTGCCACAACGATTGCGTCGCGAGCACGTGCGCGACCTCGTATGCGCCGATGCCGAACGCGAGCGCGCCGACCGCGCCGTGGGTCGATGTGTGGCTGTCGCCGCAGACGATCAGCATCCCGGGCTGGCTCAGTCCCTGCTCGGGCGCGACGACGTGGATGATGCCCTGCCGCGCGTCGTCGAGACCGAAGAAACGGATTCCCGACGTCTTCGCATCGCGCTCCAGCGCCTGCGCCATCGCGCGCTTCTCGGGGTCGCGGATCGAATCGAGGTCACGGCTCGACGTCGGGATGTAGTGGTCGGGCGTGGCGAATGCGCGATCGGGTGAGCGCGGCTTCAACCCGCGCTGGCGCAACAGCTCGAACGCGGGCGCCGACCCGTCCTGCAGCAGGTGGCGATCGATGAAGAGCAGCGACTGGCCGTCGCCGTCGTTCAGGATCTCGTGCTTTGCCCAGATCTTGTCGAAAAGGGTGCGCGGTTCAGTTGACGACGATGATGAGGACGACAATGAGGACGGCAATGAAGACGTCGACGCCGGCGATGGAGAGGCGGTCATCGTGATCAATCCAGCTTCGCGCCGGAGAGCCTGACAATCTCTTCGTAGCGCTTGATCTCCGAGACGATGAACGCCATGAAGTCGTCGGGCGATCCGCCGCCGATCTCGGCGCCGAAGTCGGCCATCCGCTTCTTCATGTCGGGCGACTTGAGGATTTCGTTGGTCTCCCTGCTCAAACGATCGACGATGTCCTTCGGCATCCCGGCCGGTCCCATCAATCCATACCAGGACGATGCGTACACGCCGGGGACGCCGGCTTCGTCGAAGGTCGGGACGTCGGGCAGCGCGGGATTGCGCGCCTTCGACGCGACGGCGAGCGCGCGCATCTTGCCGGCAGCGACGAACGGGAGGCATGTCGTCGTGTCGAGCATCAACTGGACGTGCCCTGCGATCAGGTCCGCTTCGGCCGGCGCGGTTCCCTTGTACGGGACGTGCGTGATCGTGATGTTTGCCGCCTTAGCGAACTGCACCGCCGCGAGATGCTGAGACGATCCGACGCCGCCGGAAGCGTAGTCGAGCTTGCCCGGCTGCGCCTTCGCCATGTCGATCAGGTCCTTGACCGATTTGATCGGCGAGTTCGCCGGCACGACGAGGATGTTCGGCACCGACGACACGAACGTGATCGGCGTGAAGTCCTTGATCGGATCGAAGCCGAGCCGCGAATACAGATGCTGGTTGACCGCATTCGGGCTGATCGAGCCCATCAGCAGCGTGTAGCCGTCGGGCTTCTGGTGCTTGGTGTGCTCGGTGCCGATGTTGCCGCCGGCGCCGGCGCGATTGTCGACGACGATCGGCTGGCCGAGCCGCTGCGACAGCGGCTGGGCGATCATCCGCGCCGTGGTGTCGACGCCGCCGCCCGGAGGCCACGGCACGACGAGACGGATCGGCTGGTTGGGATACGGTTGGGCCAGCGCGAGCGGCGCGGCAGCGGACACGAGCGCGCAGAGCACGAGCGCGGCCAGCGGGGTGACGAATCGGTTCAAATGTTCCTCCTGGTTCCGCGTGATGGGTCGCGGTATTCAATTATTGGATCGCTTTGGCTCTACGCACAATGCAAATTAGTGCATGTCAGGTATGATATTTTTAGATACATATGCGCCGCCTTCCACCCCTGAACGCGATGCGGGCGTTCGAAGCGTCCGCGCGCAATGCGAGCTTCACGCGCGCGGCTGCCGAGCTGTGCGTCAGCCAGGGCGCGGTCAGCCGTCACATCGCCGTGCTCGAGGACTGGCTGTCGGTGAAGCTCTTCCATCGTGCGCGGAACGGCGTCGAGCTGACGCCGCAGGGCCTCGTGTATTTCCGCACGATCCGCGACGCGCTCGACCAGATCGAGACCGGCACCCGGCTGCTGCAGAAGAGTCCCGACGACAGCCTGCTGCGCCTCAAGCTGCCCCCGACGTTTGCCATCCGCTGGCTCGTCCCGCGGCTGGCCCGATTCCATGCAATGCATCCCGGCATCGACGTGCAGATCACGACCTCGCATCTGCGTGCCGACTTCGCGCGCGAGGATGTGGACATCGCCATCCATTCGGAGGCGGAACCCCCGTCCGGGGACGGCTATGCGCGGTTGATCGGCGAACTGCTGCTGCCGGTGTGCGCGCCGGGCCTGCTCGCGCGCGGCCCGCGGCTGAAGAAGCCGGCCGACCTCGCGAATCACGTGTTGATGTGCTCGCTCAACCGTCCGCGCGACTGGCCGACGTGGCTTGCCGCGGCCGGTGTCGATCGGGTCGACGGCAACAGCGGGCTGAAGTTCGAGAATGCCGCGCTCGCATACCAGGCCGCGGTCGATCAGCTGGGCGTGATGATCGCCCAGCGGGCGCTGGTCAACGATGACCTGAACTCGGGCCGCCTCGTTGCGCCGTTCGCCCTGCGCGTTCCGACGTCCGGCGCCTATTACCTTCAGTTCAACCCGCGACAGCAGAAGCCTCCGCGCGTGCTTGCGTTCGAGGAGTGGATTCTCGGCGAGGCGCGCGAAGACCAGTGACCGCGATCGCAACCGCTTCACGCTGCACGGTTCATGCCCGCGCCGGCGTGATTATTCACATTGCCGCGGTCCGGCTCGAACCCGAGAATAATTTCCCCCCTGCGCGTAGGCGCAGGCCCGCGGGGAAAGCCCACGCTCATCGACAAGGAACCCAGCCATGATCGGCAGTGCAAACCGCTTGGTGCAACTGACGTTGACGGTGGCCATCACCGCGCTCGTGGTCGCCGGATGTGCGCTCAACCCGCGGCTGGAGAGGCCGACCAATGTCTCGGCAGAGCAATCGATGGCCGACGCACAGGCCTATGCGCAGAAGGCGCGCCGTGCGTATCAGGACGCGCTCGATGAGCAGATGCGCGGATCGGTGGGCCTCTCGACGGGCCTGATCGGACTCGGTGGCGTGATCGCAGCGCTCGCGGGCTTCGGCGCGCACAGCGATGCGATCGTCGGCACCGCGCTGTTCGGTGGTACTGCGTACGCGATGGGCAACTTCAACCTGAGCAAGCAGCGGCAGCTGGTCTATGTGGCCGCGATCTCGGCGATCGGCTGCGCGGAAAAGGCGGTGTCGCCGCTGGTGATGTCCAAAGAGGCCATCACCGCGCTGAATACTGCGATCGCCGACGTCGAGCGTCGCATCGACGAGGTGGCGGCGCAGAGCGTTGCCGTGCGCGCCAGAATGGCAACTGCGACCGACCCGGTTCTGCTCGACAGTGCAATCAAGCTGCTGGATCAGGCCAAGGCGCTCAGCAATTCGAGCGGAGAGCTCGTGGTCGGAGCGCGACAGCTGACGACCCGCGTCGAGCGCGCGGGCCGCGATCTGATCATCACGGTCGACGGGATCAGCACCGCGGTCGACAGGACGCTGGTCGACACGATTCCCGATCCGTCCGCGGTCTTCAAGGTCATCGGCAGCATCGGCGGATTCGCCAACCTGCTGGCGCCGGGCGCCGACGTTGGAGACGTGATCAGCAAGGCGCTGAAGGCGAGCACCCCTGCCAAGCCGCAAGGCAGCAGGAAGTCACTGGACTCGACTCCCGAGCCGCCGACACCGGAAGACGTCCGTCTGTACGACGAGATTCAGAAGCTCCACTCGGCGATCCTGGTACTCGGCAACGCCGCAAACAAAATGCGCAGCTACACCGCGCCATTCGATCCGGCGGCGACGACCGCCGGGCTCGCGAAGTGCGCCGAGATCAATGTCACCGCGCCGTTCGCAGCAACTCCCGCGACGATCGCGATGAAGGGCGGCGTCGACAACGAGATCTTCACCGTCGCGCTGACGGGCGGCGTCAAGCCCTACACCAGCTATCGGATCCAGGGTGTCGCGCCGAAAGGCCTGGCCGTTGCGATGCCGCTTGCGTTCGACAGCAACCTGACGATCACCGGGAGCAAGGATCTCGCGACGACTGCCGCGTCGCACAAGATCACCGTCTGGGATGCGTCCAATCCGCCGCAGGCGCTCGACATCCTGGTGACCGTCGGAGCCGCCACGACATCGAGCAAGGCCTCCGATGCGTCGGGCACCGCGAACCCGCTCGCGGTCCGTCTGAAGAAGCTGACGAATGCGTTCGCTGTCGATGGCACCAATATCTCGATCGGGTCGGTCGAAGAGCTTCTCAAGGGCAGGGCGCGGATCAACGTCGTGTGCGCGACGAAGCCCGCGAAGCCATTGACCCGTGACCAGATCGTTCAGGCCGTTCTCCTGCAAAAGGTCGATGATTCGCCGATCGGCGCCGACATCAGCGCCGACGGTACCGATCAATCGGCGTCGATCGACGTCGCCGGAGCTGCCGATTGCGTGGCCGCTGCAAGCGCGCAGGGCCTGCGCCGCGCCATGACGTCGGACAACGAAGTCATGTCGATCCAGCAGCGGCTCTGCCTTTCCGGCTCGCAGGTGGACGGGCGGTGGGGACGTGTGACGCAGCGAGCGCTCGACAGCTGGCGGCGCAAGACCGACAGCACGGTGCCGGCCGGTGTACCGCCGCGCGATTCGGAACGTCGCCTGCTGCTGGGGGCGAGCGCTGCGACCGCCGCGGGATGGTGCCGGTCCTGACGGGCGCCTCGATCGCTTCGGGGAGAAGAGCAATGGCGCGAGCGGCAACCACCCGGCATCGTTCCGCTTCGGGCAAAGGGGCCGCGGCGCGGACGGCGATCACCCGGCACCGCTGGTCGAGCCACGTCGAGAGCATGACGCTCCGCACCGATGAACGGGTGGAGCGCGAGGCGGTCAAGGTGTTCCGGCGCCTGCCGCTGGCCGAGCAGATGCGCCTTGCGTGTGAAATCGTCGAGACGCGAGCGCGTGAGCTATGCATCGCGTACACCAACGTCGTCATGCTCGCTGCCGGATTCAAGACGCGCGACGTCGGGAGCACGAAGGCGCGCATCGTCAAGGTGCCGTGCGTGACCTTCATCGTGCGCAGGAAATGGAAAGGAACGGGACGCGGCGCGGACCGGGTCCAGCTGCTGCCCAGTTTCCTGCTGACTCACGTGTCGGAAGGAGAGGATCGCCGGTTGTGCGCGGTGCCGACCGACGTCGTCGCCGAGGGAGGATTCTTCAGCGCCCGTGTCCAGGCGCCGGCTGGAATCGCGACCCTGCTGCCGAACGACGCCGAGATCGGCAACGCGACGTGCGCCGTCCGAGTCACGCAAGGGGGCCAATCGACGGTCAGCCTCATGAGCTGCCAGCACGTGCTGACCCCGGACCTGTTGGCGAAGCCTGCGACGCCGCGCTCCGGTCTCCAGGTGGCGCTGCACGACGGAACCCGCACGCGATTTGCGGTCTCATCGAAGTTCGGCGGACAGGTTCGTCCGGACGGCCAGCCGAGCTTCGACGTGCAGCTCGCCGACCTTCAGCCCGGCGGCGTCCAGGCGCTGCGCGCGGCGCTGGACGGCGCGCGGCTCTCACCGGGGCGCGAGTTCATTCGCAACGTGGACGACCTGCTCGCCGTCGGCAGCGGCGAGATGAGCATCCTGATCTCGCCGAATCTCAACAACCCCGGTGAAAAACGACCTCCGGTCAGGGCCACGTTCCTGCGGCTGGCACCGAACGTCCAGGGCATCGTCTACCGTTTCATCTTCGGGCCGGGCGACGTGCGCGAGCTTCCGGTCAACCATCGCCTGCTGCTGATGCTTCGCCAGCTGTCGGGCGCGCGGACCGATTTCGGCGACAGCGGCTCTCCCGTCGTCATCGCCGCACCGGGCGGTGGCCATACCCTCGTCGGCATGCATATCGCCGGTGGCGTCGAGGACGGATTCGACTATTCGTACACGATCCCCGCATGGATGTTGTTCAACCCGTTCCAGTATTCGCGCCTGCCCGACGGAGCGACGCTGGCTCCGTTCAATCCGTGATCGGCGACGCCGAGTGCGACTCGCGGAGAATCCGGACGCCGGACAACTCGTCCAGGTGGGCGGCGAGGGCAGTGTCGATCAACGTGCGCGCGACGGTGGCTCTCACCGGATCTTCGCCGCCTCCGCTTCCATCTGCGTCACCAGCGCCTCCATCTGGTCGATCACCGCCTGCACCGTCTCGCGCTTCGTCAGGTCGACGCCGGCCTTCTGCAGCTGGGTCATCGGATAGTCGTTGCCGCCCGACTTGAGCAGCGTCAGGTAGCGGTCGGTCGCCGCTTTCCGTGATTCCGGCGACCCGCTCGTCATGTCGCGATACAGCTTTGCCGACGAGGCGAAGCACGTCGCGTACTGGTAGACGTAATACGGCGAATTGAAGAAGTGCGAGATCCGTGACCACGTGTACTTGTACAGGTCGTCGATCGTCACCGCATCGCCGTAGTAATCCTTCAGCAGCTTCATGTAGGCCGTGTTGAGGACCGCCGGCGTGATCGGCTCGCCCTTCTCGGCCAGCCTGTGCGCCTGCATCTCGAAGTCGGCGAACATCACCTGGGTGTAGAACGTGCCGACGATCGAATCGACGGCGTGCTGCAGCAGAAGGAACCGCTCCTTCGGGTCGGTGGTCGTCGCGAGCAGGCTGTCGAGCAGGAAGCGCTCGTTGGTGGTCGAGGCGACCTCGGCGACGAAGATCGTGTAGTCCGAAGTGACGAACGGCTGCGTCTCGTACGACAACACAGTGTGCATCGCGTGCCCGCCTTCGTGCGCGAGCGTGAAGATCGCGTCGAGCGTGTCGTTGTAGTTCATCAGCAGGTACGGCCCGACGCCATAGACGCCCGCGCTGTACGCGCCCGAATGCTTGCCTTCGTTCTCGTAGACGTCGACGCGGCCGCCCGACACGAACTTCCGGTATTTGCCGACGTAATCGTCGCCCAGCGGGGCGACCGATGCCAGCACCGACTTCAGCGCGTCGTCGTACGGATACGTCCTCTCGGTGCGAAACACCGGGATCGAACCGTCGTACAGGTGGTACTCGTCGAGCTTCAGCAGACGCTTGCGCAGCTTCACGTAGCGCTGCAGCGGCGCAGTACCGGCGCGTACCGTCGACACCAGCGTCTCGACCACGGACGGGGGCACGTTGTCGCTGTCGAGCGCCGCCTCGAGCGTCGTCGGATAGTTGCGCGCCTGCGCCTGGTACCAGTCGCGCTGCAGCAGGCCGTTGTAGATCGCGGCGTACGTGTTCGACGTCGCGCTGTACGTCGTCAGGTGGGCGGCGAACGCCTTCGCGCGATCGGCCTGGTTGTAGTTGGTCTGCAGGATGGTCTGGTAGTTGGCGGGCGACACCGTCACTTCCCGGCCGTCGGCCAGCCTGACCGCGGGGAACTTGATGTCCGACGTCGAGAGCTCCTGGTACGTCGACGCCGGCGTCCCATTGAACCGGCTCGCGTACGACAGCAGCCTCTCGCCCTTCTCGTCGAGCACGTGCTGCTGCTGCCGGTAACGGTCGAGGATGCCGAAGCGGTAGGGCGCCAGCGCCGGCGTCTCGTTCAGCCACTTCTCCATCGTCGGCTGCGGGATCCTGAGGAGCTCCGGGGTGAACCACGCGGTCGCCGTGCCGAACTTCGCGAAGATCGCGCCCACCTTCTGGAACCGGCCGCTGATGTCCTGGTTGCGCGTGTCGACGTCGCGCTGCAGCTGCGGATAGCGATACACCTTGTACTGGAGGATGCCGATCTCGTCGAACAGCCTGTACGCCTTCAGCACCGCGTCGGGACCGTTGGCGAGCGTGCCCTTCAGCTGGACGAAGCTGTCCATCTTCGCCTCCATCTCGTGGGTCCCCGCCTCCCACGCGGCCCAGTCGGGATAGATCGCAGTGAAATCCCACCGGTACCTGGCGGGGATCTCGTCGCGGACGCGCGTCTCCGGCTTGCCGGCGACCGCGCCGACAATGGCCATCGAGGCGACGCCGAGGACGCCGCTGAAAAGGATCGTCTTGTTCATGGAGTGGCCTTGAAAAAATGGGGTGTGAGTATGTCGCCGCGTGGCGGTCGCGACGGCAGGGTGCGGCTGGCACCGGCCGCTTGGACATCGGCCAGCCGGCTTGGTTGCCGCGTTGCCGGTGCCGCAAAAGCGGTGCGCGGCCGCACATACTTCGGGAGCCCCGCGGCGCAGAATGGGAAATGATGAAACTCTCGGCCAATCATCTCAAGCGCTACCGCGAGATCGCGCTGTTGATGTGGAAGTACGGCCGCTCCGATCTGGTCCGGCAGCTCAACGTCGACGACGCCATCGACGACGCGACGATGGCCTCGCTGAACAGCGGCGCAACGGGCCCGGAGCACCTGGCCGATGATCTCGAGGCGATGGGCCCGACGTTCGTCAAGCTCGGACAGGTGCTTGCCGGCCGTCCCGACCTGCTGCCCGAGCCATACCTGAAGGCGCTCGGCCGGCTGCACGACCGCGTAAAGCCGTTCCCGTATTCCGAGGTCGAGAAGATCGTCGTCACCGAGCTGGGGACGCGGATCTCGAAGCTGTTCTCCCGCTTCGACCCGGAGCCGCTCGCCGCGGCATCGCTCGGGCAGGTGCACGCGGCGGCGCTGCGCGACGGCCGCGAGGTCGTCGTCAAGGTGCAGCGGCCGCAGATCCGCGAGCAGATCGCGCAGGACTTCGAGGTGCTGGGCGAGATCGCCGCGTTCCTCGACGAGCACACCGAGACCGGGCGCCGCTATCGCCTCGGCCTGCTGCTCGAGGAGTTCCGGCTGTCGATCCAGCAGGAGCTCAACTACGAGCGCGAAGCGCAGAACCTGGTGACGCTCGGACGCAATCTGGCCGAGTTCGAGCGCGTGTACGTCCCGCAGCCGGTCGTCGACTACACGACGCGCTCGGTGCTCACGATGGAGCAGGTCAAGGGCCAGAAGATCACCGCGATGAGCCCGCTGACGCGCACCGAGATTCCCGGCGCGCCGCTGATCGAGGAGCTGTTCCGCGCGTACCTGAAGCAGGTGCTGGTCGACGGGATCTTCCATGCCGATCCGCATCCGGGCAACGTGTTCCTCACCCACGACGGGCGGATCGCGCTGCTCGATCTCGGGATGGTCGGACATACGACGCCGCAGATGCAGGAGCACCTGCTGAAGCTGCTGATCGCGGTCGCCGAGGGAAAGAGCGAGGACGCCGCCGAGCTGCTGATCCGGATCAGCCAGCGCTCGAAGGAGTTCGACGCGATCGAGTTCCGGCGGCGGGTCGGGCAATTGATCTCGGTGCGGGTCAACCAGGGGCTCGCCGACCTCAACGTCGGCAGGACGATGCTCGAGCTGTCGCAGCATGCGGCCGACAGCGGCCTGTACGTCCCACCCGAGCTGACGATGCTCGGCAAGACGCTGCTCCAGCTCGACGAGGTCGGCAAGTGTCTCGATCCGCACTTCAACCCCAACGAATCGATCCGCCGCAACGTCGGACAGCTGATGTCGCAGCGGATGCTGAAGGACGCGACGCAGGGCAGCGTGATCGGCTCGGCGCTGGAGCTCAAGCATTTCCTGTCGCAGGTGCCGTCACGGCTGTCGCACCTGCTCGACGCGCTCGCCAACTCCGACGTCGAGATGCGGATCAAGTGGTCCGACGCGAAGATGATCGTCGAGAGCATCGAGAAAGTCGCGAACCGGATCACTGCGGGCGTCGTCCTGGCCGCGCTGATCATCGGTGCCGCGCTGCTGATCCGGGTCGAGACGGAGTTCCGGATCCTGGGTTACCCGGGCTTGGCGATGATCTTTTTCCTCGCCGCCGGGCTGGGTGGCTTCTGGCTGGTGATCAGCACTTTCATCCGCGATCACCGCGCGCGAAAGCGGGTACGACGATAGGACACACGCGATGAAGTTCTGGAGCTTGTCGGCGCTCACTGCGCTCGTCCCGGCCAGTGCCGCGCTCGCGGCCGGAAATCTCGAGGTTCCCGGGCCCGCCTCGGTGCAGTCCGGGATCACGGCAATCAGCGGCTGGCATTGCACCGCGAACCGGGTCGAGATCGCGATCGACAACGGCCCGCGGATGCTCGCCGGCTCGCGCACCGAGCGGCTCGACACGCAGGGCGTCTGCGGCCGCAGCGACACCGGCTTCTCGCTGCTCTACAACTTCAACGTGCTTCCGGTGACGTGCTTCGGGTGCCGGTTCCACAACATCGTCGCCTTCGCCGACGGTGTTCCGTTCGCGAGCGCGCAGTTCGAGGTCGAGCACTACCGGACCGAGTTCCTGACGGGCAAGAGCGCGCAGTACGACCTGCTCAACTTTCCCGAGGCCGGCAGCGTCTCCGTGCTGAGATGGGACGAAGCGAAGCAGGGCTTCGCGCTCTGGCTCGCCGAGCGCAACGTGTGCCTCAACACGCCCGGCTCGACCAACTGCGGCCCAGGGATCTTCAACGAGATCGGCGGCGCCTATTTCGGCGCGCTGCGCACCGGCGCACAGAACCCGGCATGCGGCCCGTTCCCGCCGAACCGCGTGCTCGGGACGAAGCATGGGACGTTCAACGTCCAGTACGCGAGCGGCATGCTCACGCTGGGAATCGACTACGCCGATGGAACGACGTGCCGGTTGCCCGCAGTGGCAGTCGCGTCGACGACGCCTGGCAACGACGGATATTTCACCGTCAACTACAGCGCGGCGGCGGCCGCGTCGTGTCCCGAGTTTCCGAACGGGCTGAACCTGAGCGTGAACGGACAGCGTCTGGTCGGAGACTCCGCCGACAACTGTCGGACAGCGCACGTGATCGGCGCCCGGTAACGCGGCCGGCGCGCCGACGCCTTCTCACAAGACGGTCGTCTCCTTCTTGGCGGCCTTGCCGGCGAGCTCGGCGCCGGCGTTCTTCGGCAGCGCGACGTTGTAGAACAGCGACGTCCCGGCGATCAATCCGGAGACGACGAACGCCGGCCAGAAGTCCGCCGCGACGATGCTCGAGTGATGCTGCAGCTGGCTCGAGATCTCGAGCGCATAGGCGCCGACCGCGACCCCCACGCTTTGCGCGAGCCGCTGCGTCATGCTTTGCAGGCTCGATGCCTGGCTCATCAGCGCCTTGCCGATGTCGGCAAACCCGATCGCTCCGAGCGCGGTGAATTGCAGCGAGCGCGACAGGCCGGTGGCGACCAGCACGGTGATCACCAGCCAGTGCGCAGTCTCCGCGGTGAACAGCCCGTAGACCATCATTCCGAGCGCCGCGACGATCGCATTGACGATCAGCACGCGGCGAAAGCCGAAGCGGTTCAGCACGAACAGCGTCAGCGTCTTCATTCCCATCGCGCCGATCGCGACGGTGCACGTGAGCAGGCCCGAATGAAACGGATCGAGCCCGAAGCCGAGCTGGAACAGGAGCGGCAGGAGGAACGGCGTCGCGCCGGCGCCGATCCGGTACAGCGTTCCGCCGACGACACCGGCGCGAAACGTCGGATATTGCAGCACCGCCAGGTCGATCACTGGATTTTCCGCGCGCTTTGCGTGCCGCCAATACGCGTACAGGAAAACCGCGCCCGCGACGATGCTGGCGCCGGTGACGAGCGGGGGCAGCAGGTGGCCGCCCAGCGCGGACAACCCCAGCATCGCCAGCGCCAGACCGAGTCCCAGAAGCACGAAGCCGCGGGCGTCCAGCGGCGGCAGCTCGTCCTCGCGGATGTCCGGGATGTAGCGCAGCACCAGCCAGATCCCGAGCAGGCTGATCGGGAGGTTGATCAGGAAGATCCCGCGCCAGTTGAAGTACTGTGTGATGAGGCCGCCCAGCGGCGGTCCGATCACCGGTCCGAGCAGCGCGGGAAGCGTCAGGTAGTTGAGCGCCGCGACGAGCTCGCTCTTCGGCACCGATTTCAGCAACACCAGCCGTCCCACCGGCACCATCATCGCGCCGCCGGCGCCCTGGATGAAGCGGGCGATCACGAAGAACGTCAGCGACGTCGACAGCGCGCACGCGATCGAACCGCCCAGGAACACGACGATCGCCCACGCGAAGATCTTCCGCGACCCGTAGCGGTCGGCGACCCAGCCGCTGATCGGAATGAAGATCGCGAGGCCGACCAGGTACGAGGTCAATGCCAGCTTCAACGCCAGCGGATTCTCGCCGATGTCGGCGGCGATCGCCGGCAGCGAGGTCGCCAGCACCGTCGAGTCCATGTTCTCCATGAACAGCGCGCACGCGACGATCAGCGGTATCAGGACGTGGTGTCGCAAGGGGCGTGGCGCAGGCAGGAAAAGGACAGGCGAAAGCATGCGATCGTGCCCCGTCCTGAGAGGGAAGACAAGCGACTTGCGCACGCCACGGCGAAACGTCCGGACTGCGGCAGTTTCGCGCTAATATGTGAAATCGCGCCGCAAAACCTGCGATATACGCCGCTGTCGTCGCCTTGGGGAGGTGGAAGATGCACAAGCACGCATTGGTCGCATGGCTCGTCTCGTCTCTCTTCGTGCTGGCGACGCCTGCCGATGCTGCCCGCACCCTCCCGATCGACTCGCTTCCCGAGCAGACGCTCCCCGCGGATTCGATCGCCGCCAGCGGGTTCGACAACGCGGCCCGGACCGATGATGGAAAGATCGTCGTGATGGTCCAGCTCAAGGATCCGTCCGCTGCGGTCGTCTATGCGGCCGCTCTCGGTGGCGCGGCTCCGAACAACCGGCTGGCGACGGCCGCCGCGGGACGTGCGTCCCAGGCGCAGGTCGCGCGTATCCAGAACGCGCAGGCGCAGGTGGCCGCACTGCTGGCCGCTCCGGCACTCGGTGCGCGCGAGCTGTACCGGGTAACGAAGGTGCTGAACGGCATCGCCATTGCCGTCGACCCGTCCTCGCTGGGCAGGCTCGCGAACATCCCCGGGGTCAAGCGCGTGTTGCCGATCGTCTCCCACGTCCCCACCAGCTCGACCAGCGTCCCGTACATCGGCGCCCCGCAGGTCTGGGCGAATACGATCGGACTCCCGGCGGGCGCCGACGGGACCGGCATCCGGATCGGCATTATCGATACCGGCATCGACTACATGCACGGCAACTTCGGCGGCACCGGCGTGCTTGCCGACTATCAGGCCGAGGCGGCGACGACGGGCACTTTCACGACCGCCAACGGCGTGTTTCCCACCGCCAAGGTCGTCGGCGGGACCGACCTTGCCGGCGATGCGTACGTCGGCACCAATTCGCCGGCCCCCGATGCGAATCCGATGGACTGCAACGGGCATGGCAGTCACGTCGCGGGCACCGCCGCAGGGTTCGGCGTGACCGCCGGCGGCGCCACGTTCGCCGGTCCGTACGACGGCAACGATTCGACGTACACGCCGCTGCGAATCGCGCCGGGCAGCGCACCCAAGGCTTCGCTGTACGCCATCCGCGTGTTCGGGTGCTACGGGAGCACCAACCTGACGACGCAGGCGATCGACTGGGCGATGGATCCGAACAACGACAACGACCTGTCGGACCACCTCGACGTGATCAACATGTCGCTGGGCTCGAATTACGGCGGCGCGCTCGACGCATCGTCGGTCGCCAGCGATGAAGCGGTCGCCGCCGGGGTCATCGTCGTGATGTCGGCCGGCAACTCGGGCGACTCGTACTTCATTCACGGGTCTCCCGGCGTATCGACGCGCGGGATCTCTGCCGCCGCATCGCTCGATGGCGGCGAGACTGTCGTGTCAGTGCAGTCCAATGCCCCGGTCTCCACGTCGTATCAGGCCGGCGCCGCCGCATTCGGTCCGTTCCCCAGCGGTCAAACCGCCAACGTCGTGCTCGCGGTCGACCCGACCGCACCCGCCGGCACGTGCGGCGCCGATCCGAACGATGCCTGTTGCCCGCTGACCAACGCCGCTGCGATCGCCGGCAACATCTGCATGGTCAACCGCGGCACCTGCTCGTTCAAGACCAAGGCGCTCAGTTGCCAGAACGCGGGCGCCATCGGGATGATCGTCGTCAACAACGCCCCCGGGCTGGCCCCCGGGATGGGCGACGATGCGACCATCGTCACGCCGATCACGATTCCATCGGAGATGGTGTCGCAGGCCGACGGCACTGTGCTGAAGACGCAGATCCCGGGACTGAACGCCACGCTGAACTCGGCCCCCGGCGGCGACACGGTCGCCAACTTCTCCTCGCGCGGGCCGCGGACGCAAATCGGATCGCCGCTCGCGCTCAAGCCCGACATTACTGCCCCGGGCTCGAACATCGTCTCGGTGCAGTCTGGTCATACCTGCATCGCCGCCACCGACCCCAATAACCGCACCTGCACCGGCGTCGCCGATCCGTCGAGCTACAACGCGGGCAACAAGTCGCTGACCATCTCCGGCACGTCGATGGCGAGCCCGCACGTCGCCGGCACGATGGCGCTGCTCCGCCAGCTCCATCCGGACTGGTCGGTCGAGGAGCTGAAGGCGCTGGTGATGAACTACGCCACCCACAACCTGACCCGATTCCCCAATGGCGTGGGCGCCGCGCTATTCACCCGCCCGAGTCGGCGCCGGACGCATCGATGTGCCCGCGGCGAGCCTCGGACAGGTCATCGCGATGAACCTGGACGACTCCAGCCTGGTGTCGGTTGCCTTCCCGCCCGAAGTGAGCGGCGTGGTGACGCGCACGAAGAAGATCCGGCTGGTCAACAAGGGGACGACGCCGCAGACCTACGACGTCGCCATCGACACTGTTGTCGACGCGCCCGGCCTTTCGTTCTCGCTGCCGGGCGGGAGCTCGGTGACGGTTCCGGCTGCCAGCTCGGTGGAGCTCGCGATCCAGATGGACGGCAACAGCGCGTTGATGAAGAAATCGCGCGACCCGGCGGTGTATCCGACTCAGGGCGTCCAGGCCAGCTACGGCGACCAGCCGCGCAATTTCATGTCCGAGGAAGCCGCTTATGTCACGTTCAGCCAGGCGGCGAATCTCAAGTTCCGGCTGCCCGTCTACATGGCCGAAAAGCCCAATTCCGACATGTCGCAGCCGGCGACGATCGCGACGATGGGCAATCCGACCGGGTCCACCAGCATCCCGCTCTCCGGCAACGACCTGTGCACCGGCATGATCGCCGCGGGGCCGACCTGCACCGGGTCGTTCCCCACCGATGTCGAGTCGCTGGTCAGTCCGTACGAGCTGCACGTCGTGTCGCCGCGCGATCCGGCCAACGCACCGGACTTCGCCGACATCAAGTACGTCGGCGCCGCCTTCCTGCCGGGCGCCGGCTCGCCCAGCCTCGCCAACGACGTGATCATGTTCGGTGTCGCGAGCTGGGGCGACTGGTCGACCCCGAACGAAGTCGCGTACAACATCTGCATCGACACCAACAATGATGGTTTGTACGACCGTGCCATCATCAATACGCATCCCGGGATCTTCGTCGGCGGCGCGTCGCCGAACGACAACAACGTCCGGGTGGTCCAGAACCTGTCCACCCCGCCCTTCGGCTTCTCGATCCTCGGCCTCGGGTCGCCGGTCAATCTGGTCGGACCGAACGTCGTCGACACCAGCCTGCAGATCAACAACACGATGATCCTGGGCGTGACGCCGCAGCAGCTCGGTTTCACCAATCCGGCGCTCCAGACGCTGCGCTACAAGGTTGTCACGTGTCCGGGCTTCAACCCGGCCTGTGCCCGGGGAACCGGCGGCGGTGACCGCTGCAGTCCGATAGCCGGAACCTATTACGACATCGCCCCGGGTCCGTACATCTACAACTGGGCGCCGGCTTCGCAGGGACTCAACTTCGGCGGCAATTTCCTCGCCGAAGACCTGAACACCAATTCGCTTCCCGTCACATGGAATACCGCCAACATGGCGGCGAACGGGTCGCCGGGTGCGCTGCTGCTCCACCATCACAACGCCGCGGGCAAGCGGGCGCAGGTCGCCGTGCTCGAGGGCGCCCCCGCGACCGACCTCGGCGTGACGATAACGGCAGACTCGGCGACTCCGCCGGTCGGAGGCAACGTCGTCTATACGGTGGTGGTGACCAATAACGGACCGTCGGACGCGACCGGCGTCCAGGTGGCGGTCGAGCTGCCGGCCGGGCTGAACTATGTCAGCGACGATGGCGGAGGCGCATACAGCTCGGGTTCCGGCGTGTGGTCGGTCGGCGCGCTCATGAATACGGCGAGCGCCACGTTGAAGATCACCGCAACAGTCGTCATCAGCGAGCAGATCAACGTCGTGGCCGAAGTCGGCGCCTCGACGCCGCTCAATATCAACGCAGTCAACGACCGCGCGACCGCGTCGATCCGCGCGCCGCGCACCGCGGATCTCCAGATCACCTCCGCCGGTCCGATGGGCGCGACCCTGGTCGGCCAGCCCGTCACCTACACGCTGACGGTGAAGAACCTGGGCGGCGATCCGGCCTACGGGATCAGCGTCCAGGAAACCTTCCCCGGATTCCCGACGCTGACGCCCACGTCGTCGATGGCCTCGCAGGGCTTGTTCACGCCGGCAACCGGCATCTGGAATCTGGGCGGTCTGGGCGTCGGAATGTCGGCCACGCTGTCGTTCACCGTCACCGCGCCGAACATGGCCGGGACGCTGACCAACAATGCCAGCGTCACCACCAACGCGGCGGTCAATCCGGGCGACGCGGTCGACACCAATCCGGTCAACAATTCGTCGACGGCTGGCGCGAACATCCTTTCACCGGCAATGATCACCGCGACGAAGACCGTGGTTGGCACGATGGCCGTCGGCGGGACCGTCACCTACACCGTGGTGCTGACGAATTCAGGCATGTTCGACCAGCAGAACAACATGGGTTCCGAGTTCGTCGACGTCCTGCCTGCAGGGCTGACGCTGGTCGGCGCCACGGCGACATCCGGCACAGCCGTCGCCACCACGATGACCAACACGGTGACGTGGGACGGCGTGGTTCCCGCCGCCGGCACGGTGACGATCACGATCACCGCGACCATCAATTCGGTCCCGGCCGGCACGATCGTCAGCAACCAGGGGCAGGCCAACTACGACGCAGACGGCAACGGCACCAACGAGGCCTTCTCGCCAACGGATGATCCGTCCGTGGGCGGCAGCGCCGACCCGACGAAGTTCACGGTGGTCGAGCGCCAGTTGACCGTCGCGAAGAAGTGGGTCGATGGCAAGACCGGCGACACCGCGTCGGTGGTCACGGCCGGCTTCACCAGCAACGCGACCTCGGGTGCTTCGGTATCGACGGGCAACAACACGACGACGGGCATGCCGGTGGTGATGACGCCGGGCCAGACCGGCACCATCAGCGAATCGTTGAGCGTCGGCGACGGTGCCAACTACAACGCGGTCCTCGCCTGCACCGGCAATACGAATCCGCTGTCCGGCAACAGCCTGACGATCGCAGTCACGGACATCAACATCGTGTGCACGATCACCAACACGCGCAAGCAGGCGACGTTGACGCTGAAGAAGACCTGGGTGATAGGCAAGCCGGGCGATACGGCGACGGTGAGCAGCAGCGGCTTCACCAACAACGCGACGAGCGGAGCGTCGGTGTCGACGGGCAACAACACGACGACGGGGGCATCGGTGACGGTGTTCGCGGGCGAGTCGGGGACGATCAGCGAGGCGTTCACGGTGGGCAGCGCGAGCAACTACCGGGTGACGCTGACGTGCACGGGGAATGCGACGCCGCTCAGCGGCAACACGCTGACGATCAATCCGGCGGACACGGCGATCACGTGCACGATGACCAACGGTCCGAAGGCGACGTTGACGGTGCGCAAGCAGTGGGTGAATGCGATCAGCGGCAACATCGCGACGGTGTCGACCAGCGGCTTCAGCAATAACACGACGACGGGGGCGTCGACCTCGAGCGGCAACAACTCGACGACCAGCGCATCGGTGCAGGTTGCGGCGGGGGAGACGGGGACGATCAGCGAGACGTTCAGCATGGGCAGTGCGTCGGACTACAACGCGACGCTGGCGTGCTCGGGCAATACGACGCCGCTCAACGGCAATGCGCTGACGGTGCACGCGAACGACACCAGCATTCTGTGCACGCTGACCAACAAGCGGAAGTCGGCGACGCTGCTGCTGAAGAAGACGTGGGTGAACGGCAAGCCCGGGGATCGGGTGATGGTGACCTCGAGTGGGTTCAGCAACAACGCGAGCTCGGGGGAATCGGTAGCTGCGGGCAACAACACGACGACCGGGGAGGATGTGGCGGTGGTGTATCCGGGCGAGTCGGGGACGATCGGGGAGACCTACCTGAGCGGGGCGGCCACGAACTACACCACGACGTTGAGCTGCAGCGGCAATGCGGCGCAACTGGCGGGGAACACGCTGTCGGTGAGCGCGACGGACACGATGATCGTGTGCACGCTGACCAATTCGCGGAAGGCGGCGACGCTGACGGTGGCGAAGAAGTGGGTGAACGGGGTGGCCGGTGACGTGGCGACGGTCAGCACCACCGGCTTCACCAATGTGGCGAGCAGCGGGGCGTCGACGTCGGCGGGGAACAACACGACGACGGGGATGCCGGTGGCGGTGTATGCGGGAGACGTGGGCACGATCAAGGAGACGTTCAGCAACGGCAATGCGAACATCTATGCGTCGTCGCTGGCGTGCACTGGCAATGGCAATGCGATCGGGGCCAACGACAGCCTGGTGATCAGCAGCACGGACACGGTGGTGTTGTGCACGTGGACGAATGCGACGAAGCCGATGGTGTCGGGGACGAAGACGGTGAGCGGCAGCCTGGCGCCGGGGACGAAGGTGACGTACACGGTGATCCTGAGCAATGCCGGGCCGGGCCCGCAGGCGGACAACGCGGGTCCGGAGTTCAGCGACGTGCTGCCGGGCGCGCTGACGCTGCTGAGCGCGACGGCGACGTCGGGGACGGCGACGGCGAACCTGGGGATGAACCAGGTGACGTGGGACGGAAGCATTGCCGTGGGCGCCAGCGTGACGATCACCATCGTGGCGCGGATCCCGCCGGCGACGGCGCTGGGCACGGTGATCTCGAACCAGGGGACGCTGTACTTCGATGCCGACCAGAACGGGAGCAACGAATCGACGACGGTGACCGACGATCCGGGGGCTGCGGGCAGCGGCAATCCGACGGTGTTCACGGTTCGGGGGACGTTGGACGTGGACTACAGCGAGACGCTGACGAAGTACGACGCGCTGACCGACGGGCTGCTGTCGCTGCGCTACCTGTTCAATTTCAACGGCGCGGTGCTGGTGGGTGATGCGCTGGGCAAGACGGCACAGCGCACCGACCCGGTGGAGATCCGGGCGTATCTGGACTCGATGCGCATGCTGCTCGACGTCGATGGCGACGGCACGCCGGACGCGCTGACCGACGGGGTGATGATCGTGCGCTACCTGTTCGGATTCAGGGGCGATGACCTGATCAAGGACACGGTGAGCAAGACGGCGACGCGGAAGACGGCGCCGCTGATCGAAGCCTGGATCCAGGCGCTGATGCCCTGATGATGAGGGGCTGATTCAGGGCCGGAGCCGGCGGCGGCGCTCGAATGGGCCGTCGCCGGCCCGGTCGATTCGAGGGGCGCGCTCTCCAACGATGACGAGCATTGCTGTCGCCCGCGACAAGGCGGCGCGACGCATTCGGCATTGGCGAGGCGCGTGTGTAACATGTTGCAGCCTGGCGATGGTCTGGCATGGAGGGCGTGGGTCCAGGGGTCCATGCGTCCCGGAGACCACGCCTGTTTCTCTTCAGCCGCAGGAGTCTTGCCGTGTTCGATGCTTTCATCCGCCGCGCTCCCTCAACGATCCTCGCCGCCACGATTCTGACTCTTGCGTCGGCGGCGACAGGCGTGGTCGCCCCGCCACCGCCCGACACGCGAGGCGAGCCGATACGAATGCTGGACGCGAGGGTCAACGATCGCGCGTCGTACAGCCGCGCGATGGCGGCGCGGCCGGGACTCGAGACGCAAGCCGCGCGCACCGCGCAGCAGAACGGGCTGGTGATCTCCCAGGGTCTGGTTCGCGCGGGCATCCAGATTCCCGGCATCAGGGCGCACTTTTCCAACCTCACAGGCGCACCCGACTCGTTGGCGAGCACGAACGGATTCCTGTCTCCCGTTGCGCCGGGCAAGAGCAGCGACCAGATCGTGCGCGGCTTCGTGCGCGACTATTCCGACCTCTTCGGCCTCGGCTTTGCGGACGTCGATGATCTCGTCTCGCTGGGCGACAGCAGCGGCGGAAAGTCGGGATTGCGGATGTTGCGCGTAGAGCAGGTCATCGACGGGCGCGCGGTGTTCCAGAGCCAGAGCCGGTTCACGATCACCCGCGACGGACGGATCGCGAAGTACGTCGGACGTCTCGTTCCTCACGCGCGCGCGGTGGCGCCGCCGATCGCGAGCGGAACGCTGATGTCGGCGCAGCAGGCGCTGCGCGAGCTCGGATTGTCGCTGGGCAGGACGATCGATCCGGCCGCGTTCTCCGCAGCGCCCGGCCAGGGAGGGCGTCTGGAGCTGACCGGCGCCGATCCATTCATCTCCGGCGCCGTGACCGCGCGCGAGGTGCTGTTTCCGCTGGGACCCGGCGTGCTGGTTCCGGCGTGGTCACTGGTGGCGTTCACCACCGGGAAGCAGGACTGGTATGCCGTCGTCGACGCAGTCACCGGCGCGGTGCTGTGGCGCAAGGGCATCCGCAACTACGCGTCGGCCCATGACGCGCGCTTCCGGGTGTACGTCCAGGCGGACGGCATAACGCCGGCGGACAGTCCTGCCCCGATGTCGCCCAGCACCGCCGTCGTCGGCATGGGCACGCAGGGCGTCGCGATCGCGCCGACGATCGTCAGCATGCACACCGCGTACGATCCCTTTCCAGCACATTGGGATCCTAAGCTTAGAATTCCACGTGGACAAGTTGTCGC
>JADMIO010548957.1_pt1 | contig 49041 bp, 46 predicted proteins | sample 8958161 | NCBI WGS metagenome assembly JADMIO01 (sample SAMN16585339, study PRJNA669376) | soil metagenome | isolation source: Crop rotation soil | place: USA: Cullars Rotation, Alabama | collected 2011
CCGCAATCGATCTCGGACCTGCCGCAAATCGCAAACGATATCGTCCGCGACCTGCGCACTCAATACGTGCTGACTTACAACCCAACAAACAAGTTGCGTGACGGCTCGTTCCGCGCCATCAAAGTTGCGGTTGATGACGGTTCAAACCGTGACAAGCGCATCGCCTTAACCAGAAACGGCAGAGTGGCCGCCCGCGGAGAAAATGGCATCCGGCCGGCTGCAAACCGTCCTGCCAACACTAAACCGGCGGTAGGCGCAAACAAGACGCCTTAAAAATTAATAAGCGGCAAAAATAAAAAGGGCAGGTTGATTCCTGCCCTTTTCCTTTTGAAACTACTGCAAATTTCTTATTGCTTGCTCTGCGGCGACAACTGCTTGACCAGTCCAATTAGCTGACCAATCTGCGCCTCGCGGCCCTGGCTCTTACGCATTAGTTCTTCGAGCATCAATTCACTTTTCAGATTTACTTTGAAATCCTGTTCCGCTGCAAGCCGATCTTTTTCCGCGGCCCGATTTTGCGACATCATGATTATCGGCGCCTGCAACGCAGCCGTCATGGATAGCATTAGATTAAGCAGAATGTAGGGATACGGATCAAACTGCGCGCCTCCCTCTCCGTGCCCATAGTGGATGAGAATAAAAGTATTCAAAAACATCCAACCGGCCAGGAACGAGACGTAGATCATGATGAAGGTCCACGAACCACCAAACGATGCAACCCTGTCCGCGATCCGTTGGCCAATCGTGGATCGCTCTTCCATCTCCACATTGATATTGCGGGTGGCGCGCTGAGATACAAGCATGTTCGTCTGTCTCATGCGCGCGCCAATTTCGCAAATCACATCGATAGCGATATCCGGATGTTTAAGCAGAAATTTTTCAAAGTCGTCGCTGCTTAGCCGGTGCAGTTCAGTATCGACAATTGCCGTGGCATTAGTGGAACGAGCGCCACGATCGAGCACCGCGAGTTCACCGAAAAATTCTCCAGGCCTCAGTTCAGTCAGGGTTACCGGTTTCACATCTTCGTCAAGCACCCAGATCCGCACCGCTCCCGAGTCGACCACGTATAGCGCGTCGCCCTGATCCTGTTCATTGAATATAGTTTCTTCAGCTTTAAAGTTGACCTGATCGACCGATTCGGCGAGTTGTTCCAGTTCTGCCTGTGTCAGTCGCTTGAAGAGCGGTATCTGGGAAAGACTGGCTGCTTCGTGACTGAGTTTATCGAGGGGGTTTTCAGCGGACATAGGCTTGTATCCTTCCTAATCGTCAGATAGTTGTTCGTGCTCGAGTCAGCTCGTGAGTCTGCTAATGATATCGCCGCTAATCGCAAATGGATCGGTCGGCGGTTCGTCTGAACTAGCGACTTCCACCGTCTTCACCAATTGCTGCAGCGATTCTCCCAGCATTTCATCGTTCGAGTTGATCTCCAGACAAGCGGGTGAATCAAAAGGCGTGATGAAGAGATAGCGCGGTACTTTGCTGTCAGTTGCCGGTGTGGCTGGCCCGAGAATCAGCAAATTGTTTTTCCAGCGCGCATAGCGGTGCGCCGAACCTACTTCTCGTTCCCAATGTAAGCTTTTCTCCCGGGTCAACGAGATAAGTGTGCTCAGCAATTTGCTAAGGCGATCGGTGGTGGCTTGATCTCGGTCCATTCAAGGGCCTCCTTAAGAATTCAAACTTGTCCGGTAAGAATGCGGTTTGAAGCCGCCGAGATTATCACCTATGCCTGTAAATGAAAATAGGTTCAATTGATGGGTCGTAGCAGCGGCGGATATCGCAGGAAATAAATCCTCATTCACATCGTTACGAACATCGCCACGGTCGCCGCGGCCATAATCAGCGCCGTGGCCCACCCGAGCCATTTTAGAATTGGTGGATTGGTGCGCTGGCCCATTATCTTGCTGCTACTTGTCAACAGCACCACCAACACGATTAGTGGCGGAGCCAACACACCGTTTAAGACCGCTGCCAGAAACAGCATCTTCACCGCATTGAAGCCGGCATAATTCACAATTAGTCCAATGACCATGGCGGCCCCCACGACCGCATAAAATTTCCTCGAAAGATACGGTTTGTCTTCGAGCGTGCCGCGCCAGGCCCGTGCTTCAGCGATCGCGTACGCTGCGGCGCCAGCCAGCACCGGAACACCGAGCATACCGGTTCCAATTAAACCTAATGTGAAAAGCAGCGAGGCGCCGCGGCCGGCGAGCGGCCTGAGAGCTTCAGCGGCTTGTTGGGCGGTATCAATATGGGTCTGGCCGTGCGCATGTAATGTTGCCGCTGTTGTGAGAATGATGAAGTACATTACGACTTGAGAAAAAAACATTCCCGTAATTACATCAGTGCGCGACTTCCTAATTTCTTCATCGGTTGCGCCGCGCCGCTGCCGAACTGTTCGCCTTCCCATCTTGCGTTCTTCTTCAACTTCTTCAGACGCCTGCCAAAAGAATAGATACGGCGAAATTGTCGTCCCGAGAATGCCGACAAATGTGGCCAAATAAGCGCTGGTCCATTCCACGTGCGGAATGAACGTCGAGCGCAGCACCATGGGCCAATCGGGACGCGCCAGAAAAGCTGCGATTACGTAAGCAAACAAGATCAGCGTGAGCCATTTGAAAACGCGCGCGATGAAATGGTATGAAGTCCAAAACAGCAGCGAAGTAATCAGCAGAGCATAAACTGGCGTGAAGAATAACGGCTTGATGCCGGTAATCATTGCCGTAGCGTCGGCCATGCCGCCAAGATCCGCGCCGATGTTCACCACATTCGCGACTATCAGTAAAAGACAGGCGCCCCACAATATCCAACGCGAATAATTTCGCCGCAGTACGCCGGCCAGTCCGCGACCGGTAACCATGCCCAGCCGCGCGCACATGATCTGGACCGCAATCATGAGCGGAAGCGAAAAGAGGGCAGTCCATAGCGGCGCATAGCCAAACGTCGCCCCGGTAACGGAGTACGTTGAAATTCCCGAAGGGTCATCGTCAGCAGCGCCAGTAATTAACCCTGGTCCCAGCTGGCCAAAAAAGGCACGCACTCTACGCACCGTCGCAGTACTCTTTTTACTCCGCGAAGATGCCTGCTTCTTTTTTGTCATACCTCGACGGTGACTGTCGCAGAAACTCTGTACAAAAAGTCGGTCCTGAAATCTGTCGCACCGTCCACGGCGCTTCGGCCAGATATGCTACGACAGTTCGACTTCCGCTTCACAACAATTTCTAACCTCATTAAGCGCTCGCAGGTTTCAGCATCACCGGTCCCGCCGCCGTGCTAATATCCTCAAGCCAATTTGAAGCTAACCTTTCGAACTATCTTTCAGTCTGAAGAATGTCCTTCTGGCAACAGGTACAACTCGCGGCGGGCATGCGTGGCGCTTTTGTTTGGGCCCTTCTGATCTTCATCGTATTCGCGTTGGCGCTTAACGCTTTGCGACCGGCGGAACGTATGCGCATTCGCGCGGCATTTCTCTTGTTCGTCTTGTCGTTTGCCGGTCTGCTCTTGATTGCTTCGCTGGCCAGGCGCGGAGTGAGTACCGAGAGTTCTTTGTATCTCTGGTTTCGCTGGGCTTCGCTCTTCTGCCTATCGATTGCCATCGTTAATGTCGCCAGCGTCTTTGTCTTTGAAGTTTTCTTAAGCGCGCTGCGACTGCGGCCGCCGCGCATCATGCGCGATTTACTGGTCGCAGTGGCCTACGTGGTAGTAGGCATTACGTTGCTGTCTATTCCGCGCGTGGATATCGGCGGGCTGATTGCAACTTCCGCTGTTCTCACTGCCGTCATCGGCTTATCGTTTCAGGACACGCTCGGCAACATGATGGGTGGGATGGCGTTGCAACTCGAGCGCACCATCGGTGTTGGCGACTGGATCAAAATCGATGGCCAGGAAGGCGTCGTCAGGGAAATTCGCTGGCGGCACACCGCTATTGAGACGCGCAATTGGGACACGTTAGTCGTGCCTAACAGTGTGTTGATGAAGGGCCAGGTTACCGTGCTGGGTCGCCGCGCCGGCGCGCCGCGCCAACACCGGCAATGGGTTTACTTCAATGTGGACTTTCGTTATTCGCCCGCCGATGTGATCGACGCGGTCGAAACCGGTTTGCGCGCTGAGCCGATCGCAAACATCGCGGCCGAGCCGCCGCCTAACTGCGTCTTCATGGATTTCAAAGAGAGTTTTGGCAGCTATGCGGTGCGTTACTGGCTAACCGATTTGGCAGTAGACGATCCCACCAACTCGATCGTGCGCACGCGTATTTATTTTGCTTTAAAACGCGCGAACATTCCCTTCTCAATTCCCGCGCATTCGATCTTCATGACGGAAGACGATGCGTCGCGCCGGCAACGCAAGGGCGCCGAGGAAATTGAAGAGCGAGCCACGGCGTTGGCAAGAGTCGAGCTGTTTGATTCGCTGACCGATGAAGAAAGACGAGATCTGGCGCCACGCTTGCGCTACGCGCCGTTCGCGCGCGGCGAAGCGATGACACGTCAGGGCGCTGAGGCGCATTGGCTTTACTTGATCACGAAGGGAAAAGCGGAAGTACGAATTTCGGGCGCAGGCAATTTAAACGAAAGAGTTGCCGAGCTGCACGAGGGCGATATATTTGGCGAAATGGGAATGATGACGGGCGAGCCGCGCCTCGCGACCGTGATCGCGCTCACCGACGTTGAATGTTACCGGCTCGACAAGGAATCGTTTCATGACATTCTGCAAAAACGACCAGAGATTGCCGAAGACATTTCCTTGTTACTGGCAAAACGCCGGGTCGAACTCGAGGCGACCCGCGAAGATCTAAATGAAGAAGCAAAGCGCATGCGCATGCGTTATCACCAGGGCGATCTGCTGCGCCGCATTAAGAAATTCTTTACGCTGTAAAGCACAAAGCGGTCGTGTAATTCCTTCGCTTCGCCTTGGCCGGGGGACCATTCCGCGGGTGCTATTTACTTTCTTCCATCCCAGGTGTATACCTTGGCATACCTGACAATCCTCTTCATTCCTCATTCTCGCTGAAGACATGAAGATCTGCCGGAGCGAACCAGTCTCGTCGCGTTCGAGACGTTCATTAGTGTCCGCAAGGGGACCTGGAATGACCTCCTCAACGTTATTCGCACACCGGTTCTCGCCTACTGTGGGATTCCTTACCTGCGGTAAAGCGCTGCTATCTGAAATTAAGCTTAGTGGCGTTTCGGTTTGCGCTCCGCTAATTCTCAGCCCTGCCTGAGATGGCCCCACCCACTCTCGGTTAGTGAGAGTTCTTCCCAAAGGAGTTGATTATGGCAGAACAATACATGCATGCAGACTTCAAAAAAATGAGTGCTGCTTCAACGTCGTACAATGTCCAGGACCAATATGGAAACTGTTACACGTACACTGTGGACGCCGCCCACGGGTACGTTACCGGACATGCAACCAATCATCAGGGTTGCGCGGGCGGCACCTGGCCTCTGCTTGGAAGCTTTGAAGCAACCTCAGCAGGCACGATGGTGGAATTCACTTTAAGAAATCCCAATCCCACTTCGGGATGCGTGCCAGCTTACAAGCTCAAGGGGATCTGGCCGCATGCCGAGTGGTATTACGAGAGCGGATTTGGCGCTCAGCCATTCACTTATACAGCGTGCGGGGCCCACGTCGCGGCAGCCGAACACGCAAAGACGGCGGGCAAGGGCACACTAAAATAGACAGTTGTGCTCAAACATCCACCTGATGGGCGCGGCTCCAGTTGATAGCTCTTTCGCTGCGAAATGAGTACAGAGACTGGAGCCGCGTAAATTAAACTGGCTGAGACTTCACAAAGTTTCAGAGCAGCAAGGAATAAGGGACGCTGCATTCGACTCTAAAAATCCACCGACAAGCCAAGCTGCGCGCCGAGGCGCGGGCTGTTCGTCTTGCCCGCCACCACTCCAAAATCGAACGACATGTTTTTCTTGAATTGGTAGTTGCCGCCTACTTGCGTTAGCAATTGCCCCTTACCAAGTTGCAGATTTTTGGTGACCGCTCCCACCAACTCAAATCCCAGATCGAGCTTTCGCGTGAATTGCTTGACGAGCGAGCCACTTCCCGTAAGCACGGTGCCGCGCGACTTGATGCCGATGACGCCGGTCGTTTCATTTCCGGAAAATAAAATTCCGCCATTCAAGCGGAAGACAGTTTTCCTGGTGAGCGATTTTTGCAGCACGCCATTCATATAGAAGTCAGACAAGCCGGAACCTAATTGTCTCTTAACATCGCCGGTCGGCAACTCCAAATTCACCGCGATAGCGAGGGCCGGCCGCTTTGACTTCTCTTTCTCTTTTAGAAAGTTGTATTTCAATGAAAGGTTCGTATCGCCGATGCCGGTGGCGTTCGGTAGCACACCGCGCGCGTTCACAATGGTCAGCAGCGGCGATTCGATGCCAATCTCAAGATTATCAAGTACACCAAAATCAAGTTCTGAGTCGGCCGTGTTTTGCAGGCGACTAGGGAATGCCGCACGCTGCAAGAGATCGAGTTCGTTACTAAACTCAAAATGAAAATGATGTTTGGGCGTTGTATCGCTGTTGTCGGTGACGAAGGGTTGTTGCGCTCGCGCGGTGGAAACCAAAAGCAGCATGAGCAACCCGAAAGCGAAGCTCTGAAAAATATGCGGCAGATAGGAAGTACCGACGTGGTTGTCCTGGCGAATCGTCATTAGGTTCCGGGCAACGATTTCAACCTTTCATCAAGATGAGATCGGTCGGCCAGCGTTTTCAGCATTGGACCTTGCGCCGTAAATTCAACCTGACTCAGCGACGCCACCGGGCAACCCAACCGGTAACGAAAAGCGCCGACATCGATCCCCAGCAAACTGCAAAGCAAAATTCGAATAGTCGCTTTGTGTGAAACGATGAGGACGTTTCCTCCAGTAAATTTTTCGCGGATTTCCTTTATCACTCGTTGTCCACGAGCCGCGACCACGGTGGCCAATTCTCCGTCAGTGGGCGCGTGACGCGCTGGATCAAGCAGCCACTTAACGTAATCATCGTGATATTTTTGCTCTACCACTTCTTTACTGAGGCCCTCCCACTTTCCATAAGCGATCTCTTGCAGGTCGTCGCGCGCTTGCAACTCAAGTCCCACGGCATCGCATAACGGCCGCGCAGTTTCGATGGTGCGCCGCAAACTGCTCGCATAGATGGCGGCCCAGGGCGTCGATTTATACGCAGCGGTGAATTCGCGCGCCATTGCTAACCCATCCGGAGTTAACTCTGGGTCAAGACCGGAACCGCAAAAATTATCATCGCGACTTAGTGTTGTTTGTCCGTGACGCAGGAAATATAAAGTCAGGTTCATCGGGCAGACGAATCCACGGCAGGATCAAAGAAGAAGATTATTTTGCCGGCACGGAGCCGCTGATTTTTTTTCGAGTAGTCTTACCGGTATGAAGGACAGGCAGCCCCAGGTCAACATCACTATGGGGTTGTGGAATAACATGCGTAGCCACTACCTCGCCCACTCTTCGACCCGCCGCGGCGCCGGCATCAACCGCGCTGCGAACGGCAGCCACGTCGCCGCGCACGATGGCTGTTACCAAACCAGCATCAATTTTTTCCCAACCAACCAGGCGAACGTTTGCAGCTTTGACCATCGCATCGGCCGCTTCGATCATAGCGACCAGACCTTTGCATTCCACTAATCCCAGTGCTTCCGGCATATGCGCTCCTTAAGGTGCCGAATTTTTCAGGCCGAATCTTACCAAAGATTCGACCGGCGAGTCTCATTGAAAACTATCACGGTTGTTTCGGCTTGGCAGAGTCCGGCGCTTCAACTTTCTCCTTGAGTGCTTCTTCAATTGCCTGTCTGAATTGCAAAGGACTGTTGCTCGGATTGTAACCAACGAATCGCCGGACAATTCGGCCCGTTCGCGAAATCACAAACGTTTGCGGAATCGCTTCGCTCCCCTGCATCAGAGTGTTTGCGGCATCGGCGGGAATCCACCCGATCTTATATTGCACTAGAAGAGTACGAACCCACTGGCGTACCGCGCTGCGCGAGGTTTCCGGATTCTCAACAGATAGGCCAACGACTCTCACTCCCTGAGACCAAAAATGCGATTGCAGTTTTACCAGCTCCGGCGTTTCCTGCCGGCTGGGAAAGAGCCACGTGGCCCACAGGTTTATCACTAGCACTCGTCCTGAATATCCTGAAAGTCTAAACGGACCTCCGCGGGCGGATAACAGTTCCGCGTCTAGAACATTACTGGGAAGCGTTTGCAGTGATTCATTCTTCGTTGAGCTTGCCGGCGTCCCGGCCGCAACTTGCTGCGCGAATGACGAATTGAATGTAGCTGATAACAGGAAGACGAAGGTCACCGGTGTTAGCAGATGAGTTCGCATTTGATGTTAGTTTCGCAGGGAATGGATCGGCGCTGGAATGCGGCCGCCGCGCCGAATGAAGTCAGCAGAGGAAAAGGCATTCACCGGCATGATGGGCGCGCTGCCAAGCAAGCCGCCAAACTCAACCATCTCGCCAACTTCTTTTCCGGGCACGGGAATGATGCGCACCGCAGTGGTCTTATTGTTCATCACGCCAATCGCCATTTCGTCGGCGATGATCGCGGAGATCGTTTCCGCCGAAGTTGAACCAGGCACCGCAACCATATCGATTCCCACCGAACAGACACTGGTCCATGCTTCAAGTTTGTCCAGCGATAACGCGCCGACGCGCGCTGCTTCGATCATGCCGGCGTCTTCCGACACCGGAATGAAGGCGCCGCTCATGCCGCCTACCGAAGCGCTCGCCATGGCGCCGCCTTTTTTGACGGCATCGGTCAGCAACGCGAGTGCTGCGGTCGTGCCATGCGTGCCGGCGCGCTCAAAACCCATCGCTTCAATGATGTTGGCAACCGAATCTCCCGGCACCGGCGTGGGTGCGAGTGAAAGATCGATGATGCCAAAAGGAATCCCCAGACGGCGCGCCGCTTCCCGGCCTACCAGTTCCCCAGCGCGGGAAAGTTTGAACGAAAGCTTTTTGATAATCTCCGCCAGCTCCTGTAATGGCAGATCGCGGGCGGCGCGGTTGAGCGCGTAATTCACTACTCCCGGACCTGAGACGCCGACATTTACTACTGCTTCCGGCTCGCCGACGCCATGAAAAGCTCCCGCCATAAAGGGATTGTCTTCCACCGCGTTTGCAAAACAAACAAACTTGGCGCAAGCAATACCGCCTTCGTTGCTGGTGCGTTCGGCGGCTTCCTTGATGATGATGCCGACCTGGCGCACAGCATCCATGTTGATTCCGGCGCGGGTGGTGGCGACGTTGACAGAAGAGCATAAACGTTCAGTTACCGATAGCGCTTCGGGAATAGAATTCAAAAACTCGCGTTCAGAATCGGTCGCCCCTTTATGGACCAACGCCGAATATCCGCCGATGAAGTCGACCCCCACTGCCTTGGCCGCCTCGTCGATTACGCGAGCGAGTTGGACGGGATCGCCAGTCGCTCCTTCGGTAATCATGGAAACCGGCGTGACCGCAATTCTCTTGTTTGCGACCTTGATACCAAATTCGTCGCCGATTTGATCGACTGTCTGCACCAGGCTATCGGCAAAGCGGTGGATTTTTTCCGAGACTCGTTGGGAAGTGCGCTCGATCGTTTCTGAGACGCAGTCGCGCAGGCTAAGACTGAGCGTAACGGTGCGCACGTCGAGATGTTCCATCTCAGTCATTGCCACCGTCTGTAGAATTTCTGCTTGTGAATATTCCATTTGAGTAACGAGTTGCGAGTTTCGGGTTTCGGGTTACGAGTTTCGGGTTTCGGGTTCTGAAATTTTGAAATCTGAAATTTGGAATTTGGAATCTGCAATTTGGAATTTGGAATTTGGAATTCAAGCTCCGGAACCCGAAACTCGAAACCCGGAACCCGAAACTCGCAACTCCCTACGTAATAACCTTGCTCAGAAACAGCATAACCAAAAACAGCACAAAAAGAATTATCGCCACCAGCACAAACCGCAAGCTTGCATCATAGCTCGCCTCATCAATGACCACATTGGAAGCGGCGCGGATTTTCTGCACGCGCTCGACCACATTCCCTTCAACATCGCGGGCCACGTGACCTGCCTTTTGAATTCCAGCACCCATCTTTCCCAAAGCTTGTTGGCGAATTGGAGGCCGGGACTTGGCCGGCGAATCCGCCGCAGCCGGTTGTGACAGCGCGGCAACTTGTGCAGGCGCACTTGGCGGAGCAACTACTGGCGGTGACACTTCACGAGTGGCAGGCTCAACCAGATCAGCAGTATTTCGCGGTCTGCTTTCTATTGGCGCATGTTCGACCAATGTCGCGCCGAAATCAGGTTGAGGAGTCAGGTCCTTGCCGCATTGGGGACAAAAGAACGCGTTCTCGCGGATGGCTACGCCGCACCAGGGACAACGATGCGCGATGATGGGGTCAGACATGCGAGTAAATAGTAAATCGTAAATCGTAAATAGTCATTGTGTGTTTTTGAATCTTGAATTGGAGGAGCGCCGAAACACGGATGTTGAGTTCGTCGGTTCGTAATTACTATTGTGCGTTTTTGAATCTTGAATTGAAGGAGCGCCGAAACAATGATGTTGAGTTCGTCGGTTCGTAATTACTATTGACGATTCACGATTCACGATTTACTAAACGCGGTGCATAGCATTGAACAGATCCTCGCGCTGCGCGTAAATACGAACGCCGAGTTGTTCTCCTTCACGACGCAATCGTTCTTTCAATTCAGCCGCACTTTCGCGCGCGCGCGCAGTGTTGGCGATGATTACCATCGCAAACTTGCCCTGCACTACGGTTTGGTTGATGTCCACAATACTGCAATCGGCGGCAGCAAGTATTTGCGAGACACCTGCCACAATCCCTGGATGGTCCACGCCAAACACAGAAATAATCATGCGGTCGGACGAACCCTCGCTAATCTGAGCTGCCGTAGTTGTACTTGAAGAGAATGCGGGGGATGAGGAATAAGAGCCGCCGTTTGCGCCTAAATAAGGTTCAACCGTTCGATATAACTCGGTAACCAGTTGTTCAACCGTCTGCTCGTCTGTTCCGCCGCCGAGACGGTTGTAGACAGCTGAAGTCAAACGATAAATCAGATCTTCATTGGCCATTGAATCTTTTGCGATTGCCGATCGGCGATTGGCGATTACTCATTGCCGATCGGCGATTGGCGATTACTCATTGCCGATTTGCGATTGGCGATTGGCGATTGGCGATTGGTTTTTAGCTAAGCTTGACAAAATCGGATTTAGACTCGCTGGGGATAGACCAATAGAATTGGCAATCGCCAATCGCCAATCAGAAATCGCCAATCGGCACTCGGAAATCGCCAATCCCTACGGCCTTCCGTTATCGCGCGCTAACTGCGCTGCGGCGTGGCGCATCTCGTCAGAAGTCGTGTCGGTAATATCCACGCGATCGACAATGCCAACTACTGCCGCCTCGATTGACATGTCCTGATTGCCGATTGCCGAACGCGCTGCTTTGCCGTAAGCGCAAATCACCATCTCACCAGTGCCCGCGCCCAAACGATCGGCCACGACCACGATATTTCGCGTGGGTTCTTTATCTAAATCATAGGGATGGACCACCAGAAACCGGATACCTTCTAGGTCCGGCGTCTTCTTGGTAGACCAGACTGTGCCCACGACTTTTCCTAAAAACATGTTTCGAGTTTCGGGTTACGAGTTACGAGTTTCGGGTTTAGATTCCGGTTTCGGGTTCGGCGTCGGGTCTAGCATCGAAAACCAAAACTGGAAACTCGAAACTCGAAACTCTTCTACATTTTCGCAAAGATCTCTGCCGGTTCGCCGATGTCGCGTGCTGCGGGCGTGATAATTGTTTTTGCGGTGATGTAAATCTTCTCACCCTTTTGCACCGCACGGCGCACATCATCTTCACTAACGAAGTCCACTGCCTTATGCCCATTCGTAGCTGATCCCGTGGCCTCCGCCGAATTACGCGTACTCGCATTGCCATTCGCTGAACCGGCGCGTTCGCTTCGAGCAGCGGTCTCCGGCCCGCTATACATACTTCCGGCCTCCGGTTCAACTCTTTGACGCGGAGCTGGCGCAGTTGGAGGAGACTGCGGCTCTCTTCCCGCCAGGAAGCGATCGACGATAGCAGCAATTTCTTCGCGGTTGATCTTTCCGCCGGCTGCCATTGGTTGCGGCGTTGCTGGCCGTTGCGTCACTGGCGTTGAAATTGTAGCCGGCGCGGACGTGCCAACCGAAGCAGCGGGCCGTTTACTCTTCACCGGTCGCGTTTCAAACGCGACACGCTTGATATCCATCAAGTGCAGCGGCGATACATTGTCTGAAGTCACATTGCCGCCCCAGGAGCCACAGCCCAGCGTCATCGATGGCGGCAAAGCGGTGGAAAAGCCAATCGCACCATGCGTTGTCGGCGTGTTGACAGTTATGCGCGAAGCCGGCATCTCGCTGCCGAATCGCACTGCCGCTTCACGCGAACGAGTGTGGACACCAGCAGTGTGGCCCATACCGCCATAACGCAAAACCTCGTAGCTGCGTTGCGCGCCCTGCGCGATTCCATCGACGACATAAAACGCGAGGATAGGTGAAAGCTTTTCCATGGAAAGCGGGAACTCACGTCCTACCCCGCCAACATCCGCCAGCAGACAACGCGTTCCGGGCGGAACGTTTAGTCCCGCCAGTTTGGCAATTACTTCTACGGATCTGCCAACGATGCCAGGATTCAGTGAACGTTGTGGCGTGGCTACTACTTTTCCCAACTGCTCAGCTTCCGAAGCGGACAAGAAGTGAGCTCCCTGCGCTTTGAACTGTTCGCGCACCGCGCTTTCAACTGGAGCATCGCAAACCACTGCCTGTTCGGAAGCGCAAATCGTGCCGTTATCAAAAGTCTTGCCCGTCAAAATATCCTGAACTGCTTTAGGCACATCCGCCGATCGCTCAATAAAAACGGGCACATTTCCTGGACCAACACCGAATGCTGGTTTGCCCGAGGAATACGCCGCACGCACGAGGCCGATGCCTCCTGTTGCCAGGATCACCGCGGTCTGCTTGTGCTTCATCAACTCTTCGGTGCCGCCAATTGTAGCCAACGTCATGCAGCCAATCGCTTCCGCCGGCAAACCTTCTTTGACGCCGGCTTCGCGCATGACACGCACACTCTCGTTAATACAGCGGGCTGCCGAAGGATGCGGCGAAAGCACGATTGTATTGCGCGACTTTATTGCAATCAGTACTTTGAAGATTGCTGTTGAAGTTGGATTGGTTGAAGGAATAATGCCGGCCACGACTCCGCGCGGACTGGCAATCTCAACCACATCTTTCGATTCTGAAACCACGCCGACGGTCCGCAGGCCACGAAAGTAGTTCCAAACATCTTCGGCGGCGAATCGGTTTTTCTCTCGCTTATCATCAGGAACTCCGTAGCCGGTTTCTTCTACGGCCATCGCGCCGAGGTGCGCGGATTCGCGCAACGCGGCTCTGGCCATGGCCTCGCAAATGCGATCAATCTTGGCCTGATCAAAGCGCACGATTTGCGCCTGTGCTTTGTGTGCAGCTTCAACCAAATCACGAGCTTGCTGAGCCGATAAAAGATCCTTATCCGCGGACATAACAACCTCCGAAAGCATTGCCGATTTCCGATTTGCGATTTCCGATTTGGGTCAGATGAGCCAGCTTTTGCTCAATCCGCAATCGGCAATCGCCAATCGCAAATCATCTGGCTCTTTCTTTACTTCCCTCGCGCGCTCCCGCTTGCAACGAACGGCCTTCGCCGGCGCCCAACTGTCCGCGAGCGCCGCCGCCCTGTAAGGATTGCTCATCGGGACTGAGGCCGGTGCGCCCATCCACGGGCAACACTCGCTCAACTTCGGCATGCGGGCGAGGAATAACGTGCACACTGATCAACTCCCCAACTCGACGTGCCGCTGCGGCGCCGGCATCGGTGGCGGCTTTCACCGCGCCTACGTCGCCGCGCACAAAAATCGTTACGTAACCAGCTCCGATATATTCTTTTCCCAGCAATTGAACATTCGCAGCTTTGACCATCGCGTCCGCGGCTTCAACAGCGCCGACAAAACCTTTGGTCTCGACCATTCCGAGTGCTTCTAGGGGCATCTCTTTATGTCCTCACTTTTCTCGTTGTAGAAATTAAAGTCGAGCTGTTAGTCTCTGGCGTCAACCTAACACCGCGCGCCCTAAGAATCAAGACATCGGAACACAGAATCCAGAATTCAGAATACAGCATTGCGAATGCAAAGGTCGGCCAAATAGTACGCGGTGCAATAGCTCAATGATTCGAATTGTGCTCCGCCCTTTGTGTTTCAGCCTTATCCGCTGACCCCCAAACTCTGTATTCTGAATTCTGAATCGTGAATCCTGAGTCCTGCTCGAATTCTTGAGTTCTGTTCGAATGTTTGACAGCGTTTAGTCGTGCAAGATATATTCGGCCAACAAGTCAGATCGGTCTTTCGAGATAAATCAAAGCCGCCTCTTGCCCCGGGAAACTAGTGAAGTTTTACGGCAAACAACCGCAACAGGCATACCCACCGAGGCGTTAAGGACGAACGCGAATTGGTGATGGCAGCAACTATCGGCGAACAGTTGCGAATCGCGCGTGAAGAGCGCGGGATTCCGCTCCGCGAGATCTCGGATCAGACGCGCATCTCCGTTCGTTACCTCGAAGCAATAGAGACAAACGATTACAAACGGCTGCCCGGCGGCATCTTCAACCGCAGTTTCGTCAAGGCCTACGCGCGTTGCGTCGGTTACGACGAAAAGGAAGCAGTCGACGCCTACACTCGTTTCATGCGCGACCAGGGCGATTCCGGCGACGAGGTCGGATCCACGCCATATCATTCAAAGGTTTACACTGATCTGCCGGCGACCAGATCTCCTTTTTTGACGTTGGTGCTGGCGATTGTTATTTTGGCAATATTAACTGCGGTTGCCCTGGCGGTGATTAAGTGGGGACAGCGACGGGCCGCGAATGTCTCGCAACTGCCGTTGGTCCAGGTTGCAAGCTACAAAGCAGCGAGCCCAGCAACTGGAATGGATAGTTGGAAAGCTGATTACGAAAACTTCTGGCAATAATAATTTTCGCTATAAAACTTTTTTGCGTTACTGCGCGCGCGCATCTGCTCGTTTGCGCGCCAACTCAGAAGATGCCCGTCATGAACGACGGGCGTTTGTGTTTTAACGCACGTTGGCGTCGCCTGTCTATAATTAGAGGAGAACTAATTCATCTATGATTTCCGCAAACATAACTGAGGGTCTAACTTTCGACGATGTTCTGCTGCTGCCAGCGCGCTCCGACGTGTTGCCGGCGGAGACGGACACCTCAACGCAATTCTCGAAAAACATTCGCTTGCAAATTCCGCTAACGTCGGCGGCGATGGATACGGTAACTGAAGCGGCGCTCGCGATCGCGATTGCACAACAGGGCGGCATTGGCGTCGTGCACAAAAATTTAAGTATTGAACGGCAAGCTGAAGAAGTGGACAAGGTGAAGCGTTCCGAGTCAGGCATGATTGTCGATCCGGTGACGATTCTGCCTAACAAGCCCGTTCGTGAAGCACTCCAGGTGATGGAGCGATTTCATATTAGCGGCGTGCCGGTAGTTGATGAAGATGGTCACCTCGTCGGCATCATCACCAATCGCGATCTGCGTTTTGAAACTCGTTTCGATATTCCTGTGTCCGAAGTCATGACGCGGCAGCCGCTCGTTTCAGTTCCGGTAGGCACCACGCTCGAGCAAGCAAAGTCAGTCCTGCAAAAGCATCGCATCGAAAAGCTATTAGTGGTTGACGATGACAAGAGAATTAAGGGACTGATTACGGTCAAAGACATCCAAAAAGCCATTAAATATCCAACCGCTGCGAAGGACGATCTTGGTCGCTTGCGTGTCGCTGCTGCAATCGGCGCCACCGGAGACTATCGCGAACGCGCCGACGAACTGGTTAAGGCACGCGTCGATTGTTTAGTCATCGACACAGCCCACGGTCATTCGCGGCGAGTAATCGAAGCAGTTGCTGAGATCAAGGAACGTCATCCGAATACCGATCTAATCGCCGGAAATGTGGGCACTACCGAAGGCGCGGCGGAGTTGATCGCGGCCGGCGTTGATGCGGTAAAAGTTGGTATTGGTCCGGGATCAATTTGCACCACGCGCGTAGTCACCGGCGCCGGAGTGCCACAGATAACTGCCATTCAATCCTGCGTTCAGGCGGCAAGAGAGAAAGGCGTACCAATTATTGCCGATGGCGGAGTGAAATTTTCCGGCGATGTGGCAAAGGCAATTGCTGCCGGCGCCGATGTCGTCATGATTGGTTCCCTGTTCGCCGGTACTGAAGAAGCCCCAGGCGAAGTAATTCTTTTCCAGGGCCGTTCTTTTAAAACTTATCGGGGCATGGGCTCGCTGGGCGCGATGCGTGAGGGCTCGCGTGATCGTTATGCACAGGAATTAACTGACAACGAAGCCAAACTGGTCCCGGAAGGAATCGAAGGGCGCGTTGCTTATAAAGGAACGATTGCGGATATGACGACTCAGTTGGTTGGCGGTTTGCGTTCGGGCATGGGTTACACCGGCTGCCGTTCTATTAAAGAGTTTCAGGAAAAGAGCCGTTTCATTCGCATCACTTCTGCCGGCCTGCGCGAGTCACACGTTCACGACGTGATCATCACTAAGGAAGCGCCGAATTACCGGTTGGAGTAATCGCTGTTGGTTATGATCGGCAGCGGCAGCTTCCCGGCTATTAATGCCGCCACTGACAGACTCAACAATGGACCACTAATATCAAAAACTGCGCGAGCGAAGTTGCCGCCGGAGTTAATGTAAACACCCAACCCAAACGCCAATAGCGAAGTCACAAGAGTGGCCGTCACCCAGGACCGAGGAAAAAACTTAAGTCGTACGAAGCCTAGCGGAAGCAACCACGCGAACAGGTACCAGAAGCCGCCCTCGACTAAACATCTTCGCAATGATGCTAACGGACTAATTTCCGACTTCACGCGTTCCACGATCTCCCACGGCCAGCGAAAAAATCCCGTCACCATTGTGCGGATGACAGTAGTCGTGATCAGCCCTACTAAAGCCAAGAGCGCGAGCCAGAAGAAAAGTTTCCAACGCCGGCGCTCGGCGCGATATTCTGACAGCCACCAAACGAAGGCAAACACGCTCGCGAACAGCACAAAGGTTTCTTTAGCTGCCGCGCCGAATAATCCCCAAACCGGCAGCCACCACCAATTCTTATTCAGCAGACTCCAGACCAGCGCCACTAGAAAGCAAGCTTCCGCAGCGTCTACCATTCCGGCCAGTTGATAATTCGAAATTGAAAAATTCAACAAGTAGAGCAGGGCGCCAATCAGGCCAACCTCAACCTCTGAAAATAATCGACCTCCAAGCATCACGATAAAGCAGGCGGTAGTCGCGCAAAAAATCGACGCTGAAATTAATAGGCCGAAAAACACCGCGCTCGATTCGGGCAAAAATCGTTGCGCGAGCCGATAGAATGGGCGCGCCACGTACGGCACCAGAACGCGCACTCGAAATTGTTCTTTGTAATCTGATTGCTCGGCACCGGTAACGGCTGCCGAGTATTTGAGCGTGTCGTTCAGCCCGGGAGTGACGCTCGGATCGTAGCGGCGCACCGCTGGATAACCCAAACCTAAACAAATTAGAAAGAAAAGTGGCCAGAGGATGAACAGCTTTTTAACCGCTGCTGTTTCACCAGACTTTTCATTTAATGTCATGGTCGGGAAGCGGCGCTTGCGCCAGCTCTTAACTTCAAAATCTTTCGCTAACTAACCGGTAACCACGCGGCGCGCAAAGCTTTTTGCGCCGCAGTTGCATCTTTCCGTTCTTCAATTCTGTAGTCGAACCGCTCCGGCTCGCGCAAGGTGATCGTGGTTTGAATTGTTCGCCGATCGCGCTTCACGGTGATGGGAATTTTATCGCCTTGCTTGTAGCCGGCCAGCCTGACGAGCCAGTTTTCGCGCGAAACATTTTTTCTGCCGAGCGAAATTATTTCGTCGCCTGCTTGCAAGCCAGCATCTTCTGCCGGCGAGTCATTGCGAACGGAACGAACAGTTAGTGTCGCGGGCTGCTCCCAATCAATGGTGATGCCTGCGTTGAACGGTTGGCGCGCCTGCTCGCGCACCAGATGCATGCCAACGGATTCGAGCGCTTCATCGTAAGCAAGCATCTCGACACCGCGAACATAACGATTGAAGAAATCACTCAGGTCAGAACCGCTGACTGCTGATGCCACGCGCTGAAAATCTTCTCCAGTGTATCCGCGGCCGCGCAGGTAATAGCTGGCGTTAGGACTCTTCAAATAAAACTCGTCATACATTCGCCGCATCACGTCGTCCAATGAAGCTTTTCCATTTGTCTTACCGCGAATAATTAAGTCGAGCACCAGTCCAATCAACTCGCCTTTCGGATAATAACTAATAGAGGTGTTAGCCAGGTTTGTTCTTTGCGCGTGCGGCGCGTCATCGAGAAAAGGAGCAAGCTCAGAAGATTCCTCGGCGCTCATCAAGTGACTGCCCGGCGCGTTTTCAATGCCGGTGACTGTTTGACCTTCTGTGCGAAAGAATTTGGTGTCGTCCCACAGACCACTGCGACGCATCATCAGATGACCGTAATAATTGGTCAGTCCTTCGGCGACCCAAAGTCCGCGCGTGTTTGCCGGCCGAGTGAAATCCCATGGTCCAAGTTCCAATGGGCGCAATCGCTTGACATTCCAAACGTGAAAAAACTCATGGGCGATCGTGTCGAGCGTATCGGCATAAACGCCTTCGTCATTTAGAGCGCCGCTTTCAATAATTTGCGTCGAAGTCAGATGCTCCATGCCATCGCCGGAACGATCGTCGGCAGCGAAATGAATTAAAAATGTGTATGAATCAAATTCCGGCGCACCCCACATTGCGGTTTCCGCGCGCACAATTTTTTCGATGTCGCGAACGAGTGCGGCGCGCTTGCCTCCTTCATTGCCAAACGAATGGACCATCACTTGGTATTTCTTGCCGTCAACTTCGAATTGATCAACGGTGCTGTCCGGCGCAACTTCTGTCGGCGTATCAATCAGGATGTCCCAATTAGGAAACTGCCACTCGCGTTGATCTGCACTTGTCATGCGCCCGTTAACAATGTGCCATCCCGCCGGTGGATTAATTTCCAGGCTGACCGGATCTTGTTTGTGATTGACCACGTACATGAAAACCGAGCCGCCGTTAAAGTTCGCGTGGCGCTCATCCAGTTGCGAGAAAGTTCCTGACAAATCGTTACCAAAAACTTTGTAGCGAATTGTCAAAGTATGTGTATTCATGGTCGCCACCCGCCAGGTCTGATCATCCATGCGCGTAACCGGAAATACTGGCATCTTGCACTGGGCGTCGCGCGGGCAAATGCCGCCGAGGGCCGTGAACTGTTGTACATTCTTGGCAAAATCGAAGACCGCGTATCTCCCCGGCGACCATTTTGGCATTTGAAAGTCCAGGAATTTTGGCGTAGCACCTTCAGGCAGTTCGATTTCAATCGTCACTTCGAATAAGTGCGAAACCGGGCGCGACATTCCCAACCGGTAGCTGACAGCGTGAAGTGCCGGTTCAGTCTGGCCCAGCGCGAGCACCGAACCGACCATAAGGAAGCAAAGCAGGAATAGGCTGCGAAGAGATTTATTTTGCAAAGACTTTTTCATTAATTTTCCTGTTACAAATCGTTTGACTGCAAAATGATTGGGAAGCGATTTGCGGATTATCTTGGTTTTAAAGAAATCCTGTCAAAGATTATTAATCAGGCGTGTTGAGCCCGGCGCTGCGCGACGGGTCGGCAAATTCTCGTGGACGTTTGATTTTCACATCGCCCATGAAGTTGTATTACTAAGGCTTGCTCATCCTGCATTGATTTCGACGTTTTGAAATCCTTTACGACTCTGCAAAGGTTGCGCATCTTGAACGCTTCAATTATTAATTCAAATATGCCTGCCACTGAACGACTCTATTACGACAACTCCCATTTGATCGAATTCGAGGCGCGCGTTGTCGAAACTTCGGAACGCGTTAGTGGCTGGACTGCAGTCACTTTAGATCGCACCGCGTTTTATCCCACCGGCGGCGGACAACCAAGCGACACGGGAACGCTCGATGGCCGGCGCGTTGTCGAATGCATTGATGATGAAAAGAACTGCGTATTGCACATCATCCAGGGCCAGCCGCCTGCGGTTGGCGAACTGGTAAAAGGACGCGTTGATTGGCTGCGGCGGTTGGACCACATTCAGCAACACACGGCCCAGCACATTCTCTCGCAGGCTTTCGTTACGCTTTTCAACGCTCCGACGAAAGGCTTTCGCGTTTTCGCTGACTACTGCGAAATTGACGTGCAATTGAATAACCCCGGCAACGAAGTCATCGAGCGCGCGGTGGAGTTAGCCAACAACGTCATCTGGGAAGATCGCTTGATCACAATTAAGACTGTGAGTGCGGAAGAAGCGGCCAACTTGCAATTGCGAAAAGAGCCGTCGCGCAGTGGCGACTTGCGCTTAATCGAGATCGCAGGGTTTGACTTGACGCCATGTGGCGGCACGCACGCATTTCGCACCGGTGAAGTGGGAATGATTGCGGTGCGGCATTGGGAGCGCGCAAAAGGAATGACACGCATTGAATTTATCGCCGGCATGCGGGCGCTGGCAGACTATCGTCGGGTGAATCAAACGGCGCGCAATGTTGCTGCGCTTTTTAGTGGCGCTCGCGATGATGGACCGCATCTGGCCGCGCAGATGCTAGAAGAAAATAAGGAACTACATCGGCGTGTGCGCGCGTTGGAAGAGATTGAGGCGCGGCTCGAAGCGGAAGAACTACTGCGCGAATGGACTGCGAGCTGCCGCGTTGACGCTGACCCTGCCGCAAGTAAGTCAAGCTTGCGGGTCATTAGTAAGATCTTCGCCGACCGCGATGCCGAATCTCTCAAGCGATTGGCGCTCGCGTTGATTGCTCATCCGCAAACTATTGCTTTGCTCGGTTCACGTGATAACGAAACTGCGAGGGTGGTGTTTGCGAAATCGGCTGACGCAGCCGGCGATATGAACGCGCTTATCAAAGAGGCTTGCGCAGTACTCGATGGCCGCGGCGGCGGCAAGCCGGATTTGGCGCAGGGCGGCGGCAAGAACGTAGAACGATTGCCTGAGGCGATTGAACTCGCCAGCTCGCTGCTGCGAACGCGGTGAGTGCCTACTGCCTTCTGGCCACTGCTTTCTGCCTTCCGCCTTCTGCCTACTACCTACCGCCTCCGCCTCCCGCCTTCTGCCTTCCGCCTTCTGCCTTCTGCCTACTGCCTTCTGTTTTCCGCCTACCGCCTTCTGCCTACTGCCTACTGCCTTCCGCCTACTCGGCACGAGAGTGAGCGGCCGCTTTAAACTCGAAACTCGGAACTCGAAACTCGAAACTCGAAACTCGGAACTCGGAACTCGAAACTCGGAACTCGGAACTCCGAACTCGAAACTTGAAACTCTAAACCTGAAACGGTATTCTGGCGGGCGGTTGGGGCAGTAGCTCAGTTGGCAGAGCGCCGCGTTCGCAATGCGGAGGCCAGGAGTTCGACCCTCCTCTGCTCCACCAAAAATTTGTAACGCAAACTGTTAGTTTGCGACTGTAGTTAGCAAGCGCTTTTTCTGTAACGCAAACTGTTAGTTTGCGAGAGACTCCGGCGCCGCAGTATGTTGCGTTACGGCTAAAATGACCGACGCAAACTAAAGTTCGCTACAAACTAAATATTGCGGCACGCGTAAATGACTGACGCAAACTAAAGTTGCGCTACAAACTAAAGTTTGCGCTACGCATAAATGACCGACGCAAACTAAAGTCTGCGCTACAAACTAAAGTTTGCGCTACGAAATAAAGTTTGACGCCCGCTTCCCGACCTTGCCCTCAGTTCAGCTCTGGCTTCATCACAATCTTGATGCACTCGTCTCTATTCTCTTTGAAAGTGCTGTAGCCGGTTGCAGCATCATTCAAATTCAGCCGGTGAGTAATAACGAACGAAGGATCGATCTTTCCCTCCTCAATCAGCCCGAGCAGCGGACGAAGATACTTATGAACGTTGGTCTGGCCCATCTTAAACGTCAAACCCTTTGCAAACGCGGCCCCGAAGGGAAACTTATCGAGAAAGCCACCGTACACGCCCGGCACTGAAATCGTTCCGCCTTTACGACAGGCGCGGATCGCTTGCCGTAGAGCATGCGAACGATCAGTGGCAAGGTAAAGCGCAGTCTTGGCGCGATCGTAAATAGCATCAATACTAGTTCCATGCGCCTCAAGGCCCACCGCGTCGATACACGAATCGGGACCCATGCCTCCAGTCATCTCAGTCAGCTTTTCATAAATATCCTGATCATTGAAATTGAGTGTAGCGGCGTTGCTCTCTTCAGCAGCCATGCGCAGCCGGCCAGGCACATCATCGATCGCGATTACTCTTTCGGCCCCGAGAAGAAAAGCACTCTTGATCGCAAACTGCCCTACTGGACCACAACCCCAAACTGCAACGGTGTCGCCCGGCTGGATGCCGCAATTCTCCGCCGCCATATATCCAGTCGGAAAAATGTCGGAAAGAAAAAGCACTTGCTCATCGCTCAATTCGTCCGGCACTGGCAAAGGACCAACGTCGGCAAACGGCACACGAACAAATTCTGCCTGCCCACCCGCGTAGCCACCCATCATGTGTGAATACCCAAACAAGCCTGAGCCGGAAAATCCATATAGAGTTTCGGCCGCCGCTGCGTTGGGATTGCTGTTGTCACAAGCTGACCATAAATCGCGTTTGCAAAAGAAGCAGTTGCCGCAGGCGATCGTAAACGGCACCACGACGCGGTCTCCCTTTTTAAGTTTCTTTACCGAGCGGCCGACTTCTACAACTTCGCCCATGAATTCGTGGCCCAGGATGTCGCCTTTTTCCATGGTGGGAATAAAGCCATCGTAAAGATGAAGATCTGAGCCACAGATCGCGGTCGTTGTAATTTTGATGATTGCGTCTTGCGGATTAAGGATGCCGGGGTCGGGGACCTTCATCACTTGCACGTCGTACTTACCGTTCCAACAAACTGCTTTCATGTTTCCTCCTGGTTTTACTACTGCTGTGTGGCTGCGACAGCGCTGGCTGCGCGCCCGAAAGTTTGGCCATCGATGGTGGCAATTTCTTCCGCTTCCATAACTTGTTTTAGGCGACGCAAGTCTTCCTTAATCAACTGTTCGGGTTCAGCGCCCAGTATCTGGGCCAGACTCGCGCCGACTGTGCCGGCGGGCGGGTTATAGTTCATCGTCACGCGCACAAAAGTGCCATGACCAGTTGGCCCGGCTTGAAATCGCACTGAGCCGGCGTTTGTCACGTCCGCATTTTCCAGCGAGCGCCAGGCGATCAGTTCGTTTTCCTTTTCGTTATAAATCTCCGCGTCCCATTCGACACGTTTTCCCATTGGCCCTTTGGCAATCCAATGCGATCGCGTCGAATCCAACACCGTAACCGACTCAAGATTTCTCATGAAGACTGGGAGATTGGTGAAGTCGCGCCAGAATGCGTAAAGCTCCTCGGGTGACTTGCCAATCGCGATTGATGTTTCGATATGCACATCGCGAGCAACGTCTGCTTCGGGCGCCGCAAGTGCTCTCGCCGCCGCATAGGCCAAACCGGCGCCGGCAAGAACAATTCCGCCAGCGAGAACGGGATGTTTTGCAGCCTTGGCGTAAAGACCAGTTTTCTCTTGGCTGAGCTTAGCCGAGCCGTCAATAATGTCTTGTGTTAAAGCTGATTCGTTCATGCAAATCCTTTCTATTTTTTCGCTGAGCCTGGCTCAGCCATCTTACGGTGTTGTTCTGCCAACATGCCGGAGGGAGTGACCGCGGCCGCCGCAGACTGTAGTTTGTTTTTCCAACCGGACACCACGTCACCTTCTCCGTTCATCATGGCTTCGAATCCCACTTTAGCAACGTCTACTGGATCGTCTTTCCTGGATTGACCAACTTTGGTGTCAACCATGTCTGCGCGTTCAAAGAATTCTGTTTCAGTTGCGCCCGGCATGAGACACGTCACCGTGACGCCGGAATCTTTCAACTCGTTTCGCAACGCGAAAGAGAAGGAGTCAACGAATGCCTTGGTGCCGTTATAGGCCGCGTTGAAAGTGCCGGGAATAAAACCGGCAATCGAACCCGTAAACAGAATTCGGCCTTGACCACGCGCACGCATATCACGCCCGACCTTTTGGGCCAGATAAATGGTTCCGGTGATGTTCGTATCGATGATGTGACGTACTTCTGAGAAGTCCTGATCAAGAAAAGCGCCACCCAATCCGCGTCCGGCATTAGCGAGCAGAGCGTCGACAGCCCGGCCCCTTGTGGCAGTGTATAGCGCGTCAACGCCCTCAGTGGTAGCCAAATCAGCTTGGATTGCTTCGACGTTTACCCCAAGGCTTTGGAAATCATGCGCGGCTTGTTGGATTTCGGGCTCATCGGCGGCGACAAGTAGATCAAATCCATCCCTGGCGCAGCACTTTGCCAGTTCATAACCAATCCCGGTTGACGCGCCGGTCACAATAGCGAGTTTGCCTTTATTACTTGTCATGTGCTCTCCCGTTGAGTGATTCATTACTGCGCAGCAAAGTTTAAGCGGCAGTGCGCCGCCTGGTGCATTCAATCAAAACAATTTCGGCAATTTAGTAGTCTTCCGGGCAAGAACGATGCCATTTGAAGCGCTTGCGCAAGAGTCAAAGCTTTGTAACTTTTGAAGCCCACACCAGCAACTCGTCTTGCGAAAATTTCTTCTGTAACTCAATCCGATATGCCGTCCACCACTCCTCGTCGAGCTCACTTGATATGACTTCAAACATTACAACTTCGTCGTGACTCAGTTCAGCCTCGTTCTCTTTCCAAATCCCAACGGCCGGCGAACGCAGAAATGCTGTTACTCCGCCAAAGCGCTCGGTCAGAGTGCTGCGCACGCTATCAAAGTATTCTGAGGGAAAAGGGCGCTTGTCGTTATCTTTAAGTGGCAAGAGTAATTGAATGAGATACATGCGCCACTACTCGATCTCGAAACCTCGCTCAATGGCCAAGGTCCTGGCCTTTTGCAGCACATCGCCGTCAATTGTTCCCGCGCCGCCGAGCCATTCCTCAATCTCTTCGACGGGCCGCCCGAGCGCCAGGGCCAGTTTTTCATTACTAGAATCAAACGCCCCGTCACGGATCGATGTCAGAATTTGTAATGCTTCCGATTGATCTGTGCCGCGATCATCAATGGTTGGTTCGTCGTCCTGATTTGCCGCGGGATCGCTGACCATCGAGGCCGCTGTTCCGGCTGCCTGAATATTCGAGTTTTGGTTTTTTTCTTCTTGTGTCATAGATTTCGTCCTTCGTTATGGACTACAAATGGATCGGCGGATTTCAATCTGTTCAGTGCTTCAGAATGCAACTGCAAGACCGTTGATGATCGCCGGCAACACATAGAATTCGCACGCGAACTTTAAACATGTTTTCATCATCAGTTCTGCCGTTGCACTTTGCCTCTCATGGCTGGGCGGCATCAGGTTTGCCGTTTGTTGTTCAGTAGTTTGTCGGAACTGTGAGAGTACCGAACCCAAGTCAGTTTCTGATACTGATGTATCGGAGCAATACAAGCCTGTTTGATGTTATCTGTACGAACGTCTAAGGTGGATAAAGAAAGGCAAACTAGATTATGAGAGCAACCGTTATGCATGGAGCTGGTGACGTTCGCATTGAAAACGTCCCAGACCCGAGCATCATCAAGCCGACGGACGCGGTAGTAAAAGTCACGCGCGCATGCATCTGCGGCAGCGACTTGTGGCCGTACAAGTCAATGGAACCAGCCGATGCCGGTCGCGTCATGGGGCACGAAGCTATCGGCATCGTCGACTCGATCGGTTCCGAGGTTCGCGCAGTTAAAGTTGGTGATCTAGTCGTCATGCCGTTCGCATGGTCAGACGGTACTTGCGAATTCTGTCGCCGCGGACTGCAAACGTCTTGTCTGCATGGAGGCTTTTTCGGTACCGAAGAGATTGCCGGAGCACAAGCCGAAGCCGTGCGCATCCCACTCGCCGACGGGACGCTCTTTGTGCTGCCTGCTAAAGATAACGGTGTTCTGCCGTCACTGCTCACTCTTTCAGATGTGATGGGCACGGGCCATCACGCGGCGGTCTCTGCAAAAGTTGGCCCTGGAAAAATAGTGGCCGTTGTGGGCGACGGTGCGGTTGGACTGTGTGGCGTGATCGCTGCCAAGCGGCTTGGCGCGGAGCAGATTATCATCATGGGCCATCATTCCGATCGGATAGCACTCGCAAAAGAATTTGGCGCAACGGATGTCGTCAGCGAACGAGGCGACCAAGGGATCGAACGCGTGCGCGAGTTGACTGGCGGCTTAGGTGCCCACTCTGTGCTCGAGTGCGTTGGCTATTCTCAGTCAATGCTTACTGCAATTAGTATCGCGCGGGCCGGCGGTGCAGTAGGTCGCGTTGGAGTTCCACAAGACGAGACGATCCCGGGAGCCGAGCCCTCGTTTTATAACAACATCACGATTGCCGGTGGGCCGGCGCCGGTGCGCGCCTACATTGACGAACTTTTGCCGGATGTGCTCGAAGGCAGGATTGAACCAGGCCGCGTCTTTGATCGCACAGTCGATCTGGACGGAGTGCCGGACGGCTATAGAGCAATGGATGAGCGTGAATCAATCAAAGTTATGGTTACGCCCTAAAATTCATACGGAGGAATAGATGGAACTGAAGCGAAACGGATCGCAGGCTGCGGGCAAAGGGCCTGATCAATTCTTCACCGGAAATGTCAGAATCGATCCGCTTTTCGAAGCTCCAGATCCCGCGCGAGTGCGCGGTGCCAGTGTGACCTTTGAACCAGGCGGGCGAACCGCCTGGCACTGGCATCCACTGGGACAGACTTTAATCTGTACCGCGGGTTGCGGCTGGGTACAAAGCGAAGGACAAGCGAAAGTCGAAATTCGTCCCGGCGATGTTGTCTGGTGTCCGCCAAATGAAAGGCATTGGCATGGCGCCACGCCGACAACCGCAATGAGTCATATCGCGATACAAGAAGCGCTCGACGGCAAAGTCGTCGAATGGATGGAAAAAGTTAGTGACGAACAATACCAGGGCTGATTAGTTGAAGATGAACGCTAAGAAATTTTCTTCGCGGCGCTGAACGGGTAAACTAAACAAGTTCAGAGATCATCGAAGTAACCAATGAATCGGAACGGCCACAATTCAATCTGCTTTTATTATTACTGGCGTCCTCTCGCAGGAGGGAGACGGCGGCAGGAAACGATTCCATTGAAATGATCTAAGTACTTCAGAATCGAATTTACCAGCCGGCCACTTTTCCTTCCAATCAGGAGAGGTGGCCGGTTTTGTTTTTACAACTAGTGGTCAACAACCGCGATTTCAACGAACGAATCGAGTTTTACTTATGAGCAAAACAAAAACACCCTTGGCAGACCATGTTGATATGCGACTGGTCTCGACGGATGCGCAAACGCCGGCAGACGAACGCAACCTGATCGTGCAACTCGATCCCGATCATCCTGGTTTCAGCGATGCTGATTACCGGGCGCGGCGCAATCGCATCGCCGCACTGGCACTGAACTACAAACCGGGCGAGCCATTGCCTGACGCGCATTATACGAAGGAGGAGGACCACGTTTGGCGCGCGGTTTGGGAAGCGCTCCGGCCGGCTCATGAACAGTACGCTTGTGCGGAGTACCTATCATGCCTCGAACGCTTGTCGTTTGCTCCTGATCATATTCCGCAGTTGCGCGAGGTGAATGATAAGGTGCGGGCCCTGAGCGGTTTTCGATTGGAACCAGTCGCAGGCCTGGTTGAACCAAGAGTGTTTTTGGAATCGCTCGCTTCGGGCGTATTCCTTTGCACTCAGTATATTCGGCATCATTCGACGCCCTTATATACGCCAGAGCCGGACGTGGTCCATGAGATCGTTGGACACGCAGTGACGTTGGCCAGCCCGCGCCTGGCGGAATTGAATCGCTTGTTCGGCAACGCGGTTCGACAAACATCAGAGCCGGAGTCACTCAGACGGCTGTCGCACGTCTACTGGTTTACGATCGAGTTTGGCGTGCTACGCGAGAACGGCGCGGTTAAAGCCTATGGTACCGGGCTGCTGTCTTCTGCTGGTGAATTGGCCGCGATGGCCAGGGCAGAATTGCGTCCGCTCGACCTGAAGGCTGCGAGCAAATTAGAGTACGACCCGACTCAATATCAGCCGGTGCTGTTCTGCGCCGCTTCGTTTGAGGCAATGTTTGATACGGTTCGCGATTACCTTTGGAGTTGGAAGGAATGAATAAAGGCGGAGGCGAATTCAGCTCGGCAGGGTAAACGCCGATGGCTATCTCAATCCGAGTTTTTGTGCTAAGCGCTGAGCCCGAAGGACTGACAGTTAATAGCGTCACAAAGACTACTTGGAAGCAGTTGAAGGTGCGTTCGGTATGGACTGCGATTATGCGATGTTGATCAAACAATATGGTCTGCATACCGAAGAAGAAGGGCGAGGCTATTCTCCTGCCCGTTGTATTGGTTGCGACCAAAAGGTGATTTCTGGAAACCCTGACCCGCAGTATATAAACACAATCCACGTTGAGAGATTCAACTTAACCATGCGAATGACAACCGCCGCTTCACGTTTTGTGCTAGCCAGTCAGCACAGCTTTTTTACGAGGCTTCCGAGTATTACAAACGTGCATCTGCCGTACTCGGCGGAAAGATTCCCAAGTCAGAAATGCAAGAGCTTTTTGACGCTCTTGCGCACTATTAAGTACGCGGAATCACACCAAACGCCTATATGAGTTGGAGGAATACGAGAGAGACCGAGAGAAACGAGCGGCCTATTTCTCATCGGCCCGCACGTTAATGAATGAATCCCGGAAGCAAGTGGAAGAGCATATCGACGCTATGCAGACAGAAGCCGCGACCCTGCGCGCTCTCGCTTCATCGATTCGAGCTCAATCCTAGACTTCACATTTCAAACTGACCACTACCATACTTATGTGCGCATTGACTTCTTCCAAGGAGGGGTATATAAGCTCCTGCATCGTCACCCTCTTTTCTCAGCCTAACGGCAGGGAGGCCTCGATAAGCTCCCTTTCACAGTCCCAAGCTCTCTACCGACGGCTTTTCATTTCTTCGCCTCTATCAGGTTACCGATGCCGGATTCGACTCAATTTCGTGCCGAGAGAACTATCACAGAGCAGGTGAACTTGCCGGACCCAATTGCGCCTGTCGCCCGTAGTTTTTGGCGCATTGGTTTGGGTTACGCTCTCATATGGTGGGCCTTATTGCTCTGGGCGAGTTTGAACCCCAAGTCTTTCTGGTTCGCCAACAACGCAGCGGTTTTACCTGCAACAGCGGTTATGTGTGCGTGCGCCCTCTTGACACCCTTCTTTATTTCTTTCGTAGTTTATTTTCCGATTACCCAAACTAAAAGGCGTTTGAATTCTTCCGCTTCCGTACAATCGTCGTCATCCAAAACAACACGTGGCTACCTGGGCCAGGTTCAGAGGTGTTCATTGCTTACGTTAATTCCATTGTTGAGCGTGTACGTATTGTTTGCTTTGATGAGCTGGTTCGGTTTTCTTACAAAGGACTTCGTCACTCCCATTATATTGGGAGGCTCCCTATTGACTTTTGTCATTCCATTGATGCTCCTTACATCAACAACAGCAGTTGGTCTAGCTATGAGCGGCTCGCGAGTACTTCATCTGTTAGCCACGGCAATTGCAGTTTCGACAGTAACTCTGCCTTTCATTCTATCGGAGTTGGTCACGGGTTCCGGTTTTGAAACCTATTTGATTAGGGTAGTACAAGGGGTCGAGGGGTCGACAGCACCTTCCATTCTTCTGTTGATCTCCTCTCTGGTGGTGGGAAGTTTTTTCGCCTGGCTCTACGGACGCAACCAGCTCTAACTGGAAAAGATCGTCGGGCGATAAAACTCTTCACGGCCTTGTCAGTGTAGCCTCCAGATTCTCGCACGTTCCTCTCCAAGCCCGGCTTGCCGAGTAACTCTTTTTACAGACGAATATGTAGACCGATTTTTGGCGGACTCGTAGCTGCGAGCGCAGAACGCTCCGCCACCGTCCTCAACCTCAGTCAAGGGAGAAAATCATGCGTAATTTAGCTGTAGTATTGCTCTCAGTAGCCCTGCTCGCATCTCAGCTCGTGACCCCCGTGGTCACCGCTCAGCGCAATGGTGTCGCTAGAGGTCAGGATCAGGTTACTGCCCCTCTCAAACGCGGTAAAGGAAACGAACAGCGAGCTGTTGTTTTGAATTCGTCCCAAACCCAGCCGCAAGTAGCTCTTCAGGAACTTGCTAGCGTCATCGCGGAGGCTCAGAACCTTCAAAACAAGACAGATGTTTTTCGCATTTTGGCGAAGAGCGCGAACTTGTTGTGGCTGAAGTCTCCCGCAAAATCCCGGGCTATGTTTCAGCAATTATGGCAGGCAAGTAAGGAACAAATAGAGACGACTGCCGATCGCGAAGAGGCGCGCACCGATATTCTTCGTTACCTGGCTTCAAGGGACGCAAAACTAGCTGCGAAGTTGTTAGCAGAGACATCGACGGATTTAACCAACTCCGCGGAGACCCCGCCCTTTAGTCAATTGGTGAAAGGCGCCGATCCCACGTCGCAAAGACTTATGCAGCTCGCGTCAAAATTGGTTCAGCAGGACGACTATGCTCAAGCCGCTAGTGTGTTGGAGCGTGCTCTATCTGTAAGTGTTGCGCCGGTGGCGCTTGTTACTCTTAAAACGTTGCGACAAAGAAACCCCGTTTTGACGGATAGTCTCGTCTCCCGAACACTGAACAGACTCAAGACCCGACCGACGGTGTTATCTTTGCCTAGCTTGTACTTGCTTGTAGATTATGTCTTCCCTGCAAGCAATGTGAATCCAAGTGCCGCTGCAGCGAATCCTCCCGGTCAAGCGCTGCGGGCCCAGTACTTCGCTACATCTTACATCGTACTCAAAAAATCTCTCCAGGAATCAGAAGCACTACTTTCGAAGGATCTAGGGTATTCAAAAGACGACCTCCGCTTACGGTCGATGTTTCAAAATCACCTCGAGGGCGTGCTTGCAACACTAGCTCCCAGATTTGCCCCTGAACTCACGCCAGAATTGAGCACCTTAGCGAGTACGCAGATTGCGGGTCTTCCGAGTGAGGCCGCGGTGATGACTCGCTTCACCCGCCTGCGTCTAAGTGGCACTAACGAAAGCTCAGGAGATAAATACACGGACATTGCCGTGGCCCTCGCAAAAGGCGAAATTTATGAAGCGGAACGATTGGCCAGCGGAGTCGAAAATGAGGAAATTAAAAAAGTAATTGAACAAACAATAGCCAAGGTCGCCTTTGACTTGCATCTAGCTAAGTCCGAACTAAACGAAGCGCTCGCTGAAGCGCGTAAGCTGGAAAATTCCGGCGCTAAAGCAATTGCCTTTGCACAGTTGGCACGCGCTTCCCGCGCAAAAGGCGATACCGATTTTTCGAGGTTGGTTGTGGCGGAAACACTAAGCTTCTTTAGCGGAAACAAGCCGAGTGGTTTGCAAGCGCGAGCGTTGCTTATGCTTGCGCCCGAGGCCTTGGATTTATCTGTTCCTGATTCCCTTGATCTGCTCTATCGCGCCGTCACGGTTATCAACGCATTGCCTGATGCGGTAAGCGGGACACAAAGTGCCGGCAGAGTCGATGCATACAATCTTGATGATCCCCGTAGTTTAAGTGAGTCGCCTGAACTACAACGAGCTTTCTCCAGTATTGCGTCCCAGGACTTCGAGGGAGCGCTCTCAGTCGCCAGGCAGATTGAACCACAGTTAATTGGGTTGCTTGCTAGATTAGCTACGCTGGAAACCGTACTAAAGAAGGCCAAGAGCAAGACCAATCTCTCCGCGGCTGCCAAGAATCAAAAAGGAAATCTGCTCAAACTCGGCCCCGCCTTTTTGCAAAGTGGCATGCCGAAATACACGCGCGAATCGACAATTAATTTTGCTCATAAAATGTCGACAAAGCTAAGGACGTCTTCCCTCTCTTCATGCAGCTCTCGAATGGTTAACTTTTCTCTATCTCCTCCCACTCCTGGTCCATGGTGGGACTGTGCGAGTGAGTGTTTGCGGACGGCAGGCGTGAGCCCGATAGAGATAAGCGTTTGTGCCGGCACCTGCGTATTTGGGGTCGTACCGCTTTGCGCGTTATGCTTCGCTCTTAATGCCACAGCATTCACCTTTTGCTCGACATACTGTGCGGCGCATACGGGAACCGGCTGGGCGCAAGACGAATGTAGTGCCAACGGCTGGTACTGGAACTTTACATATAACACTTGTGTAGTGTCCCCACCTCCGGCACATTGCCACTCACACTGTACTAGCAATGAATTTTTTAATCCTGATACTGGTTGCTGCGAGTGCTCTGATGGCAGCTGTTCAAGTCCGATTGTCATAGACGTTTTAGGTGATGGATTCAGCCTGACTGATGCTGCTAACGGTGTCAATTTTGACCTCAATGGCAACGGCAGACCTGAACGTTTGAGCTGGACGTCCTCTGATTCCGATGATGCTTGGCTAGCGCTTGACCGTAGCAACAACGGCGTCATTGACAATGGTACGGAGTTATTTGGAAATTACACTCCACAGCCACCTTCAGATGATCCCAATGGTTTTCTCGCTTTGGCTGAGTATGACAAGGCTGCGAATGGCGGTAACGGTGACGGCGTGATTAGTAATAATGACTCGATATTTTCGTCTCTGCGCCTGTGGCAGGATGCCAATCACAACGGTATCTCTGAGGCATCGGAATTACACAACCTGCCGGAACTTGGTATCGAGTCGATTTCGCTTGATTACAAAGAATCGAAACGAACTGATCAGTTTGGTAACCAGTTTCGTTATCGCGCCAAGGTTGATGATGCGCAGCATTCGCATGTCGGTCGTTGGGCTTGGGATGTTCTTCTTTCAAAAGGCCAATGAACTCCCTATAGCTGGAATGACCGAAACCGGCGCGCGGGCGGGCCTGTAGCGCCGGTGTCGTACCCAGATCAACCATTAAAGGGTGTCACCTCCTTTAGCGAGGACGGTGACGCCTTTTCCGCCTTGCTCGGAGAAAGGCACCATCAATTTTGATGTAAATACATGAAACGGCTGCTCGCAGATTGGATCGTTCGAGCTGCCAAATACGATTACCAGAGCTGACTGGTGTTGTCGCGCGCTACCACGCGTTTATGTTGCAGTGAGAAGACCAGCTCTAACTCTTTCCGCCGCGCGGGGACAAAGGCGGTGCCGCGCTCGCTGGCATTCAGACTAAAGCGGCGGTTGGACGCTTGCACATATTCCTCACGCAGAAATCGATTCGCGGCGGTCGCAGTGGTGATCTTTCTTAGCCGCAGTGCGGGCGGCAAACGCGATACCGCTCCGACTGAAGATTGACAACCGGCACATTGCTCGGCTATAAACGGCCACACGGTCATGAAGCACGACTCAACAGACATTCGTTTCAGCGCTCCGGTCACCAACTGGTATTGGTGCGCCACCATCAGGTGGCGGGGCGCAGTAGTTTGTGAGGAGATCCAAGTCGTGTAAGACCAAACTCCAATCGGTTTTAGCGTTCCGCTGTCAGAAGAATTCTCTTCGACAGCGGTTTTTGTTTTTGGGGCCGACGGTTCATCGAATCAGGAAATGCCAGAAGCACTCTCGAAAATTTCGCCGGCTACTTTTGCTGAGTTTAAGCGCGAGGCACAAGAAGCAAATGTTGTTGCGGTAGCGACACGTATCTCTGCCGGATCATTTTCGGTATTCGAAACGTTCTCGAACCTCGCAGCCAACGCCAACTTCGCTTTCTTGTTTGAATCGGTCGAAGGACGGGAAGGCTCAGCCGCTTACTCGTTTATGGGTTGCGATCCTCACTGTGTCGTGCGCGGGCGTGGGAATAAAACATTCATTGAGCGTGATGGCATCACTGAGACGCGTGACGAATGCGTCATGGATTATGTGCGCAGGCATTTTCGCGAACACAAAATTGCACAGCGGACAAAGCTGGGACCGCTGGCAGGTGGCGCAGTTGGATTTCTCGGCTACGGCGCGGCTTCATGGTTCGACGCGGCCCTGGTCACCGCCAACAACGCTGACTGCGACGCTGACGATGCTCTTTTTATGTTCTACGACCGAGTCGTAGTGTTCGACCACTTGCGACAGCAGCTCGAGATTGTGTCGCTTGTTTTCACCGAGCAAGCGGAAGGAAGCGAACCTCGCCTGCGCCAACTCTATGAATCAGCCTGCGAAGCGATCAAAGAAATCGAGTCGCGCATGCAATCGGCCAACCGTCCAACCAACGAGCGCGCAGCAAACGTTGCTACTTCCAACGGCTTGAATATTCGTTCAAATTTTACCCGCGAAGACTTTCAGAATGCAGTATGCCAGGTGAAGCAGCACATCGCCGCCGGCGATTGTTATCAAGTAGTTCTTTCACAAAAATTCGGCGCTGCTACTCCTGCCCAGCCGCTTGAAATTTACCGCGCATTACGCCAGACCAACCCCGCGCCTTATCTATATTTTTTGAAACTGAACGGCCAAACGATTACGGGCGCCTCGCCAGAGATGCTGGTGCGCTGTCGCGGCCGGCAACTCGACTACCGGCCGATTGCTGGAACACGCCCGCGCGGTCGAACTGAAAACGAAGACCGCGCACTCGCTGAAGAAATGCGAAACGATGAGAAAGAAGTCGCCGAGCACATGATGCTGGTCGATCTGGGACGCAATGATCTTGGACGAGTCGCCGCATTTGGATCAGTCCAGCTTAGCGAGTTGATGTCGGTTGAGCGGTATTCGAAAGTGCAGCATCTGGTGTCGAGTTTGCGCGCCGAGTTGCGCGACGACTGCGACCGTTTCGAGGCGCTGGCTGCGTGTTTTCCGGCGGGAACGGTTACGGGAGCGCCAAAGGTTAGGGCCACGGAAATCATTCAACAGCTTGAGCGAGATCAGCGCGGTGTTTATGCAGGCGCGATTCTATATGCCGATTATGCCGGCAATCTCGATTCGTGCATCGCCATCCGCACCATCGTTATCAACGGCACTGAGGCCAGCGTGCAGGCTGGCGCGGGAATCGTCGCTGATTCAATACCGGAAAATGAATATGAAGAAACATTGCGAAAGGCGGAAGCGCTGTTCGTCGCCATCAACCTCGCAGAGAGCCAAAGATGATTCTAGTGATCGATAACTACGATTCCTTCACGTACAACCTGGTCCAATACCTGGGCGAGCTTGGCGCAGAGGTCCGAGTGCGACGCAACGATCGAATCTCTCTAACGGAGATTGAAATCATGGGACCGAGTCATGTGGTTATCTCGCCTGGACCCGGCCGGCCAGAAAACGCGGGAATCTGTCTTCAACTGATAAAGCAGTTCAGTGGCCGGACTCCGATGCTTGGTGTTTGTCTGGGTCAACAAGCAATGGGACAGGCTTTTGGCGGACGCGTGGTCCGCGCCGGTCAAGTGGTCCACGGAAAGAGTTCGGAAATATTTCACGACGGGCGCTCGATTTTTGCGGGAATAGCTTCGCCGTTTCGCGCCGGCCGTTACCACTCTTTAATTGTCGAACGCGAGACGCTGCCTAAATGTCTCGAAGTATCAGCTCAAACCAACGACGGCGTGATTATGGGCTTGCGTCACCGTGAAAAGCCCATTGAAGGAGTGCAGTTTCATCCGGAATCAATTTTGACGCCGCAAGGGAAAACTCTGCTGGCAAATTTTCTTAGGCTATGAACGAAGTCCGTCAAATCCAGTTCTCTTCCCCAGTCTCGATCTGCGCGACCGAACGCGTCGGCGCAGAAGATGATTTGCGCGCATTGATCGGGCGGTTACTGCAACGAGAAGATCTCTCGCAATGTGAAGCCGCGCATTTCCTCAATTGCTTACTCGATCCGTCTGCAACTGACGCTCAGATAGCAGCTGGACTAATCGCGCTGGCAATGAAAGGCGAGACACTAGACGAACTGGTGGGAATTGCCGCAGCCATGCGTGCGCGAGCGGTGCCAATTAAAAGCTCGCACAAAACATTCCTGGATACAGCCGGCACCGGCACGAGTAAAGCGAAGACATTCAATGTATCGACAGCGGCGGCGTTTGTGATCGCCGGCGCCGGGTTGCCGGTCGCCAAACATGGCAACCGCGCTGTCACGAGCAAGTCAGGAAGTTCAGACGTGCTGGCCGCGCTCGGCGTTGGTATAGCTGCGACGCCCGCCATTTCAGAAGCGTGTTTAAACGAAATCGGGATCTGTTTCATGTTCGCTCCGCTCTATCACCCGACCACGGCTCGGGTGGCCGGTATCCGACGCGAATTAGGCGTGCGCACTATTTTCAATTTACTTGGACCACTTACTAATCCGGCCGGCGCGCCTTACCAGGTAGTCGGCGTTTCGCAACTGAATTTAGTCGAGCCGCTGGCCCGGGCGCTTGCGGCACTCGGGACGAAACGAGCCTGGGTGGTCCATGGGCTTGATGGTCTCGACGAGATCACGCTCGCCGATCAAACGATCGTCGCGGAAGCAAATGATGGACAAGTGAAAACTTTCAAATTGAATCCGTCGGATTTTGGAATAAAGCCCGCATCGCTTGAAACGCTTACATGCGCGGATCCGCAGGCAAGCGCACAAATGATTTGCGAAGTATTGTCCGGCGAGCGACGAGAGGCCGCGCGCGATCTAGTAACAGCAAACGCCGCCGCCGCACTTTTTGTCGCCGGTTGTGCTGATGATTTATCCGCAGCTACGACAATGGCCACCGCAAGTATTGATGGCGGCGCGGCCGCCAGGAAATTGGACGCGTTAATAAAGGCGACTAACCGATGAAGGCGGCAACAAACTTTCTAGAAACCATCGTTCAGCACAAGCGGCTGCGATTGGAAAAAGCAAAGCGTCACGCGCCGTTCTCAGCAGTGCGCGCGGCTGCTTATGAGACTCGCGCGCGCATGATGACCTCGCGATTAAGTAAAGCGATAGCACAAAACGCCGGCATCAGTGTTGTCGCCGAAATCAAAAGAGCTTCGCCATCAAAAGGCGATTTGCAACTGACCATGACCGTTGCCGAAGTCGCGCGTGCGTATAGCCGCGGCGGCGCCACTGCTATCTCCGTGCTTACTGAAGAAGATCACTTTCGCGGCTCCCTCGAAGATTTGCGCGCGGTTCGTCACGCAGTCTCTCTGCCACTATTACGCAAGGATTTTATTTTTGATGAATACCAGGTCTTTGAGTCAGCCGCTGCCGGCGCCGATGCGCTCTTGCTAATTGTGGCCTTCCTTGCTGACGAACAACTAGCAGCGCTGCGTGAGCTCGCGGAAAAAGAATTAGGAATGGACGCACTGGTTGAAGTTCATACTGCCGAAGAGATGGAACGCGCGGTTGGTTGCGGCGCAACACTGATTGGCGTGAATAACCGCAATCTGCACAGTTTTGAAACTTCAATTGATGTTTCAATAAGACTTATCAAGTATGCACCGCGCGGCGCGCTCCTGATCAGCGAAAGCGGCTTAAAAACCGGCGCTGAGATCAAACAACTACGGATGCACGGCTATGACACGTTCCTGATTGGTGAAACTCTGATTCGCTCCGAGTGTCCCGAGCAGAGCTTGCGGCAAATGATTAAGGAGGCGACTGCTTAATCATGACCGTCGTAAAGATTTGCGGCATTACCAATCTCGACGACGCTATGAATTGCGTCGCGGCCGGCGCAGATATTTTAGGATTCAATTTTTACCGGCAAAGTCCGCGATACATCGAGCCGCTTGCCGCGCGCCGCATCATTCAGCAGTTGCCTGGATCAATTTTGACGGCGGGTGTTTTCGTGAACGAATCATCGCCGCAAACGGTCCGGCGGATTGCTGTGGAAGCTAATGTGAAAGCGGTGCAGCTACACGGCGATGAGCCACCAGAATATTGCCGCAAATTGAATGAGCTGTTCGTGATCAAGGCCCTGCGAGTGAACGATGAATTTAAGCCGGAAGACGCTGCGCGTTATCAAACTGACGCGATATTGCTGGACGGGTTTAGCGAAAAACTGTTTGGCGGCAGCGGTCAAACCTTTGATTGGTCCATCGCGCAACAAACGCGACCGTTGGTTAAAAGGCTGTTTCTTGCCGGAGGGCTAAACGAAACGAATGTGGCAAAGGCGATTGAGCTGGTGCGGCCATATGGCATTGACGCATGCAGCAGTTTGGAACTTGTTCCCGGACAAAAGAGTCGCGCCCGGGTTGGATCGTTTTTGCGCGCGGCACGGATGGTTGAGCAGGAATTGACGGCTGATAGTTTGACGAAAGGAATTACACGATGAGTTCGACGCTGCCAGATGCCAATGGATATTGGGGTCCGTACGGTGGGCGATTTGTTCCTGAGACACTAATGGCACCGCTCGAGGAATTGCTCGCAGCATATCTCGCCGCCAGGAGCGACGATCAATTTCACAGCGAGTTTAATGACTTGTTAGTCAAATACTCCGGACGGCCGACTCCATTGTTTTTTGCCAGGCGCCTGAGTGCAGCCGCAGGCGGCGCGCGCATTTACCTGAAGCGCGAAGATCTTTCACACACTGGTTCTCATAAGATTAACAATGCTCTCGGCCAGGCCCTTTTGGCGCGGCGTCTCGGCAAGCAACGCATCGTCGCCGAGACGGGCGCCGGGCAACATGGAGTCGCGGCAGCAACGGTGGCGGCGTTGTTTGGCATGGAATGCGTAATCTACATGGGCGCCGCAGACGCGAGCCGGCAAAAGCTGAATCTGTTTCGCATGCAACTACTCGGCGCAAAAGTGAGAATCGTTAATGCCGGATCGAGCACTCTGAAAGATGCCATCAACGAAGCGTTACGCGATTGGACCACCAACCCGGAAACGACCCATTACCTGCTCGGTAGCGCGCTCGGCCCGCATCCTTACCCGATGATGGTGCGAGATTTTCAAAGCGTGATTGGAACCGAAGCACGTCGTCAAATTTTGGAAGCAGAAGGCCGCCTGCCTGACGCGTTGATTGCTTGTGTGGGCGGCGGCTCAAACTCAATTGGCTTGTTCCATTCGTTTCTTTTAGATGCTGAAGTACGAATGATAGGCGTCGAAGCAGGCGGAATCAGCAGCACCCTCGGCGAACACGCAGCGCGACTCGGAAACAATACCGGCCGTCCCGGAGTCTTGCACGGAACGAGGACCTATTTGTTGCAGGACGAAGATGGACAAGTCGCAACGACGCATTCCATTTCCGCGGGTTTGGATTATCCGTCAATTGGTCCTGAGCATTCGTTCCTTCATGACTGTGGCCGCGTCGAATACGTTTCCGCGTCGGATGATGAAGCGCTGGCAGCCTTTCGCGAATTGTCGCGACTCGAAGGAATCATACCGGCATTGGAGTCAGCGCACGCGATTGCGCATGGCTTAAAGATCGCGCGCCAACTCAAACCGGATGAACTACTCATCATTAATCTTTCCGGACGCGGAGACAAAGACGTAAGTCTGGCTGCCAAGAAAATTAATGGAGGATGCCATGAGCCGGATTAGCGAAACGTTCGGGCGATTAAAAAAGGAAAATAGGCCGGGATTAATTCCGTTCATCACGGCCGGCGATCCGACTCTGGAAGTGACGCGCGAATTGGTGCCGGCGTTGGCGCGCGCCGGCGCGGACATCATTGAACTTGGCGTTCCTTTCAGCGATCCGATTGCGGACGGTCCTGTTATCCAGCACGCCTCGGAAAGGGCGTTGCGCAACCGCATCAGCGTGGCGCAAATACTGGAAGTGGTGGCAGACGCGCGCGCCGTCACCGATGTGCCGATCGTAATTTTCAGCTATCTCAATCCCCTGCTGCAATTTGGTGTCAGCGCGTTTGCACGCCAGGCAGCGCGAGTCGGCGTTGCCGGACTCTTGCTGACTGATTTACCACTTGAAGAAGCCGGGCAGTTTGCTACTGAACTAGCGGCGCAGTCGATCGATTTGATTCTACTGGCGGCGCCAACATCTACCGATCAACGCCTGCGTTTAATTGCCGAGCGCGCGAGCGGCTTCATCTATGCAGTGTCGCGCAATGGCGTCACGGGTATCAGCGCTGAGAGCGGCAATGAAGCGGAAAAACTGGTCGCACGTCTGAAGGCATTAACCGATTTGCCGGTCGCTGTCGGTTTTGGCATCGGCAATGCAGCCGACGTGGCCGCAGTGGGCCGTTATGCCGACGCGGCAGTGGTGGGTTCCGCGATTGTCAGCGAGATTGCGAAGAATCAGGACCAGCCGCGTCTGGCTGATCACATTGAGAGTTTTGTTCGATCGTTTATTCCGAAAACTAGTGCACGCGCGAACCTTTAAGAAGTGGGAGACAAACGAACATGTTGATTGTTATGAGGACAGATGCCACCGCGAAAGAAATCGAGCGCGTGGTGGAGGTTATTTCCGAACTGGGCTTTCGCGGACATCCACTGCCGGGCGCGCAACGAACAGCAATTGGCGTCACGGGCAACCAGGGAGCAGTCGAAGCCACGCGCTTCGAAAATCTTCCCGGCGTCGCCGAAGTGATCAGAGTGAGCAAACCATACAAGCTGATTACGCTTGATCTAAAGCCGGAAAAAACCATCGTTAAAGTAGGTGACGCGCAAATCGGATCGGACGAACTGGCGATCATCGCTGGTCCATGCGCGATAGAAAGTCACGAACAGGCTTTCGCGGTGGCTGCGGCCGTGCGGCAGAGTGGCGCAAAATTTTTTCGCGGCGGCGCGTTCAAGCCTCGGACTTCTCCTTATTCGTTTCAGGGACTAGGCGAGGCGGCACTCGAAATTCTAGCGGAAGTGCGTGCGGCCTACGGATTGAAGATCGTCACCGAGGCGCTTGATGAAGCTGGCGTGGATCTAGTGGAGCGTTACGGGGACATGATTCAGATCGGCGCTCGCAACATGCAAAACTTTTCCTTGCTACGCCGCGCCGGCCGGTCATCGCTGCCGGTGCTGCTAAAACGAGGTTTGTCCGCAACCCTGGAAGAATGGTTGCTGGCTGCCGAATATATTATGTCTGAAGGCAACTACAATGTGGTGCTTTGCGAACGAGGCGTGCGCACTTTCGTTCAGCATACGCGCAACACCCTCGATCTGGCCGCGGTTCCCGCCGTGCAACGAATTTCTCACCTGCCGGTTATTGTCGATCCGTCGCACGGCACCGGAAAAAATCATCTCGTTGGGCCGCTCGCGCGAGCGGCGGTTGCGGTGGGCGCCGACGGCTTGATGATCGAAGTTCATAACCGACCAGAGATTGCGCTTTCCGACAGCGCTCAATCACTCACGCTGGAACAATACGATGTGCTGATCGACGAAGTGCGTCTGATTCACAACGTGGTCGCGCCGGTGCCTGCAATATAAGAAAGGCACACCCGGTTACATGGAGCTTGTCGCGCTGTAGAATGCGGAGCTAAAATGCGGCTTCTTAACGGCAATCAGGGCGTTCGCTTACATGCCGCCGGGTCTTGAACCAATCGCCTGATTGGTTTCTTAAGGTGCAAACAGATGAAACAGTGTCCCCTATGCAAGCGCACCTATTCGGGAGAACTAAATTATTGTTTAGATGACGGCGCGCATTTGCTGGTCCAGGAAGACGGTGGACCAACGGCAATTTATCCCCAACCATCGCCGCGAGTTCCTGCGCCGCGACCACGCAGCTATGCCCTTTGGATTGTCGCCGGAATCGTTTTGGTAGTGGCAGTGGTTGGGCTAGTAGGCGGCGCCGCCGCCATCGCCTGGTTTTCCTCACAGGACAATGCGACTGCGACAAACGTGAACTCGAACCCTCGAGCTCTCTATGCGACTCCTATTCCTACCGCGAGTGCCTTACCAAGTCCATCACCTTCGCCGGAAGTAACCACTACGGGCGTTGCGGAACAAAGTCTTGCCAGCGGTACGTATCAATGCGAGGTCAATCGGACGTTCAAGTCTGAAGACAAAGAAGGTAGCGGCACGGTGAAAGTTCAACTTACTTTCAACCCGGATGGAACCTATCTCGAGCAAGGATATGTAACCATTCATGGCACGGCCGTAACCGACCGGCTGGGCATGGAAGAGCGGGGGCGCTATAGCCAGGAAGAGAATTTCATTCTTTTTAAAGAGCGGCTTACCCGGGAATTGAATATGGAGAACGAATCGTGGAGCTCTTGGTCGGTACCAAAAGACGGCAGCGAAGATAGCGAAAGAATCAGAAACGTCACCTCCACTACTTTTCAAATCTACGATACCAGCGAAAAGTCCTGGTTCACTTTTGCAAAGCTTTGATTTATTCCGGGCGCGGTCGAGCCGCAAATAGCGAAGAGGCGCAACAGTTTTTGGGCTGTCGCGCCTCTTCTAATTATGGTCACTGTCCTCACCCCAGCAACCATGTGATGGAAGGATTCACCAACCATCTAGTTGGGTGGAGTATACTCCGCATTTCCAAAAATGCAAAATGGCGTTTGCGCCTGAAAAGTTTCCGCAATGAAAGGCGCGCAAGTCACAACCTTTCCTCCATTGCTTGCATCGGAAACTTGCCGTCCAACCTCTCCCGCTTGCAAAAGGAATCGAGTCTTGCTACACCTGCTTTGGCGGAATTGCCTGCCTGGAGAATGAATATGAAACATATTTTTCGTGCATTTTACTGCGCTCTTTTTGTGCTGGCGTTTGCCATACCGGTACTCGCTGACACCATTCGCCTCAAAGATGGCAGCGTGATACGCGGTCAAGTAGTCGGCTTCAAAGATCAACAGTTCACTGTCTTAATTGGGTCGGGCGCGCAAGGTCGCCGCAGTCGCACCATCATCTACGTCGAAGACATCGACTCGATCGAATTCGACTCGGCCACCACGGCCGCAGCAGCTTCGCTGGCAAACGAAGACACGGCCAGCAACAATAAAAACAACGCCGGCGCGCCTGTCTATCAACCACCACGTTCGAACCCGCCGGTGAACACCAGTAACAACCCGCCGGCGAATTCAACCAACAACGAGCCCGTAAGTAATCAGGCCGGGCCGGTAGGCACACCTACATTTTTCACGATTAAAGTTGCGGTGCGCGCCGACAACACTAACAACGGCTGGACCAACACGGGCCTCGTGGTGCGAAAGGGTCAGCGCCTGCGAATCACCGCGACCGGCCGCGTGTCGCTTGGTGCGGGACGGTTCTCGACACCGGTGGGAATTGCCGGCGCCGACACCGACAAGTTGATGCGCACTGAAGCCACTGGCGCCCTAATCGCCGTCATCGGCGATGACAACGACGACTTTCTTTTGATCGGACAGCGCCGTGATTTCGTCGCCCAACGTGATGGCGTGTTGTTCCTGGGCGTGAATGAAGGAAACTTGAACGACAATACCGGTACCTATGACGTCGTTATCGAGGCGGAAGCCGGCGGCCCGCGTTAATGGGGAAACCCTGAGTCGCTGTTACGGCATCAGATTGATTGAACAAAACGTAACCGGCAGAAACCTCGTTCTTGCAGGAAAATTCAATGAAGCTTTCGCAGTTGTTGCTCTCTCTATTTACGACGATTGCCTTATCGGCATTGCTCGTCGCCCCATTTTCAGGACCAGGATTAGCACAGTCGCGCCGCCAACCTCCAACCAGCAGTGAAAAGAAAAATAAGCGTCCGGCCGAAGGCGACAGCCAGCAAGAGCCGCCGCCTCCTGATGTTGTAGGCAGACCTCAGGAAGCCGAAAAGCTGACGGTCAACACTCAGATTGTTAACGTCGACGCCGTCGTCTATCACAAAAAAAGTGGTCAGATTGTGACTGGCCTGAAGAAAGAAAATTTTGCGATCTTCGCGGATGGCCAACCGCAGGTTATTACTAATTTTTCCACTCCGGAGGCGCCGATAACGGTCGCCATGGTAGTCGAATACAGCAAATGGTCAGAGGTGTTTGGTTATTATGGCGCCAGCGGTCAAGAGCCCGGAACATACGAAGTGATTCGCCCTACCGCGATGTTTCTGGAGCAGTTTATCAAGCCACCCGACGACTATGTTTCGGTCGTGGCGTATGACATTCGCCCCACCACCTTAACGGACTTTACTAACGACCCAAGACGCATTAGCCAGGTAGTAAACCTCCTGCTGCGTAACACGCCTGCGTTTCGCGAGACCAACCTTTTCGATGCCTTAAAGTTTGTGCTGATTGGCGGCCGTGGCGACTCGGTGGTACTAGACGACTCGAATGCGCGCAACGCAGATTATGCGGGACTGGTCAGCGTTCAGGGCCGCCGTCGCGCTATCGTTTTAATAGCTTCCGGCATTGATACGTTTAGCAAAATCAATTACGGCGATGCACGAAAGATCGCGCAGAATGCCGGCATTCCGATTTACATCATCGGCACCGCAAATTTGTTTTTTAAGAAATTCGAGTCGAGCATGGATGCAACCGATAGCATTACGGGTGATCCGGGAAGAATGACGTTCTACCAGGCACAAAATACTTTAAAGACTTTCGCAAACGAGACTGGTGGTGCTTATTATCCTGTTACTTTTCCGGGTGAATTGCCGAGCGTGCTTAATTCCATCAATTCGTTGCTGCGCAGCCAGTACAGCCTCGCTTTTAATCCCGGCGATGTGCACGACGGCAAGCAACACAAGATCAAAGTTAGTGTCGACGTCAATGGTGACGGCGTTTATGACGACAAGGAATTCGTCATTCAAGCAAGGTCGGTTTATAACGCGCCTAAACCGGACGCGGTGAAGCAATAAGCACAAGTCAATAGGCACTCGTAAAGTTTTCAAAAAAGGGCAGCGGAATCAAAACTCCGCTGCCTTTACTTCTTCCTCTGCTACCGGTTTTTTCGACGTGATACGCTACCACCGTGAATGACGCGGACGTGATAGTGATTGGCGGCGGCGCCGCAGGATTGTTTTGCGCCATCCACGCCGGTAAGCGCGGGCGCCAAGTGCTCGTCGTCGAACACTCTGATCGGATCGGCAAAAAGATCGCCATCTCCGGCGGCGGGCGCTGCAACTTTACCAATCTGCATACGACCCCAGAAAATTTCATCTCCGAAAACCCGCACTTCTGCAAATCAGCTCTCGCTCGCTACACACCCGCTGATTTCATTTCACTCGTCGAGAAACATGGCATCGCCTATCACGAGAAGAAGCTGGGCCAATTGTTTTGTGATGAGGGATCAGAGCAGATAATCAACCTGCTGGTAAGGGAGTGCAACGACGCTGGAATCGAAATTCGGTGCCGCACAAATATTAAAAGCGTAGCTACTCTTCCGCAGCGCGCTCCTCAACATCAACGCTTCGAATTGCAAACTGACCGGACCGCGTTTACCGCTCGTTCGTTAGTGGTGGCGACTGGCGGCTTGTCAATAGCGCCGCTTGGGGCGACGGATTTTGGTTATCGTTTGGCTCGCCAGTTCGACCTGGAGCTTGTGCCGCCACGGCCCGCGTTGGTTCCCTTCACTCTTGCTCCGAATGTCTTGCGGAAACTGCGAACCCTCAGCGGCATTTCAATTGACGCGACGGTTAGGTGTGGTGGGAAGGAGTTTCGTGAAAATATTTTAATTACGCATCGGGGCCTTAGTGGACCAGCCATGCTGCAAATTTCTTCTTATTGGCGGCCGGGCCAAAGTTTGGAAATCAATTTGTTGCCGGATCACAACGCGCTCGAGATTCTCGAGACGCATAAGGATCGCGAGATCACTCTGGCTAATTTACTTAGCAAATTCTTACCTCGCCGTTTCGCGCTTGCCTGGTGCAACCTTAATTTTTCTTCACTGCCGCTCAAGCAATATCGCCAGGTGGAACTGGTTAGCATTGCCCGCAACTTGAATTGCTGGCAGATTACGCCGGCCGGTACGGAAGGCTACCGGAAAGCCGAAGTCACCGCAGGCGGCCTTTCCACTAAAGAATTATCTTCACAAACGATGGCGGTGAAACGCGTGCCCGGTCTTTACTTTATTGGCGAGGTTGTTGACGTTACCGGACATCTCGGCGGTTTCAATTTTCAGTGGGCGTGGGCGTCTGGATACGCCGCCGGCGAGGCTTTGGGAATGGACGAAAGTTGACACCAGGCAAGAAGTAACCGGGCCGCAAAAGAATAAGGCAGCGAAACCCTGTTCGCTGCCCTTCTTAGTAACGTCACTCCATTTGCGAGCATTTCTCAAAACTCGCAGCCAGAACAATTGCTACGACAACTTCAAGACGCCATTCTCAACAATAGTCTTATCGTCTAAGGTTACGGTGCAGCCGGGCAGGAATGTCGTCAACCCGTAGGAAATCTTATTGTCGCCTCCGGCCCAGGTGTTATTGCCAACGCCAACTGTCACCATCCCTGACTGAACCCAATTTCCCAATTTGCTGGCCGGCCAAATCTTCAGGTTTGGATTGATCCCAAAATCAACGAAACCGAACATTTCCTTGCCGTCCCCGCGCGCGTCATATTCTTTTTTCAAGTCGTCAAACCCCGGACCAGAGCCAGTCATGCTCGTCATTTTGCCGCCCACAAAAGTCAGTTTCAAATTATCGACTTCTTTTCCGTTCATGTAGGTGAGCGTTTCCACGACGGTGCCCTCAGCCGTTCCCGGTACCGGCGCGCAATAGACTTCGCCCGCGGGCAGATAAACTGAAACTGCCGGACCACCTTTCTTCACATCATCGGGGGAAATAATTCCATCGCTGACAAAGAAGGGACGGCCTTCGACTTTAACTTTCAGATCGGTGCCGTTCGCATTGGTGATATGAACTTCTTTGCCGGCCGACAGAGTATTCTTGACGCTCTCCCCGGTGGTTTGCACCGTCGAGTAATCCGCGTTCACGGCCTCCCAAAAAGTCTTTGCCAGATCGTCCTGAGACATTCCAAAACGTTTCGCGCGATACTCAGTGGGATAGAGTCCATTGCCAATCGATACTTGCCTGACGTTTCGCTTCAAATAGAGATCTGCGACCGGCTCGCCCGATTTGCTGACGGCGGCGAGGCGGGCTTGCGAAATTCCTTCGGCGATGTTGTCAGCTTCGTTTGAATCAATGTTAATGACCGCAGCCGGCAGAGTAGCGAGTTTGAGATCAAGGTCAGGCGCCTGGGTATCATATTTGTCCGGCACCTCTTCGTAATATTTTTTAAAAAGTCGATCGCTATTGAGTGTGAGCAGTGGAAACGCGCCAACCTTGCGCACATCAGTGGAGATATCTTCCAACAATTCCAAGTCGCGCGCGCCGCCGCTGAGGAAGACAATCTCACCTTCTTTAATCCCAGCGACCTGGTTAACGACACGGTTCGAGAGACCTTCAAGGTCCGTCGCCGCCGGTTTTTTTGCCATTTCCGTTTGCGCGGGAGTGGCTTTGTTTTCAGTAGTGCTGGTTGGTTGGGTTTGCTGGCAGGAAAGCAAAGCCAACGTCGCAGACACGGATACTATTGGGAGAAAGAGCTTACGAAACATTTTTGCGGCTCCTTTGACGAATGGGGAAGTTTGTAATTTCAGGCAGCTTCTACGCCAAATCTTTATCTAAGTCAATGTTTGCTAGACGTCAGCCTGAGATTTAAAGGAGGCAGCGCGAAGTGAGCGACTGGTTAATTCACGCGCCATGAAGTCGCAAGCGAAATTCGTCATTGATGGCGACGATGTCCGAGCGCTTATTTGCAAATGCGCGACTTTCGCGGAGCAACATCGGCAGACCACCCTGAACCAAATTCAATCCGTAGGCGCGACTACAAAACACGGCGGCCAATTGCGGGTTGAGCCGTTCAGGAATTCCGTAGCGAATCGCTTTCTGGGCCAGCGGCGAGAATCCAATGGTGCGACGCGGGTTTATCAGTTCTAACGAATGATCGAAAATGTGCAACCGGCTGCTCAGTTCTCTAACTGCCAGGTCGCGATGGACCAACAAATTGGTTAACGCTTCAATTACAACCGAGCGATGATAATTGGCGCGGGCTGCTATTGGACTTTCGTCAACCGGGACTGCTGAAAAACTCTTTGGACGCGAGTCCCACAGATCGCAGTAACGCGTGATAAAACGCAGCGCGCCTTCATAGAGAGTCAGAAGATTGCCTGACAGCGTTAGGCGCTCGATCACCGGCGACTGGGTAGAATCGCCGGCAAAACGCGTGGCCTGAATCAGCGAGCGCGGCAGCAAATCTGCAACCCGCTGATCGTGGCCAAACAAAAGCAATCCGGCAACCGTCGGCGTTAATTCACCGGCTATCGACGTTGCCATCAATAAATCGCGTTCCAAAACTTCACCGGTTGGATATCCGGTAGCGCGCACGCTTTGGAAAGCGTCGCCTTCAAATTCGCGCAAAAAGCTCCAAAGATGCGCTTCGTCAATATCTTCAAGCGCAGCCCCGAGGGCGGGAAGATTTTCGAGGGATAGCGGCCGTGCTTCATCGATCAGCACGCTCAACTCTTCCGGCGTTGCTTCTCGCTTGTCCGCGCCGATACGCAAATAAAAGCGGCCATCGCGCGTCCGGTACGGGCGGCGCTTGCCCTCGACATCTAACGTCACAATGCGCCGCCCATTATCGAAAGCTATGCGATCGATATAGGGAAAAAGCGGCGGCGCGATCTCTTCGCGGCAGATTCTGACCAGCTCTTCCTGCACGCTTTCGGGATTATCCACGCCTTCGATACGCAACTGATCGTTAACGCCAAACACAATTACACCGCCGCCCGTGTTGGCGAGGGCGACGATTTCCTGTGCGATCTTTTCAGAGTTTGAAAGCTTAACTTTCAGCTCGAGGTAGGTATCTTCACCGCCGCGGATTAGACGTAAGAGCTCGGTGCGTGATGTCGCCGGCGCGGGTGTTGAGAGAAAGTACTCCTGAAAAGAGCGCTCAGTAGTAGGTTCGTGACGCTGGTTACTGCGGAATTTTCTGCGAGCCATTGCTTCTAATGTGCTCTCTTGAATTCTGTCGGCTTATTCGCCCGGCTCGTTAACGGCCTCGTGTATTTCCAGTTCCCTTTTCGCCAATGCCTCACCCTGAAAAGGAAGCACCAGCAGATAGAAACTTTCCAGCACATTGGGATCCTAAGCTTAGAATTCCACGTGGACAAGTTGTCGCG
>JADMIO010888887.1_pt1 | contig 49039 bp, 81 predicted proteins | sample 8958161 | NCBI WGS metagenome assembly JADMIO01 (sample SAMN16585339, study PRJNA669376) | soil metagenome | isolation source: Crop rotation soil | place: USA: Cullars Rotation, Alabama | collected 2011
GCCGCGACTTCAAGTCACGTGAATTCCAAGCTTCGGATCCCACTGTGCTGGAAAGCTGCCGGCATACTCCTCCGCTGCCTTCATAATCTCCGGAGAGCATGCCATTATCCCACCCGGCTCCTCGACATCGTCGAACTTCCTGAGCCACTCCTCCGTAATATGAAGCATCATCACCACTTACTCTTTATTTCTTTGGTTGCCAACGATGAAGTCCTAGTATCGGCTTATTTGTATCCAGCCGTTGCGGCTGTATCGCGCTGCCGAACGTGTGTATCTGATGCCAGATCCTGCCTGAGAATAAAACCTTCGCGCGTTCTCTCCAGGAAAGTTTCCACTGGCACGTCACCACTCCGGCAATGTCGACATGAGCCGGCATGGGATTGTACTGCGGCTGATCACGAGCGATCACCACGGTCTGATCCGCGAACTCGATCAGCTCCATAGGTTGTCCGGAAGCGGTATGCCGAGCTTCTTGGCAAGCTCCATTACGAGCTTCTTCTTCTCCGCCAGTTCACAATCAGGCTGTCCGGTAGCTTTATCGTATTTCTTTCCGGCTTTCAGTAGCTCTAGAAACTCCTGGAACTGCTCCTTTGTAGGTCCAGTATAAGGAGGTGACCAGGTAACATCTATCGTCGTGGTAGTTGGCGGAACCCATTCAGGAACCGATATTTTCATTGGGACGGCATTTGGGGGTGGCCATGGACCTGGATGCCACCAGTCCTTGTGATAGTCGATCATATTACTTACTACGCACATTCAACGATTTCCTCTTTCTGATCGCGACCTTTGGTACGCACATATCTCCGGAGATCTGATTAGCTCCTACGTGCGCACTAATGGCTATATAGTCCTCGGTCTCCTCTAACAGAAAACCGATACTGCGGATGATTGGGAGCTTGTCTATGAGGTCCAAATCAGCCTTATTCTTCCACACCCCGCCACCGAGACTCGTAGAATCTACCCACTCGATATAGACTATCTTGTCCATTTACTCCTCCGAGATGTTAGTGAGTGACCTGCGTCTCTTGGTTAGGCTGTTTAGCATCACCTTGCCTCTGCTCCATCCGCCGCAGCTCATGCAGCGATAGCGGTGATATTGCGTGTTTTGCGATACGGAGACTCCGCGTCTCTGAAGTTTCGTGCTGCCGCACTTCGGGCACAGAGGCACGTCACCGTCATCGTAAATTCCAAGATTCGGATGAGCTTTGATCCAAGGTCGAACCTTGAAGTAGTACTTCTGCAGAGAGATGATGTCCTGGATATTGTATCTCTTCATCTCGGCCCAGGCTTCTGCATTGTCTCGCAGGCATTCTAACCAAAGCTCAAATCCAGGATATTTCTTATGTTCTGACTTAGGAGAGTCAGTAAGATACTGAGAAGTCCAGGCGAGCTTATTACTCGTAAAGCCGAAGTGCTTCTTTGCTACCTCGTAGGTGTCGATTATGCGAATCGGAGAGTAGGGAAGGATTCCTTTCATCACCATCCGCGCATTAATCTTCTTGACGTCGAACTTCTTGCCATTTTGAGCAATAACGATATCCGCCTCATCAAGAAAATCCCTGATCCCAACAAGAAGCCTGGAATCGTCTCTGACCTTCTTAGGTCCCCGCCCGCTCGTATCCTCGTAAATAATCTTATCGCTATCTATCCACTTTGCAGCATAGGACAATATGGACCACTCGGTCTTGATCTGCTCTAGGCCTGTATTGCGCTCCCACAGATCCCATGCATATACTTCCAGAGGAGATGTTTCTATATCAATAAGGCCTATTTTCGGCTTTTTCGTCCAGACTTGATTAGTATCCATTGCTCCTCGAACTGCTTTAGTCTCTTGTTGTACCGGTATTGCACACGATGCTCAGCTGAGCATTCACAGCATACGTGGTACTCATAACGACCGATCGGAACCCAGGTGACTCCCGAGATCAGTTGCTTGGTTTTCATGGATGGGTGGCTGAATTGAGCCTTCTGGCGTCGGCACTAAGTTCTTCTGCGCGGATTGCAAAAAGGTCAAGCAAGTTTCCGATATCGGGACCCGCCTCTGGCCGTACGCTACTATCTCCGCCATGCACCGCCGCCACATTCCCGCCTCCGGCGTTTCCACCGTTGGATAATCCGGCTTTTGGCACACTATTTGGCGTGAGACACAGGCTGACAGGAGGCAAAGGGTTAGTAGCAATATCGGTCCTAAGAGCCCGCAATTCACGCGCATGATTGTCTTCAGCATCTTTCAGGACCTTGTCATCTTTGGCTTTCTGAACCGCAACAGCTTGAGCATCGGCTTTCTTGATACGATTCTCGCCCTCAGTTATAAGGTGACCTCTATACCAAAAGAATAGCCCTACCAGGAGAAGTATACCACAAAGATAAGCTAGGTCTTTCTTATACTTAAGCAATACTGGTATAGCGACCTCCCACATTACTGAAGTCTAATGTCTAGAGCGATTGCATTTCTGCCTACATTTGGAGCTACCGTGCCGGCGTTTGAGATATGTCGCAATACGATACTGTACCTATCTGTGAACTCCCACCCCGACTTGATTGCTATATTGAGATGAGAGCCATCCAGACGGTCTGTAAGCTGAAGATAGGCTACCCCCAGGCCCATAGAGAATCTCCCCTTCTGGACGTCCATAAGGACGCTGGGGCACCAGTTATTTGGAATTCCTGACCCCTCGTATTGAGTCGTCTTTCCCCAGAACTGGAAGTCTCCTTCGGTATATAATGTCTTGGATCCGCCAAAACGATACGAGAGCCCCAGGTATGGACCGGTACCATGGATGGCAGAGACCCCTACCTCAAGATGAAGCTCGTCTGCATGGGCGAGCGAGCAATAGGAAGCGGTACAGACGAAAAGAATTATGACGGCGAAGATCAGTGGGCGCACTTTTGGATTATTACCGACCACTCCCGAGATCCATTCCCAGGCAGATTTGAGGAAATTCACAGCGTCGTTCTCCTGCACGGGCCGTCTATGACCTTAATACCGTGAGCAACCGGAATATCTTGAGCAAACTTATTCGCTAAACCGATATCGTGCTCCACGTGTATCGTGCCATCTGGCTGTGATAATATGGCTCCGTCAAATTCACCACAATTGGTCTCCAGCACTATAATAGAGACATATTTGTGCGCTGGAGTGACAGGCTGACTGCAAGCCGCAAGAAGAAGAAAGACAGAAAGGAAAAGCCGTAACATAGATCACTCCTTATCGGAATCGGAATTGCGTTGACGCTGAAACCAAAAATGCAGAATGAGTAATACCCCTGCAGTGAGAAGAGATATGAGGCTCTGTAGGGTATCCTTCCATTCCACAGGTACCCTTATATTCCCATGTATGAAATCTCGCAAGCATATGAAGTATCCTGCTATGAATACGACTGACAATATGACTTGAGCTATAGCCGTAGTTCTTTTCATTCATCTCCACCGACAAGCATAAGCTCTCGTAAAGGCTTATATCTGGACATATCAAGCTTTGGGTCTGCTACCGCACACTCGGATGAGGCCGTTTCCCAGTCAGATTTCAGGATCGCTGAAAGCATATGGACATAATGTAATAGCCCTGTCGTACCCTGATTGAAAGCTACGTCTATAAGCACAGATTTACGAACCGGATCACATTTCTGATACCAGGCATATCCTGAGATCTCTTTGACGATCTTACGAAGCGACTTTTGCAGATGATAGGACACATCCTCATCATCTAATCCGTTCTCCAGGTTTAGACCTACCCCTATGGTCAGATTTCCTTTTGGCTTACAAGTCACCTGTTTTCCAGTGGAATCGTCATAGGCAAACCTTCTGACTCCCTCTTCTGTAAGCAAGCGTTTAGACGCAATATCAACTTCGTTCATCTTCCTATAGCCATCCAATGACTGGTAGTGCCTCCGGAGGAGCTATCTATCGTTATCGTGCATCCTGTTGTTGTTATATTCGATGCGAAGTTAGACCCAGATGCTGCCTGGCCATCAGATGCTACGCTTCTGTTTGTGCATACGAATACACCAAAGCATGCATTGGGAAACTGTAATGGGAATGTAATAGACTGATCCGCTGGAATTCCGAGATTAGGAGTGGTTGCTCCTCCCCACTGAATTATGGTTCCGCTAGGAAATATCTCGTATCCAGGGCTAGATGTAGTGTGACCTCCCTTCCATGCGGCGGCTGCTGCCGGACCTTGCGATGTAAGACATTGGCCAAGCACGCCCTCTGCCGTACCGCTCTTTGTAAGGTATATTTCTCCGCTCTTCAGAAACTGAATGAGTACGTCTGAGTTGCTCCTGATTCTAACGTCACCAGCTATACCTGCTATATTTGTAGCTATAAGGTGAACACTAGATCCTTGTGTTCCGGTTTCCCCTCCCTCTACGAATACATCTCCGGATGCTCCGTGAGTCGAGTTTCCGCCATGAAGAACAGCCCAGCCACCGTTGCCATTAAATGAGGTTCCGCCCTCCAGAAGTATTCTTCCTCCCATTCCTCCGAAAGAGGCTCCTCCGTATAAAAGCAGGTCGCCTCCAGCCGCAGTTCCAGCATTCTGTGTCTCTCCGGCCGTGATTCCTAATGTGTTACCAGGAGTAGAAGCATCGAAGGCCTGATCGCTGATGATCCAGGCCTGTATAGGAATGCCTCCACCGCCTCCGCTACCAAGAAGCAGCGCGGCGGAATTATTGCCGGAGGGATTCGGAAGATTAAGACCGAATATCATGTTGTTGTCTGCGGCTAACCCACTGGCGCCTTTCCACATTACTGGGCCTGATATGAATGCTGGGTTATATACTCCTGGAACAAATACCCCAGCTGCTCCCTGAATATTGTCCTGAGTCCATACAGGGCTCGTGGGCGGATCGGTATCATTTGGAGGTGCGACTACATATTTATAGCTTAGAGATACGTCATTCCAGACACTTGCCCGACCATTGGAATCGAGTATTATTGGATTAGCATTCTGTACCGAGCCGCTGGAATCTGTATATGTGGCTTGTTTTGTGGATGTTCCCGCCCTATAAGTGAACAGCTTATATCCAGCAGCAGGAGAGCCTGAGTTGTTCGGGTTGAAGAACTGCAGGAACATTGGAGGTGATAGACCGACTGTTGTTGTCATAGGTTATACGTTATTGTCCAGCCATCGCTAATGCCTTTGGTTCCGGAGGAAGTAAATCCATTTAGGTTGTAAATGACCTTACTTCCGCTCACTGAAGCTATCCCGAAGCTGACAAATCCTGCGCTCGGGCCTCCGACTCCATGAACTACGGCGTTTCCTGCGTATACGGTACCGTTGTCTACTATATTTCCACAAGCAACGTGCCTATCTGAAGCCGGCACTAGCTCTGCAGGCATACCACCTATGAAGGTGTTATCTGAATTTGATGTACCTTGAAAATCTCCCACTCCATACATGGTTACGAGTTTTCTAGCACTTGTAGTTGACACTCTGTTATACACTGTAAAAAATACGCTTTGAGTGTTTACAGTAGTTATTCCACCTAGAGTTCCTACGAAGAATCCATGCCCTGATATAGGAAGAGTTAGTCTTATGTATCTACCTATACTTCCAGCTCCGTTAGGTCTTATAACGTTATAATCGTCGTCAGTAGCGCTGCTAGTAGCATTCCAATAAAATATGCCGCCATTCTCGTCCGTATATGTATTCTGTCCTTCTGTGATAACCACAAGCGTCTGCACGCCAGAAAGAGAAGGAACATTAGCAGTCCTCATGCTATCGAACACATCGTAAGACCTGACAGCATTAGCGACTATGTCGGCCCCAAAACCAGTGTTTGAGTTGGCTAGGGACGCGAGTGTAGTGGCAGGATCGTTGATTCCGGAGATCTGATCGAATACAGGCCCGATCTGATTATTGTTTGCGTCCGTGATAACTATCTTGAGCTTGGATCCTCCCGGTTGCCAAATCTGCACATTATTGAGACGTCCGTTGGATCCAAGAATGATCGGATTGGCGTTGGTTGTCCCACCAGTGACATCAGTATAGGTTGCTTGTGGAGTGCTCGTTCCGGCTGTATAGGTGTTTATTTTACCACCAGCCAGAATCACTCCTATGTCGTTAAAGTATTGGAATATTGCTGATATAGGAGTTAGATAATATACTGTCATTCGTAGTTAAACTCCTTAGCATACCCTATACCGTGTAACGTCTTGATCTCGTCCTCCAGCTTCTCTCCTATGTCATCTCTATACATAAGGCCAGATACGCTTAGTTCTTTGGCGGTGCTGTACGCCCTCTCGCAAGCTTGCTTAACGTTCTTTCCGAGCCCGGTAACTACGCCTATGCAGTTATCTGTTGTAACCCACATATCCTTTTCTACGATCTTCTTTCCTTCCATAGTCGGCATCTTCTCTACTCTTACTCCCTCCGGATATATGTACTGCTTATTCTTATCAGTGATGCCATATATAGGCAAACCCTCACGCTCCTTCATATCTGTGTTGCTGAAGGGGAAATCTGGAATAGCTAGAACCACTCCGCAGGCTATTTGCGGAGACACCTCAAGAGTATCCTTACCGTTGCATGCATCAAGCATCCACTCCACCGGATCTCCCTTGTGTTGAGCGAGCATGATGTCAAATGCAGGCCACCCGGGGCGACAGGTAAATTCTAACGGCCAGGCCTTACCTTTTTTGTCTATGATGCAGTTAACGTCTACGTCTCCCATGTGACCAAGCTTCATCAGCGAATCCTCAAGAGGATAGAGAACCTGTTCTGCGAGAGGAGATGAGCGAACATATTTCATGACCGTTCCTGTTTCTCCGCAGTTCGGTCCCAGATCTCCAGAGAGAAGTTTCTTGTGTTCGAAATTCTCGTTTGGCGTGCCGATGAAGCCGTTTGAACCCATCCATCCAGACACGGCAAATTCTACGCCCTCAATCATCTCCTGGAGGATTACAGGGCCTTTAGGATCCATCTTCATCTGCTGCCAACGCTTGAGTCTTGCAACCATATCTGCAGGAGATTTAGAAACATAAGACAAGCTCTTATCTGCATTGTCGCCGAGAGTCTTGAATACGTATCTCTCCTCGGTCTTTCTAACGTGCGCTTCCGCATCCGCAAGGCTTGCGAATTGCTTGTATGACGGCACATCTATTCCATGCTTTTGAAAGAATTTCATTCCTTCAGCACGCTTTATTTCAAGATCTGCAGATTTCACGGATGGCCCGAAGAACTTAGCTCCGTCCTTGCGAACAGCCTCAAGCTTAGGAATGTAATCTGAGTTACTTGCTGACCAGATAAGATCAGCCCACTTTACAGAGGTTAGCCAATTATCGACCTTCTCGATTCCCTTAAATCCGTCCCCTGAAGTTCTATTGTTGTCATCGGCGGGTTTTATGAACCAACGAACGGCGTGTCCTGCTTTTACGCACTTAAGAGCGAAGGCAAGGGCCACCGCATCCTGGTCGACAAGCAGGACTTTCATTATCTAGAGCCATCCTTTAGTGAATATTTCTGATCAGTATCCTGGCTATAGTCTCCCTTGAGAGTAGCTGCGCCCTTAGTGGCGGCAACTTTCCTGGAAACATTAGGCGCCTTATCCATCTTCTCTAGTGCCTGAAGACGCCTTATAACTAACTCAGGATCCTTCGCCGTCAGTATGCGAGCAGCCATCTCTGCCTTACCTTGGTTCCAGCTGGGATTCTGAATCATATGAAGCACCATCTTGAGGCCTGTTCCGATCCATCCCTTTTTGACGAGATTGATTACGGTCGCTGCTTTACCGATCTTCTCTGAAGCAGGAGTCTCTTCGAAGTCGTCTGCGGCTGCAGCCCTTCTGAAAGTAGGAGAGCCTCCAGATATTTTCATAGTGTTCTGGTGGATGCGATCTTCTAGCTCCAGAGTCTTCTTGAATATGTCGAAGTCTCGGTCATTATCGAACATGGATCTAAGAACTTTCTGCTGACGATCTCCACCGAGTACTTCGTTGGCGATATTTCTGTTCTTGCCTGACTTCTCCGCAGCCTTTAGTAGATTTTCCGTAACTCCCATGCGCAAAGCATTTTTCTGAGAATCATTCATACTTGAAAAGGCTTGTCTTGCAGCCCCTGGCGTCATGTCCATGAAGCCCTTGTTGCCAAGCTCTCTAGCCTCAATAATCTGAGAATCCAACCCGTATGTCTTGGAGGCTTTCTGGTATGCAGGACTTATTTCTTCCAGTCTACTCTTTAGAGCATTTCTAACCGTCTTTAAGCTTGAGGCTATACCTCCGGTTGTACCGCTCTTATATAGCCTATCTATTGACTCGTCTATGTGACGAATTAGATAATCAAGTGATTTTACATCAGGAACCGTGCCGATCTTCTCGGCTTCCATGTTCTGGAATGGCTTTCCAGACTTGTCTAATATGGGTGACTTTGTTGTCTTTACCCCATATATATCTACAAGCTGAGGAGATGATTTATCACCGGCTAGTTCGCGTAATCGCCTCTCTTCCATGTGAGCCGCACGCGCTTCTTCATACAAATCCTTTACGCGCGGATCCTCTAGGATTTTGGCAATCTTTTCGTCGGTTACTGGAGTAGCATCCTGGCGCACAGCCTCATAATTGGCCTTGGCTTTAACAGAGCGAGTGTTTTCAAGACCTTTAGTAAATAGACCATAGTCATCTTCTGTGCCAATAGCAGATCGTACCTGTCCTGGTACCCTCTGTTTCTCGTCCTTAAGGCTTGCAAGACGATTCTCTTCCATAATCGTCTGGCCGGCGCCGGGTCTCTGCGCAATCACCTCCGCGGTCGTGGTTGCATTTCTGCCGGTATCTGCCAAGGTAAGTGGAACGCCTCGCGCCTGCGCATTCTTTACCTCCTTGGAAGCATCGGTGATGTTATTTTTGTCTCTAGCGAGAGCTTTATTGACTGCGTCTTCCGCTTTCTTGGCATTCTTCGCTGCCTTCTGTTGCGCTTTATTTGCGCCGCGAGCCCTTAATCTCTCCTCTGTCGGAGCAGCAAGACCTTGCCTTACAGTGGCGAGCGTAGAAGGGGACTTGCCTGTTTGAGCCGCCTCCACAGCTGGGGACACGCCCTTGGGAGCCACTGGCACTTTAGCCCCGGTGAGGGCGGACTCCACTCCGTACGCCAGTTTTTCTTGCCAGCTCTTTGGCTCTGGTAATCCGGCGCTGGTAAGTGCGTTATGCACTTGCTCGCCGGCAAACGGAACATCTCCCTCCATTGGTCTGTGCTCAAGCGGGTTATATTCTTGAGGATTCAGCAGGCGAGAAGGATTCTTGGCCATGTTTATGGCGCTTGCTACAGCATCCGCAGGAAGAGCGGCGATCTGAGCAGGAGCTTCTAGCACAGCTCTACCGGCAAGAGCGGCGGCTCTACCCCAGGCCTTTGGGTCAGTTAACTCCTCGTAGGTATTCTGCTTCCTCGTCCCATCTTTCTCAGCCGCGTCTAGCTTGGAAATCAAATCAGGATCTGTAACCTCTTTTCCAGACGAAGATTTTTCCGCCGCATCCAGTTTGGCTATTAGATCAGGATCCGTTACTTCTTGGGCCATTTACTGTTCTATCCATTTGCCATTCGGGCCTCTGACGTAATTCTTGCCGCCCATGGATATCGGCTTTGATGATTGCGTCGGGCTAGATTCTGAGGAAGCCCTTGGTTTGGAAGCATCCATAAAGCTAGATGTGATTCTGTCTCGTACAACCGTAGGAGCGTACTGAGCTTCCTGAATCTCTTGATTCATGATATCGAAAACTCCCTGAACCGCATCCGGGCCCATTGCAGTGGAGAGCTTTTCGATTGCCCTGGCCTTTGCGGCCTCGGTAGGAACACCAACCGGTGTAATTGCACGAGCATATACGTTCACGGCCGAATCTAGCGCCTGACCAAATTTGAACAGAGGAGTATTGGAATTCATCTTGTCCCACTTCTGCAGAAGCTCGTTGGCAGGCATCCAGTCGCCACGAGGAACTTCTTTCGATGCCCTCAGAGCTACCTGAGACACTCCACGTTCCTTGCCGGTCTTCTCGTCTTTGCTGTAGAACTCGGTTGCGGCAGTCTCGATCTGGGCCTGACGTGTTCCAACGGCTCTCTCTTCGGCTTTCTGAGCCTCGAAAGCTGCCATCTGGTTGGCTATATATCTACCTGTATCTGCTCCGGTATAACCCTTGGACTTGGCTTCTTCGGTAGCTTGCTTCCTCAATTCTTTTCTGAAGTTGGCCCAATTCTGCATGCCGGCTTGCGTCCTGGAGCTACCAAGGCCCACGACCGCCTGTCGGTCTCCGGCTAGGTATTGCTGTACGGTGACTTCTAGGTCTTCCGGAGGCACAATGCCGCCTTTCTGCGCCTCACTCTTTTCGTTTCTTGACTTGGCCAAAGAAGCGTAGTTAGACAACAGCCCTTCTGTTCTCTTTTCTCTGTCAGCTTCTTGCTTGTCTCTTGTCTGTTGCTGATATTCAGCAAGTCTTGACTTCAGTGCGTCGCGCCCTTGCTTAGAGGACACCTCCCAGGCCTTGAGCTGTTGATAGCTGATCTTATTAGGATCCGCTATCATTTTTTGTATCATGGGCTTAAGGTCTGGACGCGCCTCCATAAGTTGTTGCGCTGCTGGACCCATTAATGCCTTGGCTGATGCATTAAGCGCTGCTGGAGGCGCTCCGCTTTTCTCCATAGTCTCAAGCTGTCGAACTACGGGCTCTAAGGCCCCAACTATAGAGCCTTGCTGTTCATCCGCCAGCTGTAGAGCCGCAACTTTCTGCTGTATAGCTCCAGTCTGATAGTCTTGAGCCTGCTTCATGAATTTCATGGCGTAATCGCCAGCACCAGCTCTAGACAATTTCTCGGCTGTCTTGGTTACTCCCTCCGGTGTACTGTAATCAACTCCGGGCTGTGACAAGATATTTCTGGCGGTCTCTTTTTGATGCTGGTCTTCCTGAGCCTGCTTGAGCTGCAAGCTTCCGAGCTGCTGTTGGTCCATGAGTCCGGCGAGAGAATAAGCTTCTTTCTTGGCGCCCATCGGATTAGGCGCCATATCCGGGATCTGAGATATGATGCTAGGATCAAAGGATGCCATTTATTCTCCCCTTAGGATTTAAAATCTATGAAGTTATTAGGGTTTTCCGTATCCCAGTTTGCTGGATTATTGTTAGGATTATTTAACCCCTGTAGTGTTTGATACATCATGTATTGATTGGCTCCATTACCTATACTCTTGGTAATTCCGGCAACTGTATTAGCATCTATTCCTGCTAGGGTATTACCCTGATTAATCATCGCATTGGATATATTGTTGGAAGCCGCGCCAACGTTGGCAGCTTGTCCAGCAGCAGCAGCCTGGCCAATATCCACGAGTCCCATCTGGTTAGCTACCGATTGCTGATACGTCTGGTCAGCAAGGCCGGTAGCAAACCTGTCCAATCCCTGAAGGGTGTTTCCGGATAGCCCCATTCCCATAGCGCTCGCCTGATTCACCGTGGCCTGAAGACCTTCGTTCTTGGCAAACTGATAACCAGGCGTAGCCTGTAATGCTTTAGTTGGGTCCTGGCCGTTCATACCAAGCAGCCCCTGCAGGGTTGGGATGGCAGATTCTCCCAGCGCTCTATATGGTTTGGAAAGCTCTGCTTGCTGATTTAGTGCGGCTTGTTGCTGAGAAATTGCAGCGTTAGTAGCATCTTTCGTTGCTCCCGCCGCTTCACTTCCAGCAACGGCTGTGCCTGCCGCTCCAATTGCTGCGGCTCCTACTACTGCTGCTGCTACCATTTACCCTCCCAGCCAAATTGAATAAAACCTCTCTACCTCCGTATATCCGAGTCGTTCGAATAGCCATGAGGCATCTTTATGCATCTTAGAGCCGACAAACATGCGTTTTACTCCACGTCTTTTAGCTTCTTTTTCGACCTCTCGAAAAAGACGCATTCCTTCTCTGCCTCGATATTCTGGAACCACATAAAACAGATCCATTGTTAGAGTAAGGCACGTCTTATAATGAAGTCCCGGAGCGACAAACCCGACGAAGTATCCAGCCAATTTACCTTTATCTCTGCCTACCAAAAGAAACAGCTCACCTCGCTTCTCTCTTTCTGCGTAGATCTCGTATTGAGGATCTAGAGGCACTTTGTCTTTATCAAGTGCTAGTTCTTCCCAGTGAGTCGGGAATACTCGCTTCGCCTCGTCTATGAAGTCGCTCATTCGTTCTATCTGCCAGGTAATCATACGGGCCTCGTAGGAAGCTCACCCTTAAATCCCATGTGTGAGCATCTTATGTCTATGATGAGATGGATACGGTCTTCAGCACTATTATTGATAACCTCATGCTCTTCCTGGTTCTGAAACCACCACACGTCTCCTGTTTGCATAGCAACCTTCTCGTCACCGGCCCTGAACATCACTCCTGGAGACGACTGAACCACGTAATGAAACCTTTCCCAATATTGCGCATGCGCAGGGGTATCGGCGTGCGGGAATATCCTACCTCCAGGCCTGATCTTGTTGATCATAACTCTGCCTAGCCTTTCTCCCTCTACAGTGGTCATGAGGCTAAATATGAGCGGCCTGGACGCCGGCAGATGAATCATTCCATCCATCCATACGCACTCGTGCTGATCCTTGCTGGAGCGCTCCAGCTCGGTCACAGAAGAGGGCGGAAAGCGAAGGAAGATAGTCTCTACGTCGCTAAATGGGCCCTGGGGATAGTCCCTAAGGTAAGTGTCTTCTTTCCACAATTCTGGTTGTCTCTGAATCTGAACCATGAGCGGCGTCATGTTGATACCAGAAGCGAGACGAAAAAAGTTCTTCAAACTGAAGCTCCGGTAGCGTCCACCCATACGGTGGGATTCTTAGATTTAACCCAAATAGGCTTACCTAGAGTGGTATCGAAATATGATTGGCCTATATAGAGCTGATTCTGACTGCTGTCGATAGGCCTATTAGCAGTAATACCGCTTTGCCCAACTGGCCCCAACCAATCATGCACAGAGGCGAAAAAGGCTTGCCATTCCCGAGTAAGTGACCCGTTTTTAGAGTCTGTGATAATAGTATTGGCAGGAACAGAATTGATTGGCATTACTGCCCCTCTCTCTCGTTAACTCTCAAAGCGCCTTCAGTAAGCACGAACGGAACAGGATCCGTCATTCTTATTTTGAACGTGGCATCCCTGGTGGATCCAAACCTTCTCCACAGAACTCGAGTCATATACTGACCCACGAGACCAGAGGACGCCCATCTCTCCGCGCTCCAGGTTCTTCCATTATCCTTGGAATACTGAAGCATGATTTGAGGATTACTTCCTTGGCCAGTTTGCAGCCCGACACCTGTCTCCATATCCAGATACAGTAGGGAGATTCGTATTCTGTTGAAGTTAGACAATATGTGTCTAGTTGTGATTTCTCTAACAATTGTCTGACCGTTGTCCGTATATGCCGTATCTGAGAGCCTGTATATGAGATTGGTAGCGTAATCCGTAACGATAAGGTCGCCGGCATAATAGGTGGAGAAATTTCCCCAGTGTCTGGATGGAGTGATGGACGCACCAGTCTGTGTCTCAGACCATAATCTGGTTGAGCAATCGAACAGGAATGATCTGTTCTCTGTCGGAAATGATATCTGATAGAACTTGTGATGGCCCATGTGAAGCGCCATTCCGACTGCATCATCTGTTGTCTCGAACTGATCCATAATCCAGTCTATGTCAGGCGTGCTGATAGGTTGAGCACTGAACCCATTTACCTGGACTACCTGCAGATGCCCTTCCCTGGTGTGCGCCAGGAATATAATCGTCTGATCCACGTGTGCTCTGGAAAATATGGCGGCAAGTCCTAGTTCGTTTACGGCCGACAATATGGGAGTGAATGGCTGCGGAGTAAGTCCAGCGTTCTGCCAGAACTCCATGTGCTGCTCGCTGAACACCACCAGGTTACCGCCCAGGTTGTCCACGGCCAGAATGTTGTCCGAGTAAGATGATGCTGACGCGAAGGCTAAGGCGCCCCAAGTGGTTCCGTCATTGAAATTGGATACCCAGAATCGTTGACTAGAAGGTTCCTCAGCTACAAAGAATCCTGATACCTGTGTAATCGTCCTTGCCTGGGCCGGGTAATTTGCCGGCATTGTCACGAAGGCGTTTGTTCCAGGCGTGTATAGATATCCTGTTGACCCGTCAGCTATAGCTACTTGAGTGGGATTGAAAGCAAGCGAGCAATTGGAGAAATTCGTTCCCAGCGTCGCCGAGAATAGAGCCGATCCATTCGATGCCAAAGATTGGAATTGATTAGAGGCGACTATATACAGAGCGCTTTGAGTACCAAGCAGCCCTCTGACTGGAGAGTTCAATGGCGTTGATGGCTGCATGAACTGAACCAGGCCAGGTGTTCCGTATACGACTACCTTGGATTTATCTCCGTCTTCTCGTACTTCGTAATAGCAGTTGAGCCTTCTTTGTACCGTGACTACCGGGCTCTTTCCTTTTATGCCATCACCAAAGAGCGATACAATCTTAATTGTTACACTCCGTACGGGTCTATGGCGTTAGGCTGGAAGTACAATGAGGTAGTCTCTGAGTCTGCTTCCTTAGCAAATGCAATTGCCTCATTCTTATTGTCTTCCATGTCCTTAGTCCACGTCGCATCGAACATACCGCAGATTTCTTTAGAAAGCCCCCAGCACAGAGCACGGTACCACTGCTGCGGATATTCCGGGTTGTCTCCCGGGTTATTGAAATCCATGATGGGCCTCATGTATACGATATGCAGGAATTTTGTGATATCTTGCGCCCCTCCTACATCTAGGTATATACGTCCGCCTCCCTGCGGGCTGTTATCAGCGAGATTTGTAAACTGAGACTCGTAGTAAAATGCAGTGGGATCAGACTGGTAGGTTGGCTGAGCCTTAGTAGGAAGCATCTCATAGTCCTCAAGAGTCATTCTGTTCATCGGAATGTCTTGATTAAAAGAATCTCTGAGGACGCAGGTGACGATCGCCAAAGGCCTCTGACCGGAGGTCGTATAGCTATATACTAAGGATCCTGAGGAGCTATTGGTAACTATAGGAGCTGCTAAGGTAATGTTATTACCGACCACATTGCTTACTGCCGTCCACCAGAAATCTACAGTTCCCTGGACGCCAATAATGTCTCCAATACTGATTGCTGCGGAGCTAGCTACCGTTACAACGGAAGCGCCGGCATTGGCAGAGGCAGTCAGAGTTGTCTGTGTAGAAGTTTGCCCTGGGTACTGAGCAAGAGCTACTCCTGCAGCCCATTGTGCACTATTGTTGCCTCCAAGCACGTATACGCCCTGATTGGAACGCAAGAACATGTCGGCCCTCTTACGCTCCCACATCTTGAGACCTGGTGCAAAATCCTGGAATCCCATCCAAGACTTAACCATCATATTCAGCTTTCTTGCGCAGTCCGTGACTTCTTGAGCAGTGGGAACCTCGGCTTCTCCGATAGCTCCCACATTGAGCATGGCCTCTCTTATGATGTCATCTCTGACAACTGTGAATGACCATGTGCCGCTCAGAGCCATTATACCCTCGCTTTATTAGATCTAATCAGTGATACAAGGCTATTGGACACACCAAGCTCCTTAGCCAGAAATGACCCTGATGACGATGACCCCCTTATGTATGAGACCTGTTCGTCAGTCAGTTTCCTAAGAGGATTGCCAAGAACCAGATGATCAGGGTTGATGCACAATCTGCGGTTACTACAAGTGTGGGCGATAGACTGCTCTCCCGGATCTTCGCCTTTATGTATGATCCAAGAGAATTTAGTCGCAGTAACAGTCTTGCCCTTGTATCGTTTTCTTCCGTAGCCATTTGTATAGCAACCCCCAATCCACAGCCAGCAGCCGGTGTCCTGATCTACTACATATAGTGGCTTCACAAGCTCAGGCGTCCAGGACTTAGATCTTCCTGTCATTTCTTCTCCATTGCCCAAGTGACACAGTGCCAAATCACTCTATAGGCTTGTTCAATACCGATATCTTCTTGGCACTGGGCTACAGAATTCTCTGTTTTCTTACAATGCACCCACGAGTAGTGCAGCTGATGACACGCCGGCACTTCGTTATTTCCTCGGCCTGGGCACACGGTGTATTCGGATGACAAAGGATGAACGTTTGTCCAATCTCTAGTAAGGTTCTCGTGAGTACTGTGGCTCAGGAAAACTACCTTTGGGTAAGGTAATATAGCTGCGGCATTCATCACGCCAGTTTCCGGGCCTATAGCCATATCGACGACGTCCATGAAAGCCAGGGATTCACGTATAGACCACTTACCGGAGCGTAGATGAACCCGAGGTTCTTTCTCCCATCCCTGTTCCAGGATCTTGGCAGCAGGTCCTCCCATGAGGACTATGTCGAGTCCGGGGAACTCAAGTAGGAGTGCGGCGATAACGTTATCTAATCCGGCCCAAGTCTTATGAACAGAGCTGCCGGCAAGAGGCCAGGCAATCACAAACTTGCCCATCTTCGCGCGCTCTTTCTTTGCCCAACGCTTCTCTTCCTCGCTCGCATAGAAGCGCATCTTCAGATCGTACGGAACCCCGGCGATCTCATGCATAAATTCAACGTAATTGAAGTTAAGCATTTTGTGACGAAGGGCCGGTGGCCACCCATGAGCGGCTCTGCCAGGGATGGTCAGAAGAGACCCCTCGACAGACTCTGATAGCTGAACCCATTTGTCATACTTCTTCTTGTGCCAGTCCCAGAATTCCTGAAGGCGATGATTTGGAACCTGGTCTTTGTCCTGAAAATAGAACTCATCTATATTCGGATCGTGCAAGAGAACATCGCTCCCCGGCGGAGAGCAGTACATGGTGATGTGATATCCCTGAGACTTCAGGGCAGCCAGCACAGAAGAGACCTGGATATTGTCCCCAATGGCTCCATATCGACATACGCCACAAGTCTTGGTAGGCTTTGGCTCCTTCCAGCTAAATCTATGTAGAGGCATTAATCAACCTTGAATACGAAAAAGAGCGAGTATTCCTGTCCCTCGTTTCGTTTCTGAAAATCAACTAGGTCCCAACCTCGCTTGAGGCTCATCATGTGGTTAACGATCACGTCATAAGTGACGTCAAATTTGTGATCTGGATTACTGCCCTTCTCTCCAACTTTGGGGTATTCGTCAGCATCAGGAAGATATAGAACCAAATATCCTTTTGGATTTATTACTCTTACCCACTCCGCTAGCACTTTCTGAACCCGATCCGGCTCTATGTGTTCCAGCAAATGAGAGCTGAAGACCGCATCCATACTCTGCGAGGCGAATACAGAGAGGTCCCCCGCATCATCCACACGTATATCAGGAGTAATGCTGTGGCCGAACAAGGTCTCGTCCTTACAGTTATCCACACTGATAAAGTGAGGAAAGGTCTTCTGTCTGCCAGCGCCGATATCGAGTACCTTACCCCGGGTCCACTTGACTATTTCTGGCCAGATCTTGGCCGACTCATATCCAGTAGGATCGTCGATTTTCCAAGTCATTAGTTGTTTAGTCGCTTATTCCATGCTTCTCGAAGCTTATCGTTCCTGAGCGTTAAGGTCTTTTTTGGAAGATCCTCTGGTTTTTCTGGAGTTAATCCGTCCGGAGGTATGTAAAGAGTCCCGTCAGGCCTAAATCTCTTTCCATCCTGCTCGTAAGCGACATTAGGATCTCCGTATACGGACCCATATGGTTTGGATTTATTCAGCTTTTCCATCAATATTCCTGAGTGGTATTCACGACATCTGTATTCCGCCCAACCTCATTAGGGACAGTCCTAGAGCATGCATATGCTCTGCGCCAAAGCTGGCTGGTACATGACGCTGCCAAACTGGGCGTACTTGACCGCCAGAGACGGAGTCCGCCTGATTCTTCTGATCTGGAGCAGAGAACAATTGTATCGTAAACGGTGGAGCGCTGCCCGAAGGCGGCATAGGACCGTAGATACGAGGCTCATAAGAGGTATCGTTGGAAACGATATCCCTATGCTCTAGACCCGCGAATAGAGCCGGTCCGATTGCCGGAGGCTGTAGTGGCAGCTGAGGCCTGGAGAGTGAAGCTCCTCCAGCATTACTCTGATCAGGCAGCTCTGCCGGTACAAATAGTGCGAGCCCAAATGGCGGATACTGAGATACAGGGGTACCGAACTGACCTGTTGCCGGTATCCAAACAAAGGCGCTTTCAGCAAACTCTTGGTAGCCGATGCTGAAGCTGATAACCAGAGACGGAGGAGTTACACTTAGGCTTATGCCGAATATCGCAGCAAACGGCTGTTCAAGTACCTGCTGCCCAGCAAGCGGCTCAAGGCTGCTAAACAATCCTCCTGCTGTCGGAGGAGGGAATCTGAAGGAGACCGAGTATCCAAGATCAGGACGCTCTTCCTCTGCGAAAAACTCGGTCGCTAGAGGAACTGGATTCTGAGCAGCCGGAGCGGACTTGCCATATATGAAGGCAGTCTGTATCTCCGCTGACTGCGGCAGGGCATAGAACTCAGATGGCCCTAGCGGAACCGGAGGCGGCGGCGAGATTAATGGTTCAAATGTGAATAGGGTCGCAGACTCTAGATCTTCTGCTCGCTGTCCGTAAATGAACTGGGTAACCGGACGAACAACCGGGCTCGGTGGCGGATTCTTGTACAGCCACGCTCGTCCTTCGTCTGCCTGCTGCGGGGCAGAGAAAATATTCGGACGGAGCGGTACAGAAACAGCTGTCGGAGGTAGTCGCGGAACGATCCAGCCACGAGAATGCTCATCGTAGATATTGCGCTGATGAGTTCCGAACGCAAATTCATAAGTCGTCTGGAAAGCATCGCCGCCTTCTGGGATAAAGCTCCAGAGACGGCCATGACCAGAGGATCCAGATGGCTGTTCTGGGTCATCCTCCCCAGGTACCATCTTGACGTTGATGAAGTAGTCAGGCGGCTTACGACGACCAAAGAGCGAGCCATATGACTGCTGAGAGGCGATCGTTTTCTGATCGGGATCGGTCCATGCGGTCCTATTAATGGGCGCAGAAGCAGCCGTAGGAGGTTGCTGGCCGCTTACATCAGACCTATTGGACTGGAGATAATCAGCATGTTCAGGAGCGCCCTGAACAATAGTAAATGCAGGCTTATCAGGAGATATGGAGGCAGGCGGAATCCTGGACCATCCATAAGACGATACTAATCCATAGCCCTGATCAGACTGCTGAGGTGTTGCCTGAGGCAGTGATTGCAACGGAACCTGAATGGCAGTGGGAGGTGTCTGACCCCACAGATCCGAACTGTTCCACTGACGAAATTCGGAATCCGTCTCCGCGCCCTGTACTGCCGCTCGCATGACCGGAGAAGGCAAGCGAGTGAAGAGCGGCGTGTATCCGATCTCGATGAATGACTGACGATAATCAGGATAGTCCTGATCGGCTTCATAATAATACTGTACAGTCTGTCCGCCTCCTGAAGGCTGCGGACGAGAATAGACGCATCCGTATCCATCAAGCCCATCTGCCTGCTGCGGAGCGCCAGTTAGGAACTGGCTTGCTCTCTTAACCGAGGTAGGCGGTAGCGGGCCCCATACGTCAGATACACCAACCGCGTCCGTGCTTTCGGTTGGGAAAACTGGACCAATGGGAGTGGTAGTGCCAAGAGCGCGAGCAGACAGCTGTCCTGTGTACGGACCGCTGATCCAGGAAGCGTCCGGATCGGAGTAATCGCGAACCTCGGCATATTGATCTGTTAGACCAATAGGAGGCGAGACTCCACTGCTGAGAATTGACCTGCCCCACAGCGCGCCACGCGAATGCTCGTGGGCAATCGAGAGCTGATGGGTTCCAACCGTAAATTCAGCAGATGTCAGTGCAGGGATAGCGGTCGGAGGCTCTGGCCCCCAAACAGATCCTCCCGGCTGCATCGCCGTATCAGCTTGATCCTCAGCTCCGTATATGGACGAAGAAGCAAACTGAATTATAGACGATATGAGTATTTCTGGTACCGGTACCTGATCGTCGTATATAGACCTGCAGGGCTTTCTAGCCAGTATCTGCGTCTGTAATGGTAGACGTATAACAGCCCTGAACTGTGCTCCGGTAAGCAAAGCTAATGGGCTGGAACGTGTACTGTCGAACGGAGCCGGACGGGATCTGGTCGGCACCGGGAGATCCGGATTGACAATCGGGGCTGTCGCTGGCGCCTGACGGAAGAATGGCGCTACATAGTTACTAGATTCTATGTACGCCGGTCTTATGCGCTGCGGAACAGGCCACTCTGTCGGTACAACAGGCGCTGTTACTACGGTCCTGAAGAACGGCGCAACAGAATTGCTTGTCTCAATCCACGGCTGACGAGCGCGCTGATAATAAGGAAGCTGATAAACCCATTCAGATTCCGCAGTATTGAATGGCGGAGGCGGAGTAATGCCTCTTGTCGTAAATCCAGGCCAGATGTGGTCCTGGGGAGTGGACTTGGCCCGCGGTACCGGGCTTACATTGTCCCACTGGAAAAACGGCGCACGAGGAATGCCTCGCGTCGTGTATCCGGCGTGCTGAAAGTCCTGCGGAGCGGTCTTGGCCCGCTGTGGCACAGGCCAGTCATGCTGATGGAACGGTTGCTTAAGCGGCGTAAGAAGCGCCGCTAGGCCTAGCAGGATATTAGGAACGACGTCTGTATTTACAAACGCCCGTTTCTGTACCCGGAACTCGGTCGGGGTTCGGAAGATATTAGCCATTAGTTAACATCTTCCTATAAGCCTCCTCTTATGCCATATATTCCTCTAATGCTATATAGACGGGAAGATATATAGCAACAACCTTAGACCACTTCGTAGATAACGTGGCTGCTCATAGGTCCGGTTGTGCCGCCAGTGAAGGCCGATAGAGAGCATTCACCAAGAGAGGCCGTGTTTCCAACCACAGAAGGCTCTTCTCCAGGACGAGCCACCCATCGCACGATTCCACCATACGCATTGAAAGAAAGATGTAGCAAGTGCAAGGTAGAGCTTCTCTGTGGCTTGGTGGTAGCGGCAGTGTTCCCGACGAGAGGAACGGTTGCCGGGGCTGTGTTTGATGCATCCGTAACAGCCGTTCTTCCGCCACCGACTGTACCGGTCATTATCGTAGAGTCACGAGAGAATACCATTATGGATGGCGATGAGGTGGATGTCGCTTCCCCGCCCAGGTATATCTCTGCGAAATTCAAGCGCTGCGTGCTGTTTCCGCCCTGGAAGAATCCGAGATAAGTGGAGTCTACAAGGTTCGTGGTGTCAGCAGTTGCCGTTGGTGTAACGCTAGTTACAGAAAACGAGTAACGTGCCATTTAGGCCTCCTTCTTTAATGTTGAATTTATGACTTCGTCAATAACCTGTTCGAATGTGCGACAGGTCATCGTACGAGCCCGCTCAGCTCCACACTCATCACAGATAAGATGATCGCATCCGCGGCAATATGCTCGTTCGCGATTTCTTTTAGGGTTGATGATTACTATTCTTTGACAGTGTCTGCATGTATAGGTTGGGCATTCGAAAAGTCCTCTACCTGCCCCTGCCGGCAATCCTGATGCCACAATCAGTTCGTCAGGAACAGGGGCCCCGCTCCGATGGTCGATAACCAACTCACCTTCGTGATTACGTAGACTCTTTATAGGCATATTTGTCCAGATAATGCGTCTCCGGAGCTAGTAAAATCTCCAGCAGAAAAATCATCCACTAAGATAGTGTCCGGATTGCCGGATCCAGCTATCCCAACTGCGCCACTTGAAAGCTCGGAAGCGGTGAAAGTGATGATCTGCGTACCACCCGAGCCGCCCTTTCGGACAATGCCGGAGGTCCCCTGAATCTCCATGTAGCAGATATCGTTGACGGCCCAGGTCGTTGCGTTACTGGCTTTGGCCGTAAATGTGCCTGATCCATCCACATAGGTGACCACCGTTCCGACCGTTTGACAGGCAATATAATATAGGGCGCCAGTACTGGTATTGATTCTAAGTGCTGGGCCACCTCCATCTCCTCCTGTGGTATCCAGAGACTTTAACGTGCACTGTGCCCAGCATGAGGTTAGACTCGTGCTGATGCTGTTGACATATCCAGAGGACGGATCTGGGGTTAGATCTGCCTGATTGGAAACTATGGAAGGCGATGTGCTAGAGGTCCACCATACATTCGGCGGGCTTCCTGGCGCGACAGTCCAATTCGATCCCAGGGAGCCATCAGCCCTATTGAAATTGTCTGTAAATAGAGTACTCATGTAAACTGACCAATACGAATAGCTGTGTTGCTATCTGTTAATGCCCACAAGTATTTACCAGTCAAAGATGTGAATTGGCCCTTACGCAACGTTACGGTTATTGATGTGTTTGACCATGACGTCGGCAAACAAATTGATCTGATGAACTGGGTAGCTGTGGACGTACTTGTGTTGTAAGAAGATTCTGAGCTGATAAAAACCCGAGCCCAAGAATCATCGACGTAAAGCGAGTGAAAATAGATTTGTCCGGTTGGAGCGCCGTTACTTACTTCATCGAGATATACAGATTGTTGAGTTGTGGATCCTGAACGCGTGTCCCACAAGCGTGAGTAAGTGTAAGCAGAAACGCCGTTGCGTAAATGCGTCCAAACACCATCGTTCGCCCCAACGGCGGATTCTTCTCGGAATAAATGTTCGCATGTCAGCCACGGACCTGGCCCGCCGCTGTTGAAAGCCATCGCCTGCCACGATGTACCATTCAGGAATACTTCATCGCTGGTTTGCTCGAAGAACGCCAGGGCAAGATTATCTCCGATACTGAGATAACCATCCGGTAGACCGGCAACTGAGCCTGCCAGAGGCCACACCCGAATCGTCTTATCGTTTAGAGCACCGCCGCTTCCATTGTCATCGTTATGATCATGTTTTCTCTCTACATAGACGTACAGTTTGTTGGTCGATTCGAATGTCCAGATAGGAGAATCATCGAAGGGACACATATTGCCTTCTGACATGGTGACTTTTGCAGAATGCGTACCGTTGACAGGAGGCGAGGTAGTGGACAAAGAACAGCGAGCATTAATCGTCATGTTCCCTGTGTCACGAGAAAAATTCGTGTCACACTGCAGACTCGATTCGAACGGATACCATCGTTTAGGCTTCCCTCCGCCAGACTTGGTCCCGAACCCGCCGCCACTCTTGGTGATGGTGACACTCTGGCCATCTGAAAATGTACCGCTGCCAGACAATCCGGCATCGAAATTAATTCCGCTTCCTCCTCCAGGAGTAGTGCCACCCGGAGTAGAGGCTAGCCCTAGTCCGCCACGAGCTATGAATCCGCGCATTTATTCTCCGTAGTATACGTTATCAAGGTAGTAAGTAAATTAGCAGTAGTTATCTCTGGTTGCGATGCCAGGCCTAGACATCCCTATATTCATCCAGGTACGCATCAGCTCCCCGCGGCAAGTAGATTATTACGCACCCAGCCAATGTCGTCGTAGTACCATATGAGATTCGCAAAGCTTCCTACCACCTTGTATTGTCCCTTATACATGTTAGTTGCCCATCCTTGGCCATTAGATCCACTGACCGGACTTCCCACCGGGATACCAGCTCCAGATACCGTATAGACGCCATTGCCAGAGACTCCGTTTGCGCCATTTCCTGGAGAGCTAAGAATGAATGTTCCTGTGGGAATTCCAATCCCTGTTATCCATGTTCCATTATCTAACCCAGGGCCAGAGATACCGGATACCGTCAGAGTAGATCCGTTAAGCATGAAAGAGAATGAAGTCTTACCAGATGCTGGAGTAGAGAAGCTTAGAACCGACAGAGGCACTTTGAATGATTGCCATGTATTAACGGTTTGTGCTGGACCATATCCAGCAGACACCATTGTTCCTCCGGATATATTTGCTACCGGAGGATTCGGCAGATCACCCAGAGGGCAACGATGGTGTATCGCAAATTCAGTATATGATCCGGAAACAGGAGAGCGCTGATTCCAGACAGCGTAGTTGTAAGCGCCTATCTCAAGCCCGTAAATGAATCCAGCTGGAGATGCCGAAGGCCTTTGTAGGCCCATATTGTCTGAACCACTGGCATCATGGGTCATACGTAGACAAAAACTGTGCGGCGAGACAGGAGAGCCGCCTGGATCCGTAAATGCTGGACTACCTGCAGCCTGCCCGAACGAAACGTCCCCCACTCCGTTGAAGTAATCTCCGCCGATCTGAAATGCAGTGCCGTTTGTAACCGTCGAGCTGAACGGATTGCCATCAAGATCAACGAACGTCAGAGTGTTTGCTGTATTCGACACAATGACTGCGGACGGCTTTCCCGAGACGAACAGGTAGTAAGCAAGCCACTGATTCGCTACCCACGGAGAACCGGAAACGGTTAGCGTGGTAGTTGATCCTCCGGCCGCGGTACCTGTAATTCCACCGCGGTAGCCCCACATTGTCAGCTGTGATGGCTTAGCGCTCCTATTGCCCTGCGAATCAACCGCAACTACATCGAAATCATAAACATTGGTCGGGCCTATTGGAGACCCAGGACCTTGTGCGATGTTAGGCGCACTGAAGAAATTAGTTAGTCCGGTTATGACCGTCCAGTTGTTAGTAGTTTGTCCGCCCTGTCCTATAGGGACATCTACGTCTACCCCGTAATTGGTCCTGAATATAGCTTGGTAATGGCCACCAGAAGGCAGGCCTCCAATTGGCGGTGCCCATACCAGCATAGTCTGCATAAGCGGGCTGGTAACGGATCCGGCATTGTTAGTGGATCCTCCTTGTCCGACTTGAGTTAGCTGAGTGACAGGATTGACGCTTCCGGCTTGGGTGGTTCCACCAGGGGTGGAGGTTTGACCAAGACCGCCGCGTAGTATAAACCCCATCAATTTAGTTAACCCCTAAGAAAAAGGGGGTCCTCCTGGACCCCCGATATTTCTTCTTTGACGGATTATTCTTCGAATTGTATGCCGTAAGTGGACTGGGATGCGTCCACACCGGCTACGTTGATGCAGCCTACCTGTCCATGTCCAGCGGTGGAAGAGTTCACTACGAACCATTCTCCACCAATCGGAAGGACGATCACGCCACCACCACCGAGAACGTTCCAGTCCTGTGCGAACAGGTTGTTGCCCGGGTCAGCTCCATAAACACCAGCGGTAGCGAACGTACCGAATCGGCATACTGCCGTGGTGAGCGGGTTGCTTGAGTTGAGGGTGATTGCAGTGAAAGTGCTGGTTGCGTTCGTGGTTGGACGAGCCCATCGGGTGCGATATCCAGTGGAGTTTGTTCCACGTCCGCCCCAGTTGATCATCTTCACCTTGCCCATACCACCGGCTGAAGTTCCCGCATCTAGAACAAAGTTCTCAGCGTTGGTAGCCGGGGTGAAGGCGCCTCTGTTTCCAGTAAAGCTAGCCATTTGTTACCTCCAGTTGCGGGATCTAAGCGCTAAAGAGCTTACGACGCGCCTAGATCCCATATAGCGGTCGCAAGAAATCATTTTTGTCCGGAATATATGATAGATACGTGTTCAGGATCTAACCCGGCAACCTTCCTGAACTGCTTTCTTCTGTATTCGCTTTCTAAAGCCGATTCTATTTGTTTTATGAACGGCTCGCAGCCATACGTCAACATTCTATCGGCACATGGACCACATATTGGCTTCATGCAACGACCGCAGAAACCGCCATCATCCTTCCAGTCTTGTAGTTTTATGACTTTCTGGCAGTGGGTACATGTTTGTATATCTGCCTCTGATTTAGTTCCACCACTTGGCGTATCATCGTTACAGTAGTATCCAGATCCGCTCGTATGCGGAGTTCCTATGAATGGCATGGCTTCTCTTAAGGTAAAATGAATATTAACCGAGACGGAATTAAGCTCGGAGCCGTAGGGGCTGGAGCGGCGCCTATCAATGCTGCCGCAATTGTATTCCTAGAGGCAGAAACGTCAGTTGATATGGTCCAGGATCCTGTCGGTACATTTGTTGCAACGGTCTGTATCTTGTAATCCCATACAAAACACATTCCTGTTCCGGTATGGAATTCGTTTATCTCTGCGTCGAAATCTGCCGGAACATTGAACCCGAAGCAATCTGCAGGCTTACATCCAGTTGCCATTACAAGACAATTGTCCTGAGTAATGGTTAAGGCTGGATAAAAAAGCCCTGTGGTAGCGCTGCTTCCAGTAGAGTTAGTTACATGGATGTTTCCGGTTAATGTTGTAGGACCACCGGTGAATCTAGCCATTTGCCCGAGGCCTTGACCGGAAGATCCTCCCTTAGTAACCGTGGTGGACCCTGTTTCAGTTCCACTCGCTATCTTCCACCAAAGATAAGAGGTGGCGTTATTAGTCCTTGAGACTATTGCCTGGAACCCAGTATCAGCTATGGATATAGTTCCGGATATAGGACCCCAATGAGTTGCCGCAAACAATATATCCCCAGCAGATATACCTGTGGGATATGGCAAGCTGAATGATCCGCCGGGGGTCGCAGAAGCGAGGGTTCCTGTATTCTGGAAAGCCCACGTCATGGCCAGCTCGGTGGCTTGGTAGTATTGGGAATAGGCATACCAGTAACTCCAGTAAAGCTCGTGTTTCCAGTGAGGAGATCTACTAGATTTGGACGTGTGGCGCTGCTGCCTGGGTTTGGGCCTCCGGTCGGATTTGCTGGCGCGGATGCGGACGTAGTCGCAGGACCCCTGTTGACATTCGGTCCTGCTGTATCAGAATCAGTAAACCACACTATATGACTAGCTCCTACCTGGATAGCTCCGTTCATAATTCCAGGGAACGAATTGCTTGCCTGCGGATATCCTGATCCTTGTATAGCTGGAGGAACAGCTACCGTATTTCCAGAAGCTCCAAGCTCGGCATTTTCCACATTACATATGAATGTCCAGTCATTGAGGGCAACGTGATTAGGCCATCCCTGATTGGATCCACCGTTAAATGTAGAGTTTCCTCTATATGCGGATGTCCCCCAGCTTTGGTGAACGTTCTGTTGCGCTGATGTCAATGTAGCGCCTGCTATCAGGTCGTGCTGACAAGTATCTTCTTCTCCGCACGCTATATATGAATTCTGCATCAAATTAAATAGTGGTTGATATTGAGCGTTTGCCGTATTGCCCTTCAAGAATGTTGGCCTTATCCAGAACATCCACTCCGGAGCAGCGCCTCTAAGGCCTCCATTAGGTCCTGGCAATAGAGTATTTGTCATGCTTGTGATCAGTTCTTCGTTAGAGAATGTACCTAGGGTAGGAGCACTGATCTCATTGAATGGATCAAACAGATAGATACCGCCTGTTGCGGTATCCTTGCCGAAGTGGTTGTAATACGCAGAAACCATATCTACTATTCTGGCCTGCACGTTATTATTCCAATACTTTATCTGAACTCCTGGATATCCAGATATGCTTCCTCCCCACTCGCACCCTCCGGCGTAAGTTGAGCTGTTGAGATACGACGGAGCAAATCCAGATGGGAATGCCGGGTTAGTGTTATTGGATACTCCATTACCAGCACAATTAAGAGTAATCATGATGGAACGAGGAGGGTTGTAAGATTTTGCCTTGGTTATCAAGGCTTGAATTAGGGCAAATCCTGAGTTTCCGCTTCCGTCCCAAGAGCCATCATATCTAGCACTGGCAGGAGAAGTGGCTGGCCCGTTTGGGTTTTCCATTTGTGACCAAAAAATAGGAAAGCAGAATCCGACAATCTTGTTGTTTATGTCCAGGGATATATGAGAGTCCATTCTCGCAAGAGTTACAGAAAGACCTCCTGATATAGGAGTCGTACGATTTCCGTTAGTGCCGGTTCTGACGAAATGACCCGGCTTGAATATGATTGACTGAGATCCGGAATTGGTGGTCGCAGAAACTATGGACGAATACGATGTGGTGTATCCATTCGTCAGCAGAGCCGAGACTCTATAGAACACTGTCTGGCCTGGAGACAGGCCGGTATCTGCAAACACAGGAGAGGCCTGAATGGCCTGTATGGTCCAAGGACCGGACGCTGCCGGGGCTGCTTCGAATCTCCAGGAGAATACGGATGCAGCTACAATAAATGCGCTGACATCGATCTCGTTTGAGCCGCTTGGAGTTGCCGATATGGTGGGCGTCGGCAGCAGAAGATTTTTTTTGTAAGTGGTATCGTCCTGATATGGGAGGTTGAAGTAACCTCTCAAGAATACTCTCTCACGACTTTAGGTATCTCCTTCTCGGTGGCATTTCTGACTTCTTCTTCGTATAAAGCCCACTCTTCAGGAATTCTGAGACGGTCCTGTATAGACCAATGTTCGCTGGAGTTCATCCAGTATCTGCCTGTCTTAGGATCTATAGGCCTAACTCCCAACTGACCATTAGGCTTTACGTGACTTACTACGCCTACTATATTGGGTTCCTTTACTACCACCCATCTCTGGAACCTGATTCGCTCATCGAACGGACAAGGTTCCCTGTACTCAGCGTAGATGCCGATGTCTCCCATAGTGATTCTCGGGAGTTTTCGAAAGAATGGCCAGCGCCATGAGAAACGGATCATGCCAGGCTCTTCTTTGCTCTACGTCTCTCTGTTCGTTTCATAGACAGTCTTTTGTCGCAAGCTATGCATCTTCTGTGTTTGCCATTTACCGACTTAGTATTTTCAGGGGTAAACTCATGACCGTACTTACAGTGCGTACGATACTTATATGGAATTCCGGTATTCTTCCAAGCAAGTATAAGGTTTTCTGCCTGCGCTCTTCTTTTTGAGAACAGAAATGTATATATTGTCATAGCAACCGCAGCAGCTCTTTGTCCATATATTCCCCAATAATAAATGGGCTTTGGTCTTAATCCCTTGCCTGGACGAGGTCCAGTTATAGATCCGCCAAACATACCCTTGAGCTTCTGAAGTGGCTCTATTTCACACTGCGCCACTGTTATTGCCATACCGCCCTGCTTCCACGTTCCACCCCTGAAGCTTCCCTCTCCCTCTATAAAGCCTGCGGCCCAAGATATGTCTTTAACCTCTATCATTAAGTATTAGCTATAACAGACACAATCATACCTGGATATACGCTAAAATATTCCGTCTGATTCTGAGCTAGTCTCGCATTTCCTGTAGTAGCAATGGTTCCTGGAGGTCCAAAGATGATCGAGCACACCGCGTCCGTGTGAAGTCTGACCAGCTGAGTGGTAGCCGCAAATGGCTGAGAGGGAGTCGTAGACGGGTTTATAGTAAGGGCCGGTTGATCTACGCCAGGCTCCTGAGGTCCCTGCGTAGGGAGATATGCTGGACCTATACCTGAGACGTTCTGAGTGTTTCCGATTCCCTTGTATTCTCTAATATATAGAGTAGCCACTTCAGTCCCAGAGAACGTTTATATTAGGAGACGTTCCAGTCACGACGATTGCAAGCGAGGAAAACCTTTGGCCAACTCCGTCCGGAAGCGCCGTAATTACCTGGTTTACTGCCGTAACTGTAGCTGTACCTAGGATTGTATTTGCGCCATCTACGGCTGCGACCGTGACTGAAGTTCCGGTGCCTATGGCAGACACTCCATAGAAAATACCCGCCTCTGCCTTTATTGTGGTAGTTCCAGTTGTATTTACAGGAGTGTATCCAACCGAGCTGGCAACCTGTACTAGACCGCCAGGATTGGATACGAAAGAAGCGGGATTAGCCATTACAAACGATCCAGGTAGTTGTTTCGCTCAAGGAATCCGGTGACTCCATCTACCGTCATTTCGTCGTAGAAGGCGTCGTTATGCTCTCTGGTGTACATGTCATCCGTTGGACTCATAGTTTTTCGAGAGAAGCCGTTGCGAACTGCCTCTGCGTTCCAGTCTGCAGAAACGTCACTCTCGCCTCCCATTACGAAGTTCTGCTGACGAATATCAGCATCCTTCTGGTCATCCATATTCATTCCAGGGGGCATACATCCATCATCGGGACGAGAGCCCTTCTTGTCACGAGCGGATTTGTCTGAGACCCATCCTCCTCCCTCTGTTCCATCTGGACGTCTCGGAAGACGAACTTCGAATTTTTCTTGGACTACCTTAGTCATTTGTCCTCCCAAAGGAAGAGGGCCCTTTCGGGCCCCCTGACCTTAGTTCCAGCCGTCGCCAGGATAGCTCTTGTTCACCACCTCTTTGTACGGCAATGATCGGATATCAGCGTTAGGCTGATCATCTATATTCATTCCCGGAGGAAGGACGTTGAACTTTCCATCGGTCGGAATTCCGGCTTTCTTCGTGATATAGCCGGTGTCCTTGATGCCTGCGCGATCGAGAACCTCACCACCAGAAGACGGTAGTGGAGATCCCTCGTTGCTGCCTCTGCCTTTTGCCATTTGTAATTTCCTCTTGTTAAGCCGTGACAGGAGCCAGCGGCTGGATTTGTATCTCTAGTTCACCAATGTAGGTACCAGTTGCGTCAGTTCCCTTTACCACATAGTAAGTGTCTCCCTGGCTGATGTTCGCCGGGGAAAGAGCTATCTTGGTGAAGGTTGTCGCGCCAGACCCAAAGGTGGTCAGTGCGGTCGTAGTTGTAGTCGTTCCAGAGATCTGTATGAACGAAAACACATCGTTAGATGTGCCTGCAGTGGTAGGCTTTAGAGTCACAGACCTCACCATCTTATTGGTGAAGGCTGCGAACTTGGAGCTTGCTCCACCGCTTCCGTTCATCTGGCCGAGACCCAATTCATGAACCGCTGTATAGGTCGGGTGATCGTATACAGGTAGGGTTTTGTCAGCCATTTATACTCCTTACGATACTACGTTTGCGCCAGGAAGAACCTGGTAGTCGATGTTTATAAGCTCGACCGCTGTTGCGTCGGTACCGTTAACTACGTAGAACTGATCTCCGGCGTTAACCGCGATACCTCCGGTAGAAGTTCCAGCTCCAGCCAGGTTGAATTGATTGGATGCACCGATCTGGTTTGTTGCTGTTCCGCCAGCACCTAGGAAGGCTCCAGCAACAGTGAACGGACCAGTGGTGGTGGTAGATAGAGCAACCGTTGCTCCTGGAGCAGCCGTATTGGTAATACGGATGAGAGAGAGCTGAGTCGCAGCTACTGCGGGACCTGCGGCGCCCACTCCTACCGGACCGCCGGTCAAACCAGTGGTGTAAGTAGAAGTGCCAGCAACAGTCGTGAAGGTCGTAAGACCCGTCAACAGAAGGTTGGCGTGAGCTACGAATTTACCGGAAACGCCACCTGAACCTGCAGTCATGATGCTGGTGAAGCAATCACGAGATGTGTATAGCGGGTGGTCGTACGCCATACTCTTGGTTTGTGCTAGAGCCATTTGTACTCCTTATATGTGGACCTCTCCCACGTTATTGTGACTTAATGGCCCCGGGGAGAAGGTCCCGGGGCCGTCTTCAGAGCCTTATTGGCCCTTATTAAGCAGCAGAGTCCCACTTCACGATACGGGTGTTAACCGCGGTCGTGTGGACAATACCGAAGCCTCCGAGGTAGTACCATGCGATACCCTTGGATCGACCGTAGTCGGATGGAATCTTTCCTCTCATCTCTTCCGGAACTGCCACGGCCTCAGCGACTGTGTCGTTACCGAAGAAGAAGATCCAGTCAGACGTACCATTGGTCCATGCGTTTACGGTTACGCCGTCAGTGCCTGTACCCTTAGCTATATTGGTCTGTTCAATATATCTGCAGTTCTCATATCGGCCTATCTCACCGTTCATGATAAGGTTGAAGCCGGTATCAGTGTACTGGTGAATTGCCTCAAGAGAGTTCTTGAAGGTACGTAGAGTGGTCGGCCATGCCAGAGCGTAGTAGTCATCAGCGATGAACGCCGGGATGTTTCGCTCCTTCATGACGTCGGTGATTGCCTTTGCGTGCGAGTTGTTGTACGCAACGGAGTTGGTACCTGTTACGGTTCCGTTGGTGTACAGAGTCACTGCACTCGCAGAGGTACCGCCGGTTGGGATCACTCGTAGAAGAGTCTGGTTGAACTGAGCCCATGCGAGACGGTCAATCGCCTTCACGGTGTCGTTCTTGAGAGCCTTCTTGATAATGTCTTCTACCGGGAACTTGGACAGGTTATCAAGCTTACCGGAGAACGGCACGCTGTTTCCTGCCTCAGTGATGGTGAGAGTACCCTGAGTGATGGTGAAGTTCGTCTCAGGCATGGTGTTCGTTTCAACGAGCACTGCACCAGATGTCACCACGTCGGATACTACGTCCCAGGTGAAAATGTCACCCTTCTTTCTGCCTTGCTGGCTGATATCGTGCACGTCAGCAAACTGACGGAACTTAACCAGTGGCTGAACGTTCATTCTAAGAACGTTGGATAGCTGACGGCTGTAGAAATAACCTCCAAGGGTGTTAACAGCCCATACTTGACCTGCCATTTATTATGACTCCTTATCTATTTGTTGGCCTATGGACGATAGGTCTAGCCTGACCACGAGCCTTGGCCATCTTTGCGATGGCATCTTCCACGCTCTCCTCTGGCTCCTCTTCCTGCGTAGCAGGCTGTCTGGAGGCAGCGGCAGGAACGCTCGGAAGCGATCTCTTGGCTGCTAACTTATCGTTAGACGATTTTGCCTCGACCTTTTCGGGCTTCTTGGTCCATCCCGCCACTGCGGAACGAATGTTGTCCCCCGCGATCTTGAGACGCTGCTTATAAGGCATCTTCGGATTCGTCTGAGCGAGTTCCGCGTCTTCCTCAAATACCAGCTTCTTAAGTCTCGGGTCTCCCAATAGGTCTTGGTATGTTTCTTCAAACCACGCTGCAGCGGTACGGAAGCTCCATCGATCATCGATCTGCTTAACGACGTCCGGAGTCATTTCGGATGGCCGTTTTAGCGCAGACGCAACCTTCTTGATCGCCTCCTTATCCCCCATGACTGCCGCATTCAGCGTCTCTTCCCAGTCATCAGGTTCAACCTTGACCGGCTCCTCTTTGGGCTCCGGATCGGTATTCTTTTCTACTTTCTCTGTGGCTTTGGATTTTGCCTCAGCTAGATATTCGTCGGCTGACTCCACCTTCTGGGCAGAGGCAACAATTTGTTCAAGTGTCTTCCAGGACTCCTTGCCGTTAACCACCATCTTGTAGTGCTTAACGCCATCAATCTCTTTCTCGTTGGAGTCTTCAGGCTCGGATTCGTTCGCTTTTTCTTCTACACCTTCTGCCTGCAGGGCTTTAGCAGCAGCCTCGGCCTCTGCGGCCTCTTTGGCAGCCTTGTCTGCATCAGACTCCAATTTGTTCTCTGGCTCCTCTAGAACCAGATCTCCGTCAGTCTCCTTCATGCCAGGATCTTTATTCTTGTCGTTGTTGTCTGCAATTGCGTTCAACATGTCTACTCTGGACTTGTTTCTTTCTTCTGCGACCTGTCTGGCTTTGTTGAGTTTTTCCATGGCTAGGTCTTCTTGGGACTTCTCAGGATCCATTCTCTTCCTCGATTAATTGTTCCAGAGCTGAATGGCCCTGGCTGATAGCTTCTTCTATCCAGGTAATAATAGACTCAGCGACGCGAGCCTCTAGCTGTATGCGTCGGATGAGGTCCGCGTCACTGGCATCCGCAGTTACCAGACTGCTTCTGGCCTGGATCATCTGTCGGTGCGCCTTTTCCAAAAGAAAAGCCCCAACGGGGCTTGATTTGAAGTCTTCTACAATCCGGCCGAATGTTGCGGCTCGGACGTTGATATCATCAGGATCCAGCATCGTCTGGCATCTGCTTGTTTAGATCTCTTTCGTGAGCATGTTCCATATCAAGTTGTTCCATGTCATGAGCATGCTGAACGTGCTGCATCTCAAGATCCATGATATGACCAGCAAGGGTTTCGCGAGCAGATTGACCAGCCTTGATTCTCTCTGCCTCAAGCTTGGTAAGGTTGGTCTGATGAGCGATTCTCTCTCGGGTTCTATTAGTCTCGATAGTCGTAGCGATCTTCGCCTGATTCGCGCCTTCGCGGTTCTTAACCTGAATTCCAAGCTGCTGTAGTTTCATCATGAGCATCTTGTTCTGCTGCATGAGCTTCATTACCATTGGGTCGGAGCCGTCTATCATGAATCTCTGTCCGTCTTGGTAGCCAGATAGGCCAAATATCTCTCTAGCGATTTCCTTAAGATCGATTCCTGGAGGCGGCATCTTGCAGATTCCTGCGTAGGCTGTGACTCCATACACGAATCTTTGGAGTTTTTGGACTGGATCCGTTGCCCCCATTCCCACATGAACATTAAGCGTCAACTCCTTATCGAGCATTTCGTCGGTAACTTCGTTTACGCCATACTTCTGGATCATCTGTGCCTTCTCTCCGGCGAGAGCGAGCACGACACTATCGGTCTCGTAATGCTGTTCAAGCATCATGAGATGGCGTAGAACGGGCTGAGCGAAGGTCTCGGTATGAGTCTTCAGCATGTATTCTGTCATCATGGAAGCAGGAGCCTGGAGCTGCTTCATCGTATTGGATGACTCTCTCGGAGTTCTCTGAGTCTGTACCTGCAGAGGAGAGAAGTTTCCGACGACATCATTGAAGTCGCCGTCGATACGATCCTGCTCTAAGTAAGCGCTACGAGTGACATCCTGCCACTGCAATTCCTTGACGTCGACTTCCGGATCGTCTACTAGCGTGATACGCCCAGGGGTATTGCGAACGAGAGAAGCCATGTCCACATTCTTGCCGCGCTTTACAAGATATCCCTTGTTGAGGGCGAACTTGACGTTGTCGATACGCTGGTTCTGGACCTCATTAGCCTCTTCCTGAAGCCCCTTGATGAGCATTGGGAGCGAGGTAGGGATGACCTTATGGGTCTCTATAATCGCCCGCCCCATGACGTACGGACGCTTTCCATGCCATACCGTGTTTCTGAGCGGCTCTGGGTCGGTGAGGAGCTTTTCGCTGGATAGGGTATAGAATTCCCAATCCTCACCGTCCCAGCGGTGGATGTGACGATGAACCCAAACTATGTCGTAGTCACTGATCTCTCGTCGCTGCTGGGTTGGATCCTGCTGAACTCCGAGACGGGCAGCGCGAGTAGAGTCATCCATTCCCTGAGAGTAGGCAAAAGCGGCGCTGGCCGAATATTCTTTCCATCTCCTACCCTTTGGGTCCGGATTCTTCATCCTGTCCTTCACGTCACACCAGTACATCGGAATGAGGTGAATCAAGTAGGGAGAGCTTTCAATTGGGTCCAACCAGGAAGCTCCAGCGTCAATTCTTAGATTCTCTATAGGAAACAGATCTACAACCGGCGTGTCTTCTCTAGATATTACGTTTCCATCCTCGTCATATCTTTCGACGAATTTCCAGTATATGTGAGCCATAGATGCTCCCTGAACCTGGGAATCCTGTATAGCCCCCATCATGATCATGAACCAAGGGATGGACTTTGTGAGCCTATACTTGATGATCTCTTTCATCACATCGGCAGACACTCTCTCTTCCTTGATTCCTTCATTCAGAGGATCAACCGAGATCAGTTCTAGATTACTAAAGTATGCGGCTGCTGCGGCTGCTTCGTTCTTTCTGATCATCGCCCTTGTTTTAGGACGGAAGAGATTGGATCTCTTTCTGTACAATTCTGTGTTGTACTTGCTATCGGACGGATGCTGGTTATTGAAGGCTCGTATGCTATCTTCCCAATTCTTACGATAGTTGGAGTCTACGTAGGAAGTACTGAAGCGATAAGCATCTCTCGCTCTTTTTAACCAGTCCGGGGTTTCCTTAGGAGGTGACTTCTTTTCAGCGGACGGAGCGTCTATATAATCATCCTTATCTAGATGCGGTACTTCGTTAATACCATCACCAGATCCGACCCCATCCTTCTGCAAGCCGCGAGACTGAATGGCTCCAGATGATTCCCGCTCCTCTCCAGGCTCCCATTCGTCGTTAACATTCGCCCACTGACCATACTCTCCTTCTCCGGGCGGTCCCTTGATCTCTGGAGGTCGAGGCCTATAAGGAGGCGTGTTTCTTGCCATTAAGAGAAGTTTTGTGCCTGCTTAGGCTTCCAGTTAGGAACAATGGGGAGCCGTCCATCCCACGGGCCGCGAGGAAGACTGAATGCCTCCAGGAGCTGTCCGCCGAACTCGATCGCGCTCTTACGGATCTCTTTAGGAGTTCCGAGCTTGTTTCTTGGTAACAGGCTGGCAAACCCTTCTTTGCCAATCACTCTTGATACTTCGCTTGCGATAGCTAGATGGCGGATAACCAATGCCCCGCCTTGGAAGCCGATAATCCAGGGATGATTCGGATATGCCTTTTGAAGCTCATCGCCGATGTATTCTGCGAGCTGCATGTCGGAGAACTCATTGGCATCGCCGAACTCAAGAATCCTGACTACACGATCGGTCATGGCCTTCTGTATATTCCTGTAGTGTACTGGTCTGTACTGTCGAAGCGTCTAGCGCCGTTATTAAACGTGTAGATACCATGGTCCGGAGCGCGAAACTCGCTGCCCCAAGACCTTGCAACTAGCTCTTCTAGGCTGAACGTCCTGGTGGTGACCGGCCTACCTAATTCAGGCGGCAGTCTTGGTAGTGGCATTATTTTTCCTTATATCTCTTTCTATAGTATAAAGTTGAGTAAATTCCAGTTGCTATTCCAACTAGAGTAAGTATTACCCTCAGAATCATATCTATATCTGTAAGCCAAACTCCGAGCCAGCTTGCCCCGGTAATACTCGCTGCTCCAGCAGCCTTTATGTGCTGAACTTCCTCCATAGAAACCACTTACCCTCCCAAGCCCTGTACAAAAAGGGCTGCCGCATGTTGACCTCTTAGTTCTCTCATCTCCTTGGCCATGCGTCTGATAACCATGGCAATAAACGGATCTAGCTTGTCCGCCTTGAGGATCGCCCGGTAAATTTCTTCTTCCGTGAGACTGCTCATGTGTATTCAGGTTCCAAATCGTACTCATCCGGAATGACCGGAGGAACTGGTTCCATGTCATAAATTCTGGCGGTAGCATCCAAGGCATCGCATCTACCGCCGAATGGGAAGAATGAGATTTCCATCTTGAAGGTTTCTGTCAGGTCGTAGATGTTGTCGCTCTCATCTACTCGACGAATGGGTTTGGAGACACGATAGGCGTATCCATGGGATACCATCTTTCTTTGCAGAGCGGTGAGATTGTCTTCATCCGTCTCGTATGGGAGATAAAACCTGTGCCCTTTAACATCAGGGACAAGTCTTTGGATACGATCCCGTTTGGAGCCAGGTCCCTCCCGAGGCCATTCCAGCTCTGTAATCTCGAAGACCGTCTTCTCTAGTTTCTGTCGCTCTTGGAAGTACTGCAGGTCCGAGATAGCTCCATATCTCTCGTAACCGACATTCACTCCCATGATTCCCGGTTCATTGCGCCATTTCTCCCAGAGATCCCGCATCCAGCGCCAGCGATCCATCAAATCCATTTTGTGGGCAACTCCGTCCAGAAGATACTTGTTTCCCTGGGCGTCCAGACCAATCACCATCATGGCGGTATTTGCGCTGTCTTTCTTTACCGATCTTGCCGGATCTATCAAGAGATATACCATCAATGTTAAGGGGCGGGCTTCGTACACCTGCAGGTCTTCGACGTTGAACATTTTCTGCTTTCCGGCAAGCGGATTGCAGAGCATCTGGGTAGAGATTGTACTTTCTAGCTGTTTTATCTTCTTCTGTTCCCAGATCTCTGGAGTGAAGAGAACAGGATTTCCCTCAGGCTGACCATTGTCGGTAGCCGGATAGATGCGAGGCTTAGCAGCGCCTCTCTTGAGAATATCAGCGTAAGTATCCGAGTGATGATACCGAGTTCCCACTATCCATGTTCTGCCACCGATACTTCCGAGGTTGTCCGAGAGAGAGAATGCTTCATTGGTTTTTTCTATCTGCTCGGGCGTGTAGACGGACTTATCTGTGACTACGTCGTCGTATACAAGAAGCTTGTAGTGCTTGCCGGTAGGCTGACCATCGACGAGACCATGAGCTTCAATAGTGCGCTCTTTGGGGTTACCCAGGCGTTTGACAATGAGGCCACCATCCAGGGACCAAGACGGAGATTGTCTTTGTGGATCCTCCCAGAATATATCTGGGAATAAGGATCTTAGAGTGGCGTTGGACTCAAACTCGCGCTTGATCTGCCCTAAGAAGTCCTTGGCTATCGGAGCGACGTGACTGAAGATACCGATGGTAATCTCGGGATCTCTCAGAACCTCCTGGATGATACCGGCGTACGTGATGATCGTGGACTTGTAGTGCTCACGAGCCCAGATGTCTATATAGCCGTCAGGAGCGGCCTCTACCTCTCTGCACCTGGCGTATATCCATGGATGGAGAGCGTCTGTACGATGAAGAACCTTGACTAGGAGATAGTAACGATCCGCTTTAGTGAGTTCGCGAATCGCTTCCGTCCCCATCTGCTCGATCTGTTCCCACGTCTGGAACAGTTCCGAGCTTAAATGGGGCCAGTCTTGCAGCAACTGCATTCGCTAGCGAATCCTTGTTGAGCAACATGATGTTCTCGCCAACATCGTGCTCGACCTCCACGGACTGATGTGGTTTACCATCTAGGCAGTCACGAATGAAGGTGCAGGCGGTCATATCACCCTTCTCTGCCAGCTCAAAGACCTTGGTTACGAACTTCAAGATCTTCTCGGGGTCTTGGGTAGCTTCACGGCGCAAGCACTCTTCTACCAGCTTAGGCTTACGTCGATTCTGATTTCCCTTAGGAGCGCCGGCCATTAGTGCTTCTTCTTTCCGCTTCTACGAGCGACTACGGCATTAGCCTGACGAACCGCGGAACCCTCGTTTCCAGTTCTATCCAATACACTGTTGGCTACTTCAGCCCACTGACGCTTGCGCTTTTCTGATCTTGCTTTTCTTGTGTGGCGCTTCGCGTCCTCAGAATCCCACGGCATTTACTCTTCCTCTTCTTCTATGTTATCTCCCGGCTCGTAATGATCCGGCTCGTTAAACCCAAATTCACTTTCATCATCATTATCTGAATCTGGATCGCTTATATAGTCAATCATCCCCGCTGTAGCCGTGATATGAGTCGTATCCAGTCCTCGGGCTATACGCTGTATCACTGCGCTTTACGTACATCCACAGACGTGCCGGTAGATTCTTGTTGTTACGATGCTCGATAGTGGCATCGAAGTCGTAATCTCCGGTTACGTTGGGGGTATCTCTCCACCCCTTCGGGCTGCATACATGACAGCCACGATGGGCGAGAAGGTGCATCTCATTTGGCTTCATGCATACTCCTTATTATTTCTGTTGTCGAAAGACTGGAAAGTCTAGGAATCACTACGAATGGAACACCCGAGTGCGTCGCTTCCAGATCCTGGTCTGCTCCACGTATAACCACGTCTGGTCTTAATACCTGAATTAGCTTTACGGCATCCCCATCGAACGGTATGACAGCAGAGGCACTCGGGTTCACTTGTAGGACACGCAAGCGTCTCTCTAGGTTCCATACCGGGCGCTCGGGTCCTTTGAGTCTTTTTATACTTTCGTCGGTGTTTACGCCGACGATGAGGTAATCGCAGTGCTTTCTGGCTTCCCTGAGGAAGTAGAGGTGGCCGTCGTGGAGGAGGTCGAAGCAGCCGTTACACAGGCCTATCAGCAAGTAAATCTACCAATCTTTCTTTTGGACAGACAGCCGTACCTACTTGCTCAACCGCGAAACCAGCAGCAGCGACGCCGATGATACAGCCTTGTTCAATCTGGACAGCTGACCTAGTAACTCCGATAGTAGCAGCAACTGCTGCAACGACAATGTCTCCGCACCCTGTAACGTCCGCCACGTGTCTAGCTCTAGCTGGTATATTAACCTGTTGACAGCCCTTTCTAAGGAGATCAATTCCGTGCTCTCCGCGCTTAACGCAGATCGTGTCGAACGGCCCGCCGGTTTGCCAGCCGGCGTATTCTTTGGTGTTGGGGCAGATGGCGGTGCAGCCATAATATTTAGTCCAGTCAGCTCCTTTTGGGTCAACAACTACAGGTATACCGTAACCTGCGGCCTTCTTGATGATACTTTGACAGAAGTCAGCAGTTAAAAATCCCTTCAGATAATCTGAAAGAACTATCACATCGTACTGATCCAGGTTGTTGACAAAGACGGGAGGTGATCCCGTCTTGTCTTCATCTATCCTGAATACCAAGTGATGACCTACGAAGTAGCGATGCTTGACTGACCGCTTACTAGGAAATAGAGTTGTAACGTGACAGCCGAAAGCCTCCAACTGATTGGCTACGTTATCAGCACCGCCGCGACGAATCTCCTTCTCGGTCTCAATGAAGATGGGAGCTGGAGCTTCGGGGCAAATCCTCTCGATTTTGCCGAAGTGGTATACGTCGGCCATCGGATCGCCGCAAACGAGGACCTTGACGTCAGAGAATCTCTCCACGACCTCTTGGAGGCTCATTTCTTCTCTTTGGCCTTTCGGGAGTCGAATATTACTTTACCACTGGCGTCTACCAACTGATCCTTGTCATTCCAGCGCGGAGCATCCTTGGTAGCCCATTGCGACTCGTTACTAAAAGTGCTGTGGTATGGCGTCTTCCAGTAGTCTGGATAGTGGATCTGCTTGTCGTAGGGATTGACGGCAGTCATGGCCCGAGGGTCCTTGGCCTGCAGGGCAAGCCAGAATCCCCTCATGTCATAGTCGGAGAGCTTGGCCTCCGGATTGAAGGGAACTTTGTTCTGAGCGATCCATTTGCGAAACATCTGCTCAGAAGGCGGATTTAGCGAGGTAGAGTAGCTTCCTTGTTGAGCATACCCCTTGTTCCTCTCATAGTTTCCCATGAGCTGCTGAGTATAAGGATCCGGTTGAGCCGGATTTATATCTGGCACTTAGCTCCTTCGCAGAGATTCAGTTCTTGTTCCAATGATTCTACAAGTGAATGATACAGGAGCATATGCATCTCCTGTATAACGGAGGTCGTGCCTGACGGAACCCGTAACTCGACGTCTACCTCTACTGGTTTATCTATACCTTGGTAGGTATCTCGAAATCCGTGTTGTCCCGTCAGACCGATTACTGCTATGCCGCGATTCTTCGCGGCATATATTGCTTGAATGACATTCTGGCTCGATCCGGAAGTGGATATGGCTATGAGCACATCTCCTGGCCTTCCTAGAGCATCTACCTGCCGCCCGAATACTTGATATCCGTCGTTATACGCAGCCGTCAGAATGCTGGTATCAGTGGTGAGGGCTATGGCTGGAATCGGCTTACGATCGCTCTTATAGCGAACTACGAACTCGGCAGCAAGATGCTGGGCATCAGCTGCAGAACCTCCATTACCACAGATTATGATCTTGCCGCGAGCCATGATGCGAATAGCCAGAAGCTCTACGGCTTGATCAAAGCCCTCCGCATCCATAATGTCCAAGGCCTCTTTATGTCTTATTATGGCCTTATGTAATATGTGATATGGACTCATAGTATTTTGTATCGGGTAGGAACCATCCCCATAATTGTCAAGAGTATATACTCTACACACACTTTTGTAAAGTGGTCTCTATAGATATCACTTGGACGTATATCTGTCGCTGAGCCCTCTTTACAAGACTCTCGTATCCCTTAATAGATGTAGAGCACTTCTTAGCCTTATCGTCTTTTGGTCGGTCGTCTAGGTATTCCAGGAAGACGGCGCGAGCGAGAAGCGATCTGTGGCGATTCCCCAAGTGGGCTACCGCCCGGTCTATAGCGGCCATGTCGGCTGGCATGACCGTAGGAGGACGAGGCGAGCCGGCAAGTATACCCCCTTCTCTGGCACGTTCTGTGACCCAGCGTCTAGGGTAACCGAGCCCTATACCTTGCTTGGCCCACCTCGCCCATCTCATCAGCCATTCGTGCGCCTGAGACTCGATCGAAGAAACTTCTGTGTTCATAGTTGTCTTATACAGCTGGGGTTAGATATCCAGAACGAATCCGACTCAGCGTAGAAACGCTGCACTTGAATTCCTTAGCTAGCTCTTTGAGGGCTTTTTCACGCCCTCTCTCAGGAAGCTGCTGGATCCTATTGTAAATTTTACGAATTGTCTCGCCGTCCAGTTTGCGCTTACCCCATGTTTTCATGTATATTCGATCTGTCCTGGGCAAAGGGGGAGAATATGAGTGATCCGGTAATCCTGACACATGATCGTCTGCTTCAGCTTGCTGAGCCTTTCGGTACGTTGATGAACAAGATGCAAATAGATAACGGCGACAATATCGCAGAGATCGTTACAGCGGGATTATACGCACTTGGGGTAGCGCTTGCTCATATGAAGGTTCAGATACAGATAGACGATACTGTATCTACAGGTCTTCTACCCCTATGGTCCGGGTACACAGACTTTATAAATGAGCCAACAGAAACTATATCGAGGGCAATAAACTAATGTTTACGTGTTTTCAGGGAAATTTCGGACTTACCCCCGGTAGCGCCATATTTGGCTCTCTCATCCCGAAGAGCAAGGCATTTATCAGCTCTGTGAGTATGCAATCACAGGATTCTAACGAACAGAGCATGCCGCAGTTCTTCGGGATCTTCCAGGCATCTCATGCGGCAATGCCGATGCCGCAGTTCATTGGGACATTCTAAGGATCTATTTGATAGTGTCTCGAATCGTCTGGTAACCGCAGTCGCAAGATCTGTTATTGAAGTATTCTGGAGGGGCAAATAGAAGACACTCCTCCTTATGGCCTGCATATCTCTTGAAGGCCTCTTCTAGCTCCTTTACGCGATCCCAGAGTCTCTTATTCTGGAGCATAAGATAGTTTTTACTAGCTTTGCACTTTACTATCACGAAACCCTCTTGAAAGGAATGATCGTCCCGCGCTTCACCGGTTCAAAGACTGAATGCTCCCAGTAACCCATGCGCCTCCCTAAGATCGCGCATGTGAAGGCGTACTGTAGGTCTTGTATGGAGTCGGCTTCCACGTCGACGAAGCGACGCCAGTAGTAATCTAACCAGACAGTGGTCTTCCCAATCGTTTTCGGAAACAGAGCGTACCTGCGGTGCCATATACGGATTCTCCGTTCTTTCTGAGATGAGAGAGATTCAAAGATCATGCGGCTATTTCCTAAGGATCTCGTCTCTGTCTTCTAAGACAGCCTTATAGGCTCCCTCTAGGAGGGCATTACGCTCCCTCAGAGCCTTGATCTTCCTGGCCATGCGCTGCATACCTTTCTGCTGAGAGCGGATGGTCTTTAGAGCCTTTACGCACTCTGCGGTCCAGTATTGAGCAGCCTCCCAGGCGTCCTCGCGGCTTTCCCACGATCTCCACCAGCTCATACATAGTCTTCTGACTTCAGCTCGATCTTGATGTTCTCGCTGAAGCAGTCCGCACAATTGACCTTGAATGGCGTTGCCTGAGTCTTGGTCCAGTAGCAACGTGGGCAACGGACTGTATAGGTCTTCTTAGACTCTTGTTTCGGAGCTGGAGTGGGCGAACGAGGAGAGAGTACGACTCGGGCAGAATCTATATGACGAAGCGCTTCTATAGAAGCGAAGTCTTTCTTTCTTCTTACTTGTTCGCGAGCAAGCTTGAGAAGGAAAAGAGCTGAATCAGTCGCTTTCATTTATCTTACCTGTGATTTTGAAGTAGAACTCGGGTTCGTAGTCTTCATAGAAGATGGAGCATAAACCTATTACTAAGCCTTGTACATAGCTGGCGAGAGTGAGAAGAGGCTCTAGAATCAGCCATCTGGCGGCGATACACGGACACTCAGAGTCCGGATCTTTGATCTTGATGGGACAAAAGAGCATCCATCCGTAATGGGTGAACTTCGGGTACGGGTCTTGCTGTTCCACGTGGAACCTTTACCTCAGGGGGAAATCATGAAATACGCGCTGCTCTTGCTGTGTGCTCCGGCTGTAGCTCAGCAATATGGACTGGTCGACCTCGGAAACGTCACTACTCACGGCATTAATAACGCCGGAGACGTGGTAGGACAAAAAGGATCCCACGCCTTTCTTTACAGAGCTTCCAATCGCTCTTTCGTCGATCTTGGAACCTTGGGAGGCAGCTCCAGTGCCGCTTATGCGGTGAATGATTGCCAGGCCGTGGTCGGACAATCCTTTGTGAAAGGCGACCAGGCATATCATGCAATGTTGTACAAGGGCGGAATCAGGACTGATCTGGGCGTTCTCCCTAACCAAGGAAGCAGTAGTGCGGCACAAGGGATCAATAATACAGGAATTGCTGTAGGCTTTGCTTTCCTGGCCGGGAATGGAATACAGCACGCAACTAAATTTTACAAAGGATCCGTCACAGACCTGGGCCCAGGGCTCGCCATAACGGTTAATTTCGAGAATGACATAGCTGGGCCAGACTTCATCATCGAAGATTCTTACTGGAACTCGGTGCCATTGCAGGTAACCGGAATGAATGATTTTGCCGATCTTGTGGGAGACATCACGGTCTCTGGAGCTACTCATGCCGCGCTATATCATGAAGGACAGATCATTGACCTTGGAAACCTTGCCGGACAACCGGGGTGGAATAGTCACGCGAGAGGAATCAATGATGCAGGAGAGATCGTGGGCATCTCAGATGCGCTCCCTCCTGGAACCAATCAGGGAGTACAAAGGGCTTTCTTGTTTCGAAGCGGAACGATGGCAGATCTTACCTCCCTCATATCTGCCTCTGACCCGCTCGCGACGTATGTAACTCTTACAGAAGCCGCTGCCATAAACGATTCTGGATGGATAGCGGCAAATGGAACTGACTCCAGATACGGATCTAGAGGATATCTTCTGAAGAGAACAAGTCCTGCTATTCAATGGACAAGGTCACAGGGAGGATGTCATTGACGCGCTATGGCCATGAGATGAGTCCACGGTTGAATGTGCTCTACCAGCTACTGCTAGAGTCGCTGCCGCTCGATGAGCCCGAATCGAATGACGACGACGAATCGCATGAGCTGCTGAAGCTGGACCCAGAATCGTATGATGACGAGTGATGGCTACTCGTGTCGCAGTGGCAGTGGTGACTGCCAGAGTCGTGACTTGGGCTAGTCTCAGACGAGTTGTAGATGGATATGGGCGACGCAGGGTTCAGCGGGTTCAATGGATTCAGAGGGCTCGAAATATCCATGGAGTCGTCCCTGCGCGGCGGTGTGACCGAGACTGGGTCATAAAACCGCGCGCGATCTGACTGTGTAATCCGCTTCGGCTCGTCTTTCGGCTTTCGCTTGAATGGCCACATAATCATTCTCCTGTCGATTAAGTAGGGTTTGCGCTGGACGCTGGTATCAAAATCTGTGGATTCGCCAGAGTGTTGAGATAGCTTTGGGCCTTATCCGCTCCGAAAGTATGTCCAATCCGCCTCCACCCAAAGATGGTGCGCTTTTGAATAACGAATAGATTGGACTCACCTGGACTGAGTACAGCACGAAACTTGATATGCTTATCCATTGTTTTCGTTCGCCTTGTCTTTGTGACGACAGTAGATGCAGATGCAATCACCGTGAGCCTTCTTCACGGCCTCGCGCAGGCCGTCAAAGTAGTTCCGATGGACGAGGATGTAATCTCTAGGGTCGTAGCAGTCCTCAGCCTTCACAACGTCCAGGCTGTGCCGTTCCTGTTTTGGTCTACGTGCCATGACTTCCTCCGGATGTAGGAGCGTTTGCCTTGGCCACCGTGGCATCGCGCAGAGCATCGACCCCGGCCTTCATGCCATCGAGATACAGCTCCTCGAGCCGCTGAAGCAGATCGACTTCACTGAGGGCTGTGATACCGCAGGCGGCCTTGATCACCTTCAGCTTGATATCCATCACGTCAATCATGTTATTTCCTTTGGCGTATTCGAGCTTCGCCCGGAGGTGCCCGCATTACGGGATACACCTCCGGGGTCGGCCCTTCTCTCTCTATGGCGGGGCTCGGCACTGCGGGCAACTCCGGTGATCTGGGGCGTCCCCCTCGAGCCGGCTTCAGAGAGCGCTCCAGGCCCGCAGACCTCGCGCTCGGTATGACTCTGCCAGGGCATCAAATCCCCGAGAGCCCCTATGGTATTCGTTGTCATTTTTGAGACGAGTCGTGCTGTAGATGTGCTCGCCGTGTCTTAGCGCCATCGCGCACCCACCGGCGTATGTAGAGTTCGCAGCCGCAAACGAGTGCTACGTTGCCACCGAGGCCCAGATGCGTTGCGCGCTTCCTACAGCCGCAATGGCATCGACGGCGCGATCGGCTAGACACTGTCGTCATCGACCGGCGCATGTGGACGTTACCGTGGAGCATCGCTCTTGCCACCGGACAACGTTTGAAACGCCACTCGCTCCACCAGCCGAACATATGCAACTTAATTTTCGCGTTCATTGCTCGCTCTCGCTCTGAGCTGCTCTTTGTTCAATGCGGCGCTTTGCAAAGGCAACTCGCCACGCATGCGCTTCCCAAGTCGCTCCATCATATGGACAGTCGGACAGCTGTTTGCCGGCTTCCGCTGCTGCTCGCCCTTCGGCTGCGAGTTGGCGATCAGCCTCCGCCTCAAAGCCTGCCTCTATCTCTTCACGCGGAATGTCGAATCCTCTAGGCATGCTCCGCTCCCCCGTTCTGAGCGTTGTATGGAGCATCGTCCACAACGCCTACTGTGGCTTTCTGTGCGTGCGCTTCGTTAGCGAGTCGCTTGGCCTCTCGCAGTCCTTCAGCAAACCCTGCGCGGTAGGCTTCATTCATCAGTCGATTGGCGTTCTCCATCGGAAGCGCATAGACGCCGTCGATGTTGGCAATTTTATCCTTGAGATAGTCGGCCCATTTGTGACCATCTTTGGTCGTCCAGCGACGCCAAAGGCGGTCCAGTCGATCACGCGCAATTTTTCGGCTACCCATGTGCAGATCCATCGTTCTGTGGGTGCGGATGGCTACAACTGGTAAACGCCTCGCGGTTCCAGCCACCACAGACTGAACAAAGCCAACCTACAGTGTCATATTGGACGTGATGCGGCGTTGGCGCTTCTCCCGTCTCGTGTGCGTGTCTATCCGCTAGATGCCAGGGCGTCCAGTAGCCATCCTCCATCGGAGTCGCCAGAGTCTCGCCTGGGCCATTGTGTCTCAGACCGTAGCGTGGGAGTCCACTGCCATCGGGCGGGCGCGGAGGCAACTGAGGTTTGAGGCCACGCAGGCGATTAATTTCCGCTGCCGCATCATGAAGCGCCGTTAGCGCCCGCATCGTCGTGATGCCGTTGGGCGGATCATTGCCCAGATCGTGCGCAGCTTCCTCCACGCGCGTGAGCACATCCTCTGAGGTGAGCGTTCGCGACACTGGATGCTCCTGATGCCACCAAATGTTGGCACACAACGAGTTCTCTGCCTTGCCGCAATGTGGACACTCATCCGATGAGAGTGTTCGATCAGTCATGGCAAAGGTCCGTTGCGAATCTTCTTTGCAGCCTGTTTGCGTCGGATCTCATCGATTTTTCCCCAGATTCGTGTCAGCTCAGTCTCCCCGGCAGAATCCATGCTGATACCGTGCGCAGTACAATACGCAGCAAGGGTGACCATGACGCCACCCACCTCCTGATTAGCTTCGCCGACAGGCCGATTGAAAACATAGTCCACCAACTTGTGCGCATCGTCCTGGCTGCAGCCGCTGGCCTGGACCAGCTCCAGCGCTTCCTCAAGGAAGCGGAAATTGCGCTCGATCGGATCGGCGGATACTTTCGCGCCGAAGCATTGGAGCATCCAGTCATGTACGCGCCGCTGAAAACTGATCTGAGACAGAAGCGTACGCTCATCTTCGGGACGGTTATCTACCGACATAACTGACTCGCTTCCATATCCGGCAGCAATCATTGGTTGGTTCGTGGAATCCATTGCAAGGTGTCATCCAGTGATCGAGCTTCCAGCGGAGTGCATGCCAGCGGAAGAACGCGAAGCCTTCACCGAGGCTCGGCGTGGAAGGGACGTGCTCGCTCATTGTTGCTCTCGATACAGTCTCTCGGCATCCGCTCGCGACTGTGCTCTACAAGCAATCCTCGGATCCTCCCCAGGGGCGTCCTGTTCGACAACGATATAGTCCTCGTGAGGATCTATCGCGAGATTCAGGAAATGGAAGACCTGATCGTTGGGAGGAATTATTTTGATTATCTTATTCACCACCACCTCGGCAGATTTGGCTTATATCGCATATTCAGAACCTCGGGCTCGATCTTGAACCCTTCCCAGCCTCGAAATCTCTTGTAAGCACAAATGTAACCTTCTCTGTAGATTCCAAAGTCGATAAGGTAGAAACCCTTAACCATCGTCATTTACCTTTCATCGGAAGGCATATCCTTGATTTGCTCTCGCAGCCAGGTCAGCATCATCTTCAGGCGCTCAGCCGGAGTGGCATCCGGGACAGAGTCGTTCTTCTGCTGGACTTCCTCAATGAGAGCTTTACTCGCAACAATAAGTCCCAAGTGCTTACGCTGCACATAAGCCTGCGTAGCTCCGATCGCGCAGACCCGGCCTCCTTGGCTGAATGTGCCGTGAATCAGTCCCCTGCGACTCCGTATTGATCTGAGGACATATTGCAAGAACTCCTTGCGAGTAAGCGGAGGAGGATCATCAGCCCAGGCACCTTTTAACGGAAGACGTTCCACAATGAACTCCTATCACGGGATAAAAGTATTATGCGCGGAGTATAGAAGAAATTACACTTTGAAAGTGTATCACAGATGAAAATATATGCGCGGAGGTGGAGGGGGTCAGCGGCGCAGTCTGGGAGAAAATTTTCGATTTTTCTATTAGCGGCCTGGGGACCCGGCCCTGGCAGTGTCTGCCTAGGCTGCTATATCCTGGGCGACCCTTGCCTGGGCTGACTATGTGTTAATGCACATACCCTTGTGAATCAATCACTTGAGTTTCAATTCTCCATTAGCCTCATGCATGAATGCCTCTAAGGCTTCTGATGCCCTGTGAGCTGATAGCCATATCTCGCCATTCCCTTTGTCAGTAGACCGTCGTATGGCCTCTACGAACGGCTCCAGGTCCGTCACCAGACGTCTAAGCCTGATCCTTTCCTGTCCAGTCATACGCTTATCTCGGTGCGCATAATGATGATTATGTGAAATTGTATCTCAGAGTGTTAGTTTGCCGGGATACTCGCCGATATTCAATCAATGACTTACGCTTGTCTGTCTCGTGGGACATTTAGAGTATCACACGGCATGAATAGGCGGGCAAGGGAAGGCTTGCGGTCTTTCCAGCACATTGGGATCCTAAGCTTAGAATTCCACGTGGACAAGTTGTCGCG
>JADMIO010848934.1_pt1 | contig 49024 bp, 41 predicted proteins | sample 8958161 | NCBI WGS metagenome assembly JADMIO01 (sample SAMN16585339, study PRJNA669376) | soil metagenome | isolation source: Crop rotation soil | place: USA: Cullars Rotation, Alabama | collected 2011
GTCGGTGACAGTCAGGGTGACGTTGTAGGTGCCAGCCGCCGCATAGTCATGGTGAACCGGCGAACTGGTGCCGGTGCTGCCATCGCCAAAATCCCAGGTCTGAGAAGCGACCTGGCCGCCGGTCGAAGCATCGGTGAAGTCGACGCCGAGGCCGTTGGCGGCAAAGGTGAAGTTGGGCTGGATCGGCTGGCTGACGGCGACAGCCTGGGGTTGAGAAGTATAGGATTGACCGAGGCTGTCGGTGACGGTCAGGGTGACGTTGTAGGTGCCAGCCGCCGCATAGTCATGGTGAGCGGGCGAACCAGTGCCGGTGCTGCCATCGCCAAAGTCCCAGGTCTGAGAAGCGACCTGGCCGCCGGTGGAGGTATCGGTGAAGTCGACGCCGAGGCCGTTGGCGGCAAAGGTGAAGTTGGGCTGAATGGGGACTGTAATTGCAATCGGCTGAGTGACGATTGTGGAGCGTCCGTTGATGTCAGTTGCTTGGAGGCTCACGGTGATATTGCCCGATGCAGCATAAGTATGCGTGGGGGTCGCCTCGTTAGACTGCGCAGAGCCGTCGCCAAAATCCCACAGATAAGTGGCAAGTTGCGTGTTGGACTGCGCGCTGAAGGTGACACTGGCACCGTTAATCTGAGGGTTGATGACAACTTGCAGCGGCTCAGCAGTATTGGTTGCGGTGGGTGTATCGGTCGGCGGAATAGGCGTTGTTGTAGAGGTCGGTGTATCTGTTGCTGTCGGAGGAACGGGTGTGAAAGTCGCGGTGGGCGTATCCGTCACTGGTACGACTGTCGTCGTATTGGTAGATGTGGCGGTTGCAGTGAAGCTGGCGGTAGCCGTCGGAGTATCGGTTGGCGGAACAGGTGTGGTCGTATTGGTTGGCGTGTCCGTTGCCGTAAAAGTTGCCGTTGATGTAAATGTCGCGGTGGCGGTTGGTGTATCGGTGGGAGGCACGACAGTCGTCGTATTGGTTGGTATATTGGTCGCTGTGAAGGTGTTCGTCGGCGTTGCAGTAGCCGGGTTCGCGCTTGTGACTACAATCTGGCGCGTGACACTGGACGATCCGCCGGGACCGGACACAGTCAGGAAGACGTTGTATGTTCCTGGCGTCGCGAAGATGTGCGATGGATTGCGCTCAGAGCTGGTTGAGCCGTCACTGAAGTTCCAGAGATAAGCAGTCACATTGCCGCTTGACTGGTCGCTGAACTGAACGGTCAGCGGTGCAATCCCTGAAGTGCGATCCTGCGTGAATCCGGCGACAGGGGCGGTTGGACTGGTGACATTAATCTGACGCGAGACATTTGACGAACCCCCAGGCCCGGCAACAGTCAGGGTAACTGTATATAGTCCTGGCGCGCCAAAGGTGTGTTTCGGACTAATATCGGCGCTGGAATTGCCATCGCCAAAACTCCAGGAGACAACACTGATCGTCCCGCTCGATTGGTTGATGAACTGAACTGTGAGTGGCACATCGCCAGAGGCCTTATCCTGTGTGAAAGCGGCGATTGGACGCGGGATATTCTGCGTGGGCGAGGGAACAGGCGTATTGACGTTATTTTGCACGGTGATGTTGTTAATGACAGTCGTGAGCAGCGTACCGTCGCGCAGGTAGACGCGCAAACGAAGCTGATAGCGGCTATCCTGTACAGCAGTTGTATTCCAGATACCCAGCAGGCCATTCTGAACAGGGTTGGTAATCGCAGAGGTAGCTGGGAACCAGAGATTATTCGGATTAGGATCTGGGCCAAACTCAACCTGATATTGCAGGAACTGGGGGTGAATAGCTGAACCTAGAATCTGCACATTCCCCGCTACAATATTGCCAGGAACGGGTGAGAGCATCACGATGCTGACTGGGAGTGGTGTGTTGGTTGGGAAGACGGCGGGTGGTGCGCTGGTCGGAATAATGACCCGTGTCGGCACAACGACAACCGCTGTTGGGAATTGGAATGTTGGTAGGCTGGTTGGTTGATTAAGCGGGAGAGTCGTCGGAACGCCGCTGTTGGAGATAGGCGTCCAGGTTGGCTGCTCCGTGACCGCTGCGGTCGCTGTCTGAGCAATTTGCTCCTCTGATGGAGCGCCAGCCAAGTTACAGGCGCTCACGACAAGCGCGATCAAGATTGTCAGCGCGAAGAAAACATTTCTTCTGGTCGCCATTTGCCACCTTTCTATTGCAAGCAAACTACGGAACATTATAGCCGACCCTTAAGAAATTAGGATGGATCGCCCTCTTGCGCAAAACTCAGCCAATGTTACACTGAATTTATGAAAGCGATGATTGTTGACGACGAACAGGCAATACGGGACGCACTAGGCCGAAAACTGAAACGCGATGGCTACGAAGTTATCGCGTGCCAGAACGGACTTGATGCGGTACGTGCTTTTCATACCGAGCGACCGGACATCGTCATACTAGATATTATCATGCCTGATGGCATGGATGGCCTGACGGTTTGCCGACGGATTCGTGAAGTTGCCGATACGCCGATTATGATGCTCTCGGCGCAAGCAGTGACGGAAGATGATATTGTCGACGGCTTGAATGCCGGAGCAGATGAGTATCTTGCTAAACCCGTGCGGCTCAACGAATTCGTCGCCCGTGTGTCCGCGCTGCTGCGGCGTGCACAGATGACGACGATTGAAACTGATCAGCGTTACGATGATGGTCACCTGAGCATTGATCTCCACAGACGACAAGTTTATGTCGATGGTAAGAATGAACATCTGACTCCAACGGAATTCAAGCTGCTGGCAGTGCTTATGGAAAACGCAGGGCGAGTTGTCTCGCAGCGTGATCTGCTTGAACAGGTATGGGGTCGCGAATATATTGACGACGTATACTATCCTCGTGTCTACATTAGCCAACTACGACGCAAAATTGAACGGGATGCGGCGAATCCTGCCTATATCCTGACAGAACACCGCGTTGGCTATCGATTTGAGAAACAACTTATCGCTCCGCAAAAGGCTCTCTGAAGGCACTCCGGCTCATGACCGGGTTAAATACCGTAACGCTGCTAATTAACGCAGTCATGCTGCCTCTTGCATTGGCGTTCCTGGTAATTATTCTCTGGAATGACGTGCGCAAAGAACTTAATCAGTTTTTTGCGGCGTTTTTATTTCTGGTGATTCTCTGGAACGGTGGGTCGATGTTGGCGCAGGGACTCACATTGATCGATCCTCAATCCGAGTTGATCAAGCCGATGATCGGCCTGATGGAATTAGGCTTTACCGGTTCGAGCGTTGCAATTTATGTGCTTGCTGCCGTCATCATTAAAGCGCATACCCGTCGTTTTCGCGCGGTCGCATTAGCCGGACTGCTTGTACTGCTCCTTTTTCGCTTGCTGCCGATCATCGTCAACGCGCCGTCGGCTTTTGTGACCTCCAGTGCCGGACAGTTCAGCTACCAATCCCAGCCCCTACTCGTCGTTTTTTACGTGATTTTTGATTGGGGAACGCTTTACCTGCTGTGGCGTTACCGACGCAAAGCCCGTTCGCGCACGATCAGTGTGGGAATCGCTTTATTCGTGATCGGGCAGAGTTTTGGCTTTCTGAACCCTGAACTGCAAACATTTTCACTCTCAATCAATATCAGTGCTATTTCCGCGCTCATCATCAGTTTTGCGATTTTAGGTGATGAAATTATCAGTCCGTTGGCTGAACGTAATTCCGAAGTGGAAGCGATACGCAAGGTGAACGTCGCTATCACGAGTCAGACTGGGATCGATATGCTGCTCAACCAGATTGCTACACTGGCAGCAACTCTGCTGGGAGCGGATGGCGTTGGCATCTTTCTGAAGAACAAAAATCAGCTGAAACTAGTCTATGCCCATGAATTGCCTCATGATCCGTTGCATATTCAACTTGCACCCAGTGGAGGGCTAGCCGGAGTAGCAACCGATACGCTTCATTCCGTTCATCTTGACAATTATGCACGAGAATGGCGTGGTGTGGACGATCTCCCGTTCGCGCGCGAGACGTTTGGATCGGTCATCTGCACCCCCTTGATTCACGGCGGTGAAGCCATCGGCGCTTTGATGGTAGTTGCGGCGCAGCGTCATGGGCGGTTATTCTGGAATGAAGACGTCTATATGCTTGAACTGCTTGGCGTTCAGGCAGCGGTTGCTATCGTCCACAATCAATTGTTCAAAGAGCAAGCAGAACTCACTCAACAGGTTGAAATCGCACGTAGTCAGCTTGAGGCTGTTCTTGACAGCACCGAAAACCCGGTATTAGCCATTGATCGTCGCTTTAACTTGATCTTTGCCAACCCAGCGGCGGAAGACTTATTCTCCATCCAGAATGGAATTGCGCGCCCCATTCAAGAACTCCTTCCGTTGACTGTATTGCCTAAAGATACGATGGCTGTTCTGCATCACCTTAGAAATCACCAAGCGTTTACCTATGAAGTAGCTTATGGCGGTAAAATCTATCTCTGTTCTCTGACACGGCTGGGGCAGGCACGTACGCGAGGTTGGGTGGCAGTCCTCAATGATGTCACCCAGCTCAAGGAACTCGACCGTATCAAGAGCGAGATGGTACGTATGACCAGCCACGACTTGAAGAATCCACTGCAAGCAGCGATGGCGAATCTTGAACTGTTGCAAGATGATCTAATGGATAATTCGAACGATGAGATATGGGATTCGGTTAAGGTTATCGACAAACAGCTTCAGAGAATGGAGCGGATCATCCGAGGTATACTCGACCTTGAGCGAGTAAAATCCGGATCGCTCTCGCTGGAGATGTGCCATCCATCGCGCATTGTCCAAAATGTGATCTACGAACTGCGTGAGCGTGCCGGGGATGGTAAAATCACACTGCAGACTCAAATCGCTGAAGCGCTGCCGGAATTTGCCTGTGATGTGGAACAGTTCGAGCGAGCAATCATCAATTTGGTCGAAAACGCAATCAAGTTCACGCTTCCAGGTGGGCGCGTGCTGGTCCGTGTCCATGAGCAGGATCATTGTGTGATGTTCGAGGTCGAGGACAGCGGTGTTGGAATCGACAAAGATTTGCAGACGCGCGTTTTCGACCGTTTTTATCGAGCGAATCAGAAAGGGACAGAACATGTTTCTGGCTCTGGTCTCGGCTTGAGTTTGGTGAAAGCCGTGATTGAAAATCATCGAGGCAAAGTCTGGCTGGAAAGCGCGTCAGGTGTTGGGACAACTTTTTTCGTATCTATTCCGATTTATCAGGTGAAGCAGGAAGTGTATGAGTAGAATTGTATCGGTAGTTCTTGCCGCCGCCTTGATTTCTCAGGCAGCGTTATCCGCCGCAGCGCAACAATCCACGCCGACCCCCGCACCCACTAAAACTCCAACCCTCACTGCCGCTGTAGCGCCAACCCTCGAACTGACACCAGAGGTTGGACAGAGGGGATCGCTGACTCAGACGGACTTGTCGGTGTTAACCGGAAATGTCCAGAAGCCTAATGGGCTTACATGGTTCAACAACAAGATTTATACCGCTTGCTCAGGCGACAGTACTGTCTACGAGATTGACGATACGACCGGAAGCACGCGCGCCTATATCTATGGCATCAAGAATGCACAGACACTCTATGTCGAAAATGGCACGAACAATACGCTAACGCTGTGGGTGCCTGATTATCAGGCGAATACGCTCACGAAAGTAACACGTAGTCAAGTCGAGACGGTTGTCCGCGATCTTAAGGGTCCTTGGGGCCTTTCATACGTCGATGATCAACATTTTCTCCTGACGAATCTGCTGAGTAACTCAATCAACTTACTCAGTCGTGACGGGGATAACCAGGTCTTGATGGACAATCTCAATGCGCCGATGGGGATTGTGCATGACGACGAGACACTCTATGTCGCCAACTATGGCAGTACGCGCCGCTCGATTGAGTGGTATTCCTACGATGCGGTTCTGAAGGGGCAAGAGGATACAGCCGATACCCAGACTAATCACGTGCTGGTGAGTGGCTTGCAGAACACGACCGATGTACAACTCGGCAGTGATGGGAAACTGTATTTCGCTTACGCGCTGGGAAATCGTGGGTTGGTCGGACGCGTTGATCCGAAAGTTTGCCAAGCGAACGGCGGTTGCACTAACGATCAGGTTGAGATCGTGTTGTACAGCGATCTCGATGCGCCGCTGGCGGGGTTAACGCTCACGCCGGACATGCGCATGTTCGTGCATACGATGTTCAGACCAGATATTTACTGGGCACAGCTCGGTAAAAGCGAATAGCTCGTTGGGGAGCATTACAGAATCTTACTCAGGAACAGCTTAAGTCGTTCGTGTTCAGGGTTGTTGAACAGACCTTCAGGCGTCGTTTCGACGAGTTTTTCGCCCTTGTCCATGAAAATTACACGGTCAGCAGCGGCGCGCGCGAAACCCATTTCATGGGTGACAACAACCATTGTCATGCCTTCTTTAGCAAGGTCGAGCATTACGTCGAGGACTTCTTTGATCATCTCTGGGTCGAGAGCAGAGGTCGGCTCATCAAAGAGCATGATTTTAGGGTTCATCGCGAGCGCACGGGCAATGGCGACCCGCTGTTGCTGACCGCCTGAGAGTTTGGCCGGAAAAACATCAGCTTTTTCTGGAATGCCGACTTTTACGAGCAGCCTACGGGCTGTTTCCGCTGCTTCGTCTTTGTCACGCTTGCGGACGATTTGCTGCGCCAGCATCACATTGCCGAGGACGGTCAGGTTCGGGAACAAGTTGAACTGCTGAAAAACCATGCCGACTTCTTCACGTACCTGATTAATATTGGTGGCTTTGCTGTTGATCTGAATGCCATCGACCCAAATTTCGCCTCCGTCAATGGTCTCTAAGCGATTGATGCAGCGGAGTAGGGTACTTTTTCCGGAACCGCTGGGACCGATGATGACGATCACCTCACCGGAACGGACTTGCAAACTGACATTATTAAGCGCGAAGACACGTCCAAAATGCTTGGAAGCATTTCGAACATCAATAATCGGCGTGCTAAGCGGTTTCATCGCTTAATCCTCCCGCCGATCCGATTGCAGACGCGCTTCTAGCCAATAAACACCCATTGACATGACGATGGTTAGGTTCGCGTAGATCAACGAAAGACAGAGTAGTCCTTCAGGGTAGCGAAAGCGATTGCTCGAATATTGGCGCGTCAGATAGGAGATTTCGGGAACGGCAACGGTTGATGCTAAGGAGGTGTCTTTGAGAAGCAGAACAAAATTGTTCGCCATTGCCGGAAGAACATTTCTAATAGCTTGCGGGAGGATGACGTAACGAAGCGCCTGGAGATAGGTCATGCCCAACGAACGCGCTGCTTCGGTTTGCCCTCTGCCGATACTTTCAATTCCGGCTCGAAAGACTTCAGACATGAATGCGCCATAGGTGATGGCGAAGGCGAATAGAATGCGCGTTGTATCAGGAATATCCCGTGTTCGTAGGACGGTGGTTGCAATCAGGTTTGGGTCAATCCCGGCGAGTCGCTGAACAATATCATCGAGTGCGGGAACTTTTGATACAAAGTCGATAAAAGCGGGCGTGACAACAAATGAGAAGATCAGGATAATGACGAGAAGCGGCAGACCGCGAAAAAGTTCGACATAGAAGGTCGCGATATTGTAGATGAAAATGTTTCTGGAAATACGGCCCAGAGCGGTGATAAGACCGATGATAGTTGCTAGAACGAAGGAAATGATAGTCAACTCTACTGTGACTGTGATTCCAGGCCAGATATAGTTCCATGCGTCGATCAGCACGGGGTCCGTCAGAATGGCATAAACGACAAGGATGTCGACGAGGATAAAGCCAATGAACCAACTCCGTCGCTGGAGTAGGTTTCGAGTAAAACCGCGCGCGTCAAGAAACTGGCGCGGAGGCTGGAAATCCGGTACGACTGTAGACGATTGAGCCATGATGTCCTGTCCGTTTGATCGAGAAGGGTGGGCAACTGCCCACCCTTTGAAGTGCTTTTATTGTTTATGACTGAGGAGTATCAAACCACTTGTGGTAAATGTCATCCCAGGTGCCGTCTGCTTCCATCGCGGCCATAGCCGCGTTGATAGGAGCAATAAGGTCGCTACCTTTGGGGAAGGGGAAGGCGAGACCTTCCGTACCATTGAGTGACTCGGCGAGGGTTTTCATGCCGCCTTGCGTGGTGATATAGCCTTCGGCGGCGGGGCGGTCAACGACGACGGCATCAACATCCTTATTGAGCAACGCCTGGATGGCCGCGCCGAAATCGGAGTAGGATTTGGTGTTGCTCTCGCCGAAGAGGTTGTGAGCGGTGATCTCGTTAGTCGTGCCAATCTGGGTGGCGACGAGATAGTTGGGGAGGACTTTAAGACCTGCTGAGTCGGTGAAGCGGGTTTCGTCGTCGCGTACGAGCAGGGTTTCGTCGTAAGACTGATAGAGGCTGGAGAAATCGACGGACTGCGCGCGCTCGGCGGTGTAGGTGATGCCGTCGGCAGCCAAATCGACTTCACCATTGGAGACCGCAATCAACATGCCGTCCCAGGCCATCTGCTTGAAATCCGGCTTGCAGTTGAGTCGCTTACAGATGTCGTTGAAGGTATCGTAATCCCAGCCGACGGCGTTGCCGTTTGTGTCAATGGAGTTATAGGGTGGATAAGCATTTTCGAGAGCGATGCTGATTTCACGCCCACCAAGGTCAGGTAGTTTCGGCTCCTTAAACCACCGTGTATAAATCTGCTCCCAACGTCCGGTCGATTGTAGATAAGCCATGGCCGCGTTGATGGGAGCAATGAGGTCACTGCCTTTGGGGAAGGGGAAGGCGAGACCTTCGGTGCCGTTGAGTGACTCGGCGAGGGTTTTCATGCCGCCTTGCGTGGTAATGTAGCCTTCAGCAGCAGGGCGGTCTACGACAACCGCATCAGCATCTTTGTTGAGCAATGCCTGAATGGCTGCGCCGAAATCCGAATAGGACTTGGTTTTGTCCTCGCCGAAAAGATTGTGAGCGGTGATCTCGTTAGTCGTGCCAATCTGGGTGGCGACGAGATAATCGCCGAGTGCTTTAAGACCTGCAGAATCGGTAAAACGGGTTTCGTCGGCACGAACGAGCAGAGTTTCGTCGTAGGACTGATAGAGGCTGGAGAAATCAACGGATTGTGCGCGTTCGGCGGTGTAGGTGATGCCATCCGCTGCGAGGTCGACTTCGCCGTTGCCAACCGCGATTAACATACCGTCCCAGGCCATCTGCTTGAAGGTCGGTTTGCAGTTAATCGCTTTGCAAATATCGTTGAAGGTATCGTAGTCCCAGCCGACGGCGTTGCCGCTTGCGTCAATGGAGTTATAGGGTGGATAAGCATTTTCAAGAGCGATGGTGATTTCACGTCCATTGAGATTGGGCAGAGTGGATGCATCAATTGCGGTTGCCTCTGGAGTAGGCTCAGAAGTTGCATCCTGGGCGATTACATTCAATGATGGAAGAATGACTATCAATAACAGGAGAAACAAAACGCTTAAATGCCTGCGCATCGAGAGAACCTCCAAACCATTTCTTAAATTAAGCACAGATCGAGCACGCGAAATTGTATTTCATATTTCGCGATCAGCAAAATACGTGTTGGCTGATTATCAGCGGGCAAACCTTGTTAAGAGTCTACAACTTTCGGAGCAGATAAGCATTTTCGGCCGTGAAATCGACTGCGACATAGCCACGCTCGAAGGCATTTGTGAGAGTTTCGCGTAAGGCGAGGCGCCATTTAAGCAGCGCGTCAGAAGTAGGTAGGTCTGCGAGGCTGCGCGGTATCTGCACCAGATATTCGGGTGCTGCTTCGCCCAGTGAAATCACTTCGGGCAGACCGTGATTGATCAACAGGAAAGGAGAAATGGGCGTTGGTTCATTTCGTAGGACAGAAGTAATTCGCTGCGCGACGAGAGGGTCATGGAGTCGCCAAACTCCCTCAACTCGATCTGAAGGGATATTGGCGTGGTTGATTTCATCAACCATTGTCCCATAGAAATCAACGAGATAGTTTTCGGCAGTTGCACCGAGACGATGCAGATTGAAATTGGCGTTGCCGCGCTGAAGCGGATCGAACGTCCAGCGAATTTCTTTAAATCCGTTGGCGAGTGCCCATTCGCGCTGATGGCGTTTTAGTTCAAAGCCGATATTCTTTCCCTGATAAGCACGCCGAACTCCGGTCATATGTGACCAGAGAATCCAGCGGTCAGCGCTTTTGGCGGGAAAGCCGAGCGTAATGCCTACGATTTGTTCGCCGTCATACGCACCAATGAGCGCGCCACCTGCGTGCTGGAGGGCACGCAGCATATTCACCGGAACAGCATCACGTGGATCAAGGCCCCAAACAGCAACTTCTAGAGCAAAAGCCTCCTCAAAGTCCCGAATGTTTTTGAGGACGCGATAGTCCATTATTGGCCGAGTGGTTCCACCATCAATAGACCGATCAGCGCAAAGAGCAAACCTAGATGATGCGTGATCGTCCAGAGTAGGTTGAGTGTCTGCGATGGGCTGTAGACGTTGACCAACTGGATGATGAAACTGATGGCAACGAGGATGACGCCGATCACAATTGGCAATCCGCGTCGTCTCGCCAGCGAAGCCGAGAGATTTTCCAGAAAATGTGCAAGCGTGGGAGAACGGTCGATACCTTTGAACATGGTCTACACTCGATACTCTTGGAATCGCTCGTATAAGTCGTGAGTCAATCTTACTTTGAGGATAATACCATCTTCGGTATGAGTTTGTTCTTGAACTGAACCCATTTCGTGCAGTAGCGAGGCAAGATCACCGCGCTCGAAGGGCAGACGAAGCGTGATTTCATGCAGGCTTAAGCTGAGTGCTTTTTCAATCGCTTCGAGCAGGTGGTCAAGGCCGATTTTTTTCGTTGCAGAGACAGTCACTTGAGTAGCGTACAACTGCGGATCAGCAACCTGTGGCGTTGGCTGATCACCCCATTGATCAAGTTTGTTCCAGACTAGAATACGTGGCACGGATGGGACGTCAATCTCGGCAAGGGTGTCTTCAACCGTCTCAATGTGTTCGACGACATTTGGATGATTGATGTCGGCCACTTCAAGGATCAAGTCAGCGTCATTGATTTCCTCAAGGGTGGCACGAAAGGCCGCGATCAACGTCGTTGGCAGTTTTTGGATGAAACCGACTGTGTCGCTGATGAGTGCCTGTCGCCCTGAAGGAAGATCGACACGTCGTGTCGTCGGGTCGAGGGTCGCGAAAAGTTGGTTGGCGATGTAAACGTCCGCGCCGGTGAGCGCCTTTAGCAGCGTCGATTTGCCTGCGTTGGTATAACCCACCAACGCAATCAATGGAATACCAGTACGGTCGCGCTGGTCACGGTGGCGACTTCGATGGGCACGTACGCTTTCGAGTTCTTCTTTCAATTTGCTGATGCGTCGGCGAATATCTCGGCGGTCAACCTCAAGCTGCGTTTCACCTGGACCACGTGTGCCGATACCACCGCCTAAACGGGCAAGATGTGACCATGCGCGCGTGAGACGGGGCAGGCGATACTCATACTGAGCAAGTTCGACTTGGAGTGAGCCTTCGCGAGTGCGGGCGTGCTGCGCGAAAATATCGAGGATCAATGCAGAGCGATCCAATACTTTGACCGCTTCGCCAAAGCGATTTTCAAGTCCACGCTGATGACGCGGCGACAGTTCATCGTCAAAAATGACGACTTGCGCTTCGCTTGCCAGCAGCATTTCCTTGATCTCGTCGACTTTGCCTGATCCGATAAAAGTCGCGGGATCAATATGGGTGACGTTTTGCTGTGTCTGTCCAACGATGTCCATTCCAGCGGTATCGGCGAGCAGCGCAAGTTCCTCCAACGAATCTTCGATACTGAGCAGAGGATGACTGCCGCGCAGACCCAAGCCGACGAGAAAGGCGCGCTCACGCTGCTGGATAAGTATATTGTGTTCGGTCGTTATCGCTGTCATGGTGATGCATACCATTTTTTTAAACGAGTAAGGGCTTCTTCCAAGCGATTATCAGGAATACCAACACTCAAGCGGACGTGGTTTTTGCCCGCCGCGCCGTAGATTTCTCCGGGCGCAACGGAGACATGAGCGTGTGTAAGGGCTGCTTCAGCGTATTGAGCACCATCTCCCTCATCGACATGCGCCCAGATATAAAGCGACCCTTTTGGTTTTAGAGCAGTTAAGCCGATTTGGGGCAGAGTCTCCAAAATACGGTCACGGCGGCGCTGATAAATGGCATTGCGTTCGTCAATCCATTCTCGCGAAACCTGTTCGAGTGCGATCACACCAGCATCATAGATAGGGCGAAAGTGACCGCTATCCATATTGCTTTTGAGTTGAAGCAGCGTCTTGATGGCTTCGGTTGAGCCGACTGCTGCGCCGAGACGCCAGCCTGCCATATTATACGATTTCGAGAACGAAATGAACTCAATTGTACAATTCATTGCGTCTTTGGCTTGAAGCGCGCTCCCTGCAATATAACCATCGAAGGCGACTTCAACGTAGGGATTATCCGATGCCAGCAGGAGATTATGCCGGTCGCAGAAATCGACGGCACGCTGATAGAAATCAAGTTCCGCTGTCGCACCAGTGGGATTGTTGGGATAATTCACCCAGAGCAGCTTCGCATGTGCCAGCGCATCAGCAGGAATAGCTGCAAAGTCGGGCAGGTAGCCTCCCGCCTCGCTGACGGGAATATCATAAACTTCCGCACCAGCCAGATGGGCACCGATACTATACGATGGATAACCAATTTCTGGCACGAGGGCAAGATCACCGCGATCCAAATAGGCCAGACTGAGATTAACAATACCTTCCTTGCTGCCGATCAATGGAAGGATTTGTGTTTCTGGATTAACGGTCACACCAAAACGCTGCTGATAATAGCCTGCAACCGCTGTGCGGAATTCGTCGGTTCCCTTGTAGCCTCCATAGCTGTGATGCCCTGGATGCCGCGCAGACTCCTCCAGCGCCTCGATAACAATATCAGGAGGGGGCATATCTGGACTGCCGATGTCCAGTCCAATGACATCCATCCCCTGAGCGTTGAGATCACGGACTCGCTGAGTCAGTACGGCGAAAGCGTAAGGAGGAAGTGTTTTTAAGCGATTGGCAGGAGCAGGCACAGGCTGTATTTCCTTTTTGGCAAGTGTACCACGTTCAGACTATTGAGCGGTTGCTCTAGATGGTTCTGTCTTCTTGGGTGACTAGTATTTATTATAGTTCATAACGGGTCAAAAAGGGTAGGTCGATTTCAATCATAAAATAACCTCTGGTGACAGGTAAATATCTTCCAGCGCAGCAATCTCAACTTTCATGTTGTTTATGGCACGTTGGACGTAAGCGCTATAACGCGCCCGCTTGTCTTTGACGTGTTCTGAGAGTTCTGGCAAAATGCCAAAGTTGGCTTTCATTGGCTGGAAATGTTTTGGCTCGGCGTGGGTGATATAGTGGCAAAGTGCGCCGAGCATTGTCGTCGGCGTGATGACCCAGGTTGCTTTACCTTGAAGCGTGCGCGCCATATTGATCGCCGCGACCAATCCGGTCGCCACATTGCCCATATAGCCTTCTACCCCTGTGATTTGTCCGGCGAAGAACAGAGCAGAGCGATCTTTAAAGGCCAGAGTGGGATGAAGTAGGGTCGGCGCATTGATGAAGGTGTTACGATGCATTTGTCCGTAGCGCATGAATTCAGCATTTTCGAGGCCTGGAATTAATCGGAGAACTTGTTTCTGCTCTGCCCAGCGAATATTGGTCTGGAAACCAACAAGATTGTAAAGCGTCCCTGCGAGATTGTCCTGGCGAAGCTGAACGACGGCATAGGGTCGCCGACCTGTGCGCGGATCGATCAGTCCAACTGGACGCATAGGCCCGAAAGCAAGGGCATCGTGTCCGCGCGAGGCAATCTGCTCAATTGGCAGGCAGCCTTCGAAGAAATGCTCATCTTCACGCTCAAAGCTTCTTAGTTCAATCTTTTCTGCTGTCAGTACCGCCTCGATAAAGTGCTTGTATTCAGCTTTGTTCATTGGGCAGTTAATATAATCACCCTCTTCTTCATCACCACGACCGTAACGGCTGGCGCGGAAGGCAATATTCATATCGATGCTGTCCGCCGAGACAATTGGTGCCAGGGCGTCATAAAAATAAAGATGCTCCTGTCCGGTCAAGTGGGCGATGCTCTGGGTCAGCGTAGGCGACGTAAGTGGGCCTGACGCGATAATCGTCGGTGCATCAGGGATGGCGGTTATTTCCTCACGAATGAGGTGAATATTTGGATGGTTACTGATGGCTTCAGTGACGGATTGCGAAAAGGCATCACGGTCAACAGCTAATGCGCCACCTGCTGGAACTGCTGTTCTTTCAGCATTGGCGAGCAGCAATGAACGCAGCAAGTCTAGCTCGGTCTTCAGTAGACCCGAAGCTCGATCTGGCAGTTTTGAGCCGAATGAATTGCTGCATACGAGTTCGCTGAGCCGGTCGCTAATGTGCGCGCCAGTTGTTTTGTTGGGGCGCATTTCGTACAGATCAACATGAAAGCCACGCTCGGCAAGCTGCCAGGCTGCTTCCGACCCAGCCAGTCCGCCGCCGATCACAATCACTCCGCTGTTCATAGAACTCCTTCAGAAGCGAGCAAGGAAGAAAAGTATGCTTATTATACAGGCCGGCTTAAATCTTGGGCGAACTGATAATACTGGCGGATTTTGTCAAGACTCTCGGTGTTGGCGGGCGCGATTAGCAGGGCACGCTCGTAGGCACGGATAGCTTCGGAATAGCTCTGGAGCGCGAAGTAGGAGTTGCCCAAGATATTATAAACACGGTAATCGGCGATGGCTTGACCCTCGATTTCGGCGGCTTGCAGCATTTTCTGAATGGCCTGCACCGACTTCTCATAATCTCCCAATTGATAGAGGGTGCGGGCAATACGATAGTGCAGCGAAAGCTCCCAGGGAGTATACGGGTTGAACTGAAGCGCAGCTTGATAGGCGGCAACGGCATTCTGAAATCCGTTAGTCTTAAAATAAGCGTCACCAAGCATTTCGTGAATTCGTGACCATGTGACGTCGATTCCCAATGGACGTTTGCTGATCTGGGTATACTGCTGAAGATGAGCAATCACGTCACGTTCGCGGCCTTCGACCAACACGAGCGTTTCGGCGGCATTGAGAAGGGCATCGGTCAGACCTACCTTGCCATCGGTACTCGTCGCTACGCTGATAGCGATATTAGCCTCATCAATTGAGGCGTTGTAATCGAGCATTTCGCGAAATACTCGACCGCGCAAGGTGTGAACATGGATCAACCAAAGGCGTTCATCAAGAGGGGGGTAGGTAGCTATAGCCTTGCTAAGGAAACCGAGCGCTTGCTCGAATTCTCTGCGCTCATAAAAGGCAATGAAACCGAGGCGCTCATAGCAATAGGCGGTTAGCGCAGGCAGGGTGCTGGGTGTGAGCAACGCATTCTGGAAACAATCTACCGCGTCGTCGGTGCAATTTTCCGTAAGCAGAACACGACCACGCTGATAATAAATCCAGCCGCGATTGTTGTACTGTGGAAAACTTTCAAGGATATGTGAATAGGTCTTAAGTGCCAATGCGGTATCAGTGCGATCCGCGAAGCCAACACTCGCCAGCTCAAAGCGGGCGAAGTGGCAGTCGCCGAGAAGTTCTAGCGTAAGGGGTGTTTCAAATTCGTCAAGCAAAAGCTCACGCGCCCGATCTAAATCTTCGAGAGCATCATCTACACGGGCAGTCAGGAGCCGGGCGCGTGAGCGGGCGAGCAACAATCTGGCGCGCTCCTGCGCGGAAAGCTCTGCACGTAGCAAGCGGGCGATCAAAACTTCAGCTCGCTTGACATCGCGCTTATTTAATAGCTCGTCGAGATTTGGTTCCACGTTGTTGAGTATCCAGTGTTTATCCATATAAGGCTTTATTATAAGCCTCGCACAAAAAACGCGCGTCATACTTTCGTATCACGCGCGTTAGGCTTTGATAAATAAACTTAAACGTCAGATTGCAGCGAGAACTATAGAGGCGTTCTGTCCACCCAGTCCAAAGCTGTTTGAAAGGATGTATTTCAACCCTTTCGCATCGCGTGCCGCGTTGGGCACATAGTCGAGATCGCAGACGGGATCGGGCGTGTCGTAGTTGATCGTCGGGTGCAGGACACCATCTACTAGACTCATGACACAGGCGACAATTTCAATTGCGCCAGATGCACCGAGCGCATGTCCTAACATGCTTTTGCTCGAGCTAATGGGAATATTGTAGGCCTGTTCACCGAACAGACGCTTGATTGCCAGCGTTTCCATCATGTCGTTGGCCTGAGTCGAGGTGCCATGTGCGTTGATATACTGAATGTCTTCGGTGTTCACATGGGCATTCTCAAGCGCCCAACGCATTGCACGCCACGCACCATTGCCTGTGGGATCGAGTGCGGCGATATGGAAGGCATCGGACGACGAACTATGCCCTAATACCTCGGCGTAAATTCGTGCGCCACGCTTGAGCGCGTGGGCAAGGCTTTCAATGACCATCACAGCACTGCCTTCGCTGAAGACAAATCCGTTGCGATTCTTATCGAAGGGGCGGCTGGCTGCTTCAGGATTATCGTTATAACCCGTCGAAAGGGCATCCATCGCCTCGAATCCAGCAATCGCGTAGTCCTGGAGGACGGCTTCGACGCCACCTGTGATCACCATATCAGCACGTCCATTACGGATGATTTCACTGGCTTCGCCAACCGATTGCGTTCCAGCTGCACATGCCGTCGAAGGTGCCAGCAGGGGGCCAAAGGCGCGGAAGAAGCGGCTGACATAGTGCCCCGGCATATTGGGAAGGGAGTTGATCAGCGTAAGGGGATTCGGTTTACGATAACCCGAAGTTTTGTATTTGAAGGTGTTTTGCTCAGCCATTTCATGCGCACCGAGTGTTGTGCCGATGACGACAGCAACGCGCTCACCCTCGGCTTCGATTAACTGTGAGGTGAGTCCAGCGTCTTCAACTGCCATTGTCGCCGCTGCAACTGCGAAATGCGATGCGCGTCCCATGCGACGCGCTTCTTTCGGTTCTATCCAATCTGTTGGATCGAAACCACGCACCTCACCACCAATGGTTACCGGACAGTGTTCGACGTTGATGGTCTCGATATGGCGAATACCAGATTTGCCTGCCTTGAGGCTGTCCCAGAGGGTTTTCACCCCGCCAAGCGCTGTCACCGCACCCATTCCAGTAATGACGACACGCGGGCGTCCATTCCGTAATAGTTCCATTTTCGTACAGCGGCTCTAGTGCCGCTTACCTCCTCTCGGTATCCCCTTGTTCTTTCAACCCTGTCATAATCGCTTCGATAACGTGACCAGCGACTGCTTTACGTGCCTGACCAATGGCGTTCTTAATAGCTTTCTCGTTGGAACGACCATGACCAATAATTACAACACCATTCACACCCAAAAGGGGTGCGCCTCCGACCTCAAATGGGTCAACTTGTTTATAAACACGCTGAAATGCGCCACGCGCCAGTAATCCACCCAGCTTCGAGATGGTGTCGTGCATAATTTCTTCACGGATCATGTTACCCATAACTCTGCTCGCCGCTTCAAGCGATTTCAGCATGATGTTACCGACAAATCCATCGCTGACGACCACATCTGCGTCGCCTTTGAGCAGGTCTTTAGGTTCAACATTGCCGACGAAGTTGAGCGGAAGTGCCGCAATTAAAGCGCTGGCTTCGTGGACAAGCTCGTTGCCTTTGCCTTCCTCTTCACCATTGGAGAGCAGACCGACACCGGGATTGCTGAGGCCAAGCGTACCTTTGGCATAGATTTTGCCCATGAGCGCGAACTGTGCCAGCCATTCCGGTTTTGAGTCTGCGTTTGCACCGACATCCAGAAGAATCACGGCGCGACCACTGAGACTTACAAAAGCACTCAAGGCGGGGCGCTTCACACCGGGAATGCGGCGAAGTGTAAAGAGGGTAGCAATACTGAGCGCTGCTCCTGTATTTCCGGCTGTGACAAAAGCATCGGCTTTACCATCTTTGACTAAGTTCATACCGATGTGCATTGAGGAGTTTGGTTTCGCTTTGCCGACAACACTAGGCTTGTCGAGCATCGTGACGATCTCACTGGCGGGAACGACCTCTAGTTTTAAGCCAGCAGTCTGACGTTTTGCTAACTCTGGCTCAATGCGCGCTGGATCACCCACCAGCAGGATCGTATCCCCGAATTCGCGCGCGGCGAGTACTGCCCCGCCAACATCCGGGCCGGGGAAGCTATCACTGCCCATCGCATCAAGTGCGATCCGCATGTGCTTGTGCCTGTTCAAGTTGATTAACGTTGAGTCAATATGCTACACGAATTTCACCGGACGTAAAAGGATTGACATCGCTTTTGCCCTGAGTATAATACGCCTCAATTACCAGCCCCGGTGGCGGAATGGCATACGCAGCAGGTTGAGGGCCTGTGCTCGAAAGGGCGTGGAGGTTCGAGTCCTCTCCGGGGCACTTTTGTTATAAACCCACTTGCATTAAGTGGGTTTTTGTTTGCAAGGCGATGCGCTTCGTTGTACACTGCAATTGTGCTGGCTTACCACGCAGGAGATCGGTTTGCATGAGCAGCGACGAAACGCAATTAGCTCTCTCACGGGCCTACGACCTCGTTGAAGCTGGAAAATACGACGAAGCGAGAGCGATCCTCGAACCCATTCTTGCGTCGGACAAAAATAATGCGGATGCCTGGTGGATTTATGCTCATGCAGTCACGAACCCTGATGATGGTCGTGAGGCATTGGAGAATGTTCTCCGTATCAATCCCAAGTATCCAGATGCTGCTGACCTCTTAGCGCAGGCACGCTCACTTGCTCCAGAGCAACCCAATATCACGCCGCTGGCCCCAGCAACCATGCCTGAAGTACCGCCTAGCCTTCCAGAGGAAGACTTCCCTGAAGTCGCAACATCTGCTCGCGCGACTAGCGAACAAGCTGCTGCGCCTGCTCGTCGTGGCGGTTTGCCCTTCATACCGATCCTTGCGGTCGTTGTAATCATTGTGCTCGTACTTCTGGTTGTGCTGTCGCAGGGTGGCATAACCCCACCTGTAATACCGACTACTACGCAAGTTGTAGCAGTTGCTACGGTGACCGAAGCGAGTGTCCAAGCGATCGTAAGCCCAGAAGTTACTGAGGTGATAAAGACAACCGAGGTACCAACCAAGGCTCCCACCAGCACATTAGTTTCAGCAGCAACTGAAGCATCAATAGCCGAGATAACTGCCGCTGCGTCTGGCACGGATTATTCGGACATCCAAAGCGCGCTGTCGCAATTCTCGCTTGCGACGAATGGGATTGCGGAAGTGCAGACCTCGCTCGGCAATACACTTCAAGTGACCGTTTGCACGACGCCAGGCAGGGCGATGCGTACCTTGTTACCGCAGGTGATGGATGCGCTTGCGAAGCAGAGTGTCTCATTGAGTTCAAGTGTTCAGGCGATTGGCGTTGACATGATCAATTGTGATGAGAATACACCATTGCTGACTGTTGCTACAGATTTAGCTTCGGCGCAGGATTATGCTCAAGGCAAGTTGACTGACAGCGACTTTTCTGCGAAGTGGAAGCCACAATAGAGCGATTTTATGAGAAATGATTTTAAGAGACACCTGGTTTTCCGGGTGTCTCTTTTTGATTTATTGGTTTAGAGCAGTGGGAGACAATTATTCGTGATAGGCGGGCAAGCGGATGGTAAAACGAGTGCCTTTGCCGACCTTACTCTGCACCTCAATTGTGCCGTGATGTCCTTCGACAACACTGTAACAGACAAATAGTCCAAGCCCTGTCCCCGTTGCTTTGGTCGAGAAGAACGGGTCGAAGATTTTATTGATGTCTTCTTTTGGAATACCGTGACCAGTATCAATGAACTCAATGACAGCCTGATCATCTTCACTGCGTGTGTTAATAGTCAGCTTGCCACCGCGCTCCATCGCCGCCTGAGCGTTTAGGGCGAGATTCATAAACACAGCTTCCAGTTGATCTTTGCTCCCAAAAACTAGCGGAGCGGAGGATAGACCTGTTTCGATTTGAATGCGCTCGTGCTCGAAGAATTTATAATTGAGCTTGACAATACCTTGAAGGATCTGTTTCACGTCAAGCGGGCGCAAATTGGTATCGGGACGGGCGAAATCGAGCAGGCTGCGCACGATACGACGGATGCGCTCGACATGATCCTGGATCATTTCAATTTCCTGGAAATCGACTTGTGTACCTGATTCTTTGAGTTCATCAACGAGCTGTTCAAGCAGCAGACCGATTGGCATAAGCGGGTTGTTGATCTCGTGGGCAATGCTGGCTGCCAGATGACCAATTGATGCGAGTTTCTCGGAGCGTATCAACAACTGTTGAGCGGATTGAAGCTCTTTGGTTCGCTCGGCAACGCGGTCTTCGAGATGGAGTGCATAATTCGCTTGCATCTGATACAGTTGGGCGTTGCGCAGGGCGAGAGCTGCCTGTCTGCCGATGCCCGTGAACAGGCGAAAATGATTGTCATCAAAGATATTCTCGACGCTCAAAAGCGTAAGAAGCCCCATCAGTTCTTCGCCGTGTTGAAGTGTAGATGTCATGCCGCTGTGGAAACCTTCGATTGGAAGCTGATCTTCTTTCCAGAGAAATGCTTCGCCCGCTTGTAAAGCACGGGTGATGAAATTCGAGTCGAGTGTGACCTGAGTTATCCCATTTCGATCCATGACTCGCGCGTCAACGATCTGACCTTGATCATCAAAGAGGTGGATCATGGTCACGTCGCCAGGGAGCAGTTCGAGCATTAGATCGACAATGAGGTCGAGTAAATCGCGTTGCTCAAGGTGCTGATTCAGGCGCTCACTGACGTGAAGGAGCGCTTCTAATTGCTGTGTTCGGCGGTGAAGCGCGTCCTCTAGCTGGCGCGCGCGAATTTTACTTCGCGCCCGCGCAAGAAGTTCTTGAGGTGCGAATGGTTTAGGGAGGTAGTCGTCTGCACCGAGATTCAAGCCGCGCTCAATATCGGCAGGAGCGTTCGCGTTTGCGGTGATGACGATGGTTGGAATATTCTCGGTTCGCTTGTCGTCGCGCAAGAGGCGCAGCACCTCGAAACCATCGAGCCGAGGCATTCGGATGTCGAGCAGAATCAAATCCGGTAGTATCCGTTTGGCAGTTTCTACTGCCGAATAGCCGTCGTTAACCCGCTCAACGCGGTAGCCATCGCGTTCGAAGATGTGCTGTAACATGATGGTGGTGTTGATTTCGTCGTCCGCCACCAGGACGAGTGGACTCGCTTGTTTTGATTTCATAAAGGCCTAACCGGGTCTTTGGCTTTACCGTATGCAATGTTAAAATTTAGCTTCTCACATCATAAGCTCGAAATAGAGTACGATGCAAAAACAAAATATGCGCGACATCAGGCGGTCGCTTTTAACGGGTATAGGAATAGGGATGCTGCTTGCATTGGTTTTCGGCGCTGGGTTTTTCGCACGAGATATTATCCGCTTGCCACTTTCTGTTTCCGCAGCAGCAAGCGTGGATGGTTACCCGCTGCTTGATGAAGTACAGGCATTGATTGACAAACACTTTCTACGCGAGCAGCCATCACAGATCGAACGCCAATACGCGGCGATACGCGGGATGCTCTCCTCCCTCAATGATCGCTTTACCTTTTTCATCGATCCGCCGGTTGCGGCCAGTGAATCAGATGCGTTGGCGGGAACTTATGGCGGGATCGGTGTGCAAATTAAGCGAAACGAGAAAGGCGAATTCGAGTTATATCCTTACGCTGACAGTCCGGCGATCACTGCTGGAATTGCTGATGGAGATGTGCTGACTGCGATTAACGAAACGCCACTAGACTCTGCTGTGACGCAAGACGGTATCGATCAGATGATGCGGGGTGAAGTGAAGGAAGGAAGTGGTGTTCAGATCACGGTTACTCGCGCTGCAACAGGGGATAATTTAACAGTTTTTGTCCCATTCGCGGTCATTAACGTGCCATCAGTGACATGGCGCGTGCTGGCGGAAGACTCGTCGATTGGCTATGTTCAAGTGTCATTGTTTACAGGGCGGACACCGGTCGAACTCAAGAACGCGCTTCAGGACTTAAACTCGAAGCACGTGCAGGCACTCGTGTTGGATTTGCGCAATAATACTGGAGGACTGCTGCAAGAATCGGTGCAGGTTGCCAATGCATTTATCGGTACTGGCCCGCTGGCATTCGAGGATGACAAGCAGAATGAACAAGTTTTTAATGCGCAAGCGGATGCCCTGATTACAAATCTTCCGTTGACAGTACTGGTGAATGATCATACAGCTAGCGGCGCGGAATTGGTTGCTGGAGCGCTTCAAGACGATCAGCGTGGTGTATTGATTGGTCAGAAGACGTATGGCAAAGGAACTGTACAGCAGATTTATCCTCTTTCTGATGGGTCGTCGCTGCACATCACCGCTGCTGCTTGGCTAACGCCGAAGAAACATGCACTTGATACCGTGGGTCTTCAGCCTGACATTCCCCTTGTACCTGACCCTCAAGGACGCGATGTGGAGTTGGGCGAGGCGGTGCGCTATCTTCAGCAGAAATTGGGATCGAACGAAGCAACTCCTGAGGCGACTGTCAGAGCCGAAGCAGCTTCTTGACGCCTCTCAGCAGCAAAACAGCGAATGTGTGAAAGGGGTTGAACCTGCATGAGTGATGGCGAAGGCATTAAAGTTATAGCCCGCAATCGGCGAGCTAGTTACGATTATCATCTTGAAAAGTCTTTTCAAGCTGGCCTGGTACTCCAAGGTGCGGAAATTAAATCAATTCGTGCTAACCGAATCAACCTCCAAGAAGGTTTCGTACAAGAACGCGACGGTGAATTGTGGCTGATGAGTGTCCATATTTCGCCTTACGAGCAAGCTGGGGTGTATGGTTACGTCGAACCGCTCCGACCTCGTAAATTGCTGCTGCATAAAAAGGAAATTGCGCAGATTGTCAGCAAAATTCGTGAGCGCGGCTATACAGTTGTCCCTACGATGGTTTTCTTGCAACGGGGCAAGGCGAAGATCGAAATCGCGCTGGCAAAGGGTAAGAAGCAATATGACAAGCGTGCTGATCTTGCCAAGCGTGACAGTGATCGCGAGATTCGGCAGGCATTAAAGGATCGTGCTAGGGAATGAACGAGCAGTCTGACTCAATTCATTGGATCGCGGTGTTGCTGAGGGATAGTCCCAACGCGAAGATCAAGAGTCAGAGATGATCGTTCCATATATCAGCCGCGAAGATGTCAGTGCGGCGCTTACCTCCTTAATTCATAATACTCGTAAGCCTGCAGCAGATGGTTTGCAGCATCTCTTGCTGATCGATTTGCTCGTGGTTGCGCCTGCTATGCCAGAAAGTGATGAAAAACGCGCGTTCGCTGTGCAGGAACTGCTGGTCGGGGAAATTACACAGGCGCTCGATGAACAATGTGCCTTGTTTCGCCTCACTCCGCCAAACGAACGATCACGCGATGATGAAGCTGAGCGAGAATTTAGAGAGCTTGTCAAGTTCGATAAGCACCATCTCCTGGCCTGGGGGATTCTCTACTATCGGTACGTCCGCTCTGACCTCGATATGTCAATAGAACGACTGGCGCAGTCGATGGCGGTCACTCCACGCACGATTTCGCGCTATAACGATGATGGTGTTGAATTGCTTACACAGCGTCTCATTCGCATGGAGCAGGCAGCACGGCAAACGCAAATCGAGCGTCACCTGTACTCGATGCTTCCGTATAGCGTAACTGTGTCGCTTGTTGGACGCGACGATTTACTGCAATCCACCGAGGATCTGCTTGTAAATTTATTGCCATGCCATATCCTAATCACTGGAACAACTGGCATTGGCAAGACAGCGTTTGTGCAGGAGCTTTTGCGCCATCAGATCGCCGCTAATCGGCTTGATCATCTCATCTGGCTAGATCGGCCTGCATCGGCGCAATTTGCGCACCAGGAGATAGTCGCCCGACTTCTGCGTGAGGGTGGTGAAATGAACTTACGCGATTATCTTATGCTCTATCGCGTGGTTGTGGTTCTGGATGGGGTTGATATGATTGCCAATGATCCAGAGTCGCTTGGCAGGCTTCTGCGCGATTTGGGTGGGGCTGTTGTTTTTCTGATCAATCGGGTCTATGTGCCACTGGAAGGCGTTGAGGTGCATCTGAATCTCCCGGAAATCAATGCACAGGCTGCCGACGCGCTGGTGAAGAAAGCGCTTCGTCTGCATTCGAATGCAGATTCTGCTCATACGGGACAAGTGGCACATGACTTGTACCGACATATTGGTGGCAATCCGCTCGGGCTTCGCCTGGCTGCTGGACTGTGGGAAAGTAGTAAAAACTGGGGCACGCTTAATCTTGATATTTATGAGCGTTTGTTTGGTCAGATGTTTGCGGCATTTAACGGTCAGATGAAAACTGCATGGTGTGCGTTGTCATTATTGCCGGAACCCATACAGCTTGACCAACTTGCGGTCATGTGGGGGATTTCAGCGCACACGATTGTATTGTTGCTGCAGCATGGGTTGGTTGATGGGGATGGTGATGCGGGTTATGTCCTCGTCGGCGCAGCACGCGAATATATCCACCAAATATATGCTATAGACGAAAGTGTCCAGCGATTATTTTCTCTTCTGGTGGATAAACTTAATGATAGCGAAGTGGCAGATGATGTTTTCGAACAAGTGCTTTTGAGCGGTTTTCCAGAACTTAGCTTGGAGCAGCGTGCCGAGTGGATCCGCCGATTATGGAAATCGGCTCTAATACGAGGGCACTGGGCTAAATGGCGGATGATTTTCGATGACTATCTGCAACAGGTAGATACTGTTGAGCCTGAACTGCGAATCGCGTATGGAGTTTGTCTACGTCGCCTTGCCGAATGGGAAGCCTCCCAGCAAATATTTTATAGTCTCTCATTGGAATGTGGTCGCAGTGGGGATTTTGCTGGGCAAGCGACAAGGTTACTCGAATGGAGCGTTTTGGCTAGGTATCGGGGTGAGTACGAGCGCGCGCAAGCATTGCTTGGGCAGACGAAGCGCTATGCACTGCGTGCCCAAGACGAGGATTTGCTGCACGAGACAACTCTTCAAGAAGCACAGTTCCTGATTGAGCAAGGAAATGGTGTAGAAGCCTACAAACTCTTGACGGTACTCCCGAAGTCGCTGCATATGCTTGCGCTTCAAAGTGAAGCACAGCTTATACTTGGAAATTACAATTTTTGTCGTGTGCTGGCAGAGCAAGCGCTGAAACTGAGCGAGGATGATCAGGCGACTCAAGCGAGTTTGCGCACAATCATTGGTCGGAGTTATCAAGCCCAACATGATGAGGTACAAGCGCACGGTTATTTGACGGATGCACTCACTTTACTTGAGCGACTAGACGATAAATTTGCGCTGGCGCGTGCCCAGACTAACTTGGCGGCAGTCCTGATCCAGATGAAACGCTATTCCGATGCGGGGAGGCTGCTCACTAATGCGGAAGAAGTACAGGTTCGGTTGGGTGATCGAGTGGGACTAAGAGCGACACGGCATAATTGGAACAATTTAGGAGGTTACATTGCCCGTTGACCTCATTATAATCTCGGCTACAATCAAAGTTAGATGTGCGCTCATAGCTCAATGGATAGAGCATTGGTCTTCGGAACCAACGGTTGTGGGTTCGAATCCCTCTGAGCGCGTGCAAAGCCGGTTTAACCGGCTTTGCTGTTTTACAGGACCGATTCCTCCATGAAAAATAACAAAAACAATAAAAAAAATGCCAAGTTAAGGAGCCGCGTATCGCTTCGTCTTGCGCCGATCAGCCTGATGTATCCAGGGGAGAGATCCTCTGTCAATGCAACAACTGGAGCCTGGGAAAACGATCTTTCGCTTGGAGAGGTGATTAAAGCGCTGACGCTCGACAAGCGTTATGCTTCCTTTGTCCGTCAGACGCTGCTGACGTTAACAACAATTACTGATGTGATCCAGTGGCGACAGTCGATACTAGCGGATTTTTTGAACAATCCGAGTTTAACTGATGCAGTAGAGGCCTTACTACCTAGCTTCTCCGGGCTGGAACCGGGAAACTCACTGCTTGGGCAACGTCAACGCAATGTGTTGCTGGAAACATCGGATCGCTTGGCAGAAATCGATGTCTATATATCATTGATTCAGGGGTTGTATGATACCCTGAGCGCAGCAAGCTTACACTCCAAAGCACTTCTAGGTCTACGTGAAAACCTACTTACACTACTCAATGACACGAATTTTCAAATCATGCGTGATGATCTTCCCGCGCTGCGAGCGCCACTCGAAAAGATCACCAGCTTGACAATTGGAGTGAACCTCGACCACGATCTAAAGCCGATTTCGGCGGCGTTGATGGCGATCAATGATTTCCCAATCAGCGAACCGCGATCATTTCTGGAAAGACTGCTCGGCTCCGCAGGTGAGAGTGACGAAACAGGCATTGCGCCACTTCGTTTTCTCCCACGAAATCGGGACGAACGAAGCCTACAACCACTATTCCAGGATTTAGATCGCTTGTTGACTCAGGTTGCGCAGCCTGTGGCGCGGGCGCTTACCCAATATGCGCATATCAGTAGTGATTCGTTACTTGGGTTGGAGTCCGAACTGGCGTTTTTTACGGCTGCGGCGCGTTTGTTCCGGCGCTTACAGTTTTACTGCTTACCCGAAATTGCGCCCCTTGACGAACGAATTACACAGATAGATAGCCTAGCGAGTATTCATCTGCTGCTGCGCCAGACGGAAGTGCCGGTGACGAGCAATGCGAATTTCGATTTTCATGGTCGGATTGCTATCCTGACGGGGCCGAACAGTGGCGGTAAAACGACCTATTTACGCGCAGTCGGTATTGCGCATGTGTTATTTCAAGCTGGATTGGCGGTTCCGGCACGGCAGGCGCGGATGAGTCCGATAGACAACATTCTGACTCACTTTCCAGCACTCGAAACGCAACAGCAGGGACGCCTAGCTGAAGAGGCTATCCGCTTGCGAGCTGTATTTGAACGTGCGACAGCGTATAGCCTTGTGCTGCTCAATGAAACCTTTTCGAGTACCTCACCGGGAGAAGCAATCTACTTGGCGCAAGACATTCTCTGTGGCCTGCGTGTAATTGGTGTTCGAGCCATTTATGCAACGCATTTGATTGAGTTGGCAGACCATATTCAGGAGATCGAGAACGTGGTTGAGGGAATGAGCAGCCTCTTTAGCTTGATCGCTACTGTACATCTGGATGCCGAAGGGCAGACAGTGCGGACGTTTCGTATTGAACGTGGTCTGCCCCTCGGTCGCAGCTATGCATCGGAGATCGCGCGCCTGCACGGGATCAGCCTTGAGCAAATCCTTGCAGCACGCCATTGATTCACCAGTGCCAGACCTGATCCCACGCTTGCAGCCAATTTACACCCTCACTGACAACTTTAAGCGGATCGACAATAGTGACACCGTGCCGACCCATGAAGTCCGCTGTTTTGTCGACGCTCGTGATCTCCACTGTGATTTTGGTTGGCTGCGTCGGGATATAAGGCTTAACAGCTTTCAGGTTTTGTAAGGCGTGAAAAGCGCTTTCTTCGATCATTTGACGCGCCCGTACCGGCGGGATTTGACGTGCTGAGAAACGACTTAAGCCACGTTTTACGGCAACTGTCGTCAATTCATCTCCAAGCAGTTCTTTTGCTTCACGACAAATCGCTTCATCACCCGTCACTAGGACAACAGGGCAGTTGTAGTGTCCGCACAGTGCTGCGTTGATGCCGAGTTCTCCCACTAGGTCGTCGTTGAACCACAAATTTTGCCACTTGACTGTCGAAATTGTATGGCAGAGTACGCCGTCTGGTGTGTTGTTGCGAGCGTGCATACCCACGCATAGGCAGGCATCGCAGCCCTGTTCAAGCAACTCGGTGTAGCGTGACCATGGGTGATGCGCAACCCATTCGCAATCAGGATCGAGTAGTTCGGGTATAAACGAATTGAATGTCCAACCACCGCCTGCACCGTGACAATCGACCGCGACGATTTCGGTCGCACCTGCTCGTTTTGCGCCTCGCACTGCCGCGTTGATTTCTTCTGTGTATAAGCGACGACCTTCCTCGTACATGGGGTCGCCTCCGGTAACCTGTTCCCAGACGACGATGCCGCTGACACCTTCCATGTCGGACATAATCAAAACGCGCATGAAATTTCTTCTCCTGAGTTTCATTGGTTGAGCAAGGTTATAAGTATAGAGGATCAGTATTTTTCGCCAAGCAATTGAGTGTAGAGCGCGAGGTATTGATCGACGACAGACTCTAAATTGAAGCGCTGTACAGCAGTTTGACGTGCTGCCTCACCAATACGTCGACGTAATTCTATGTCCTTAATCAGCCGACCTAATTCTCCGGCAAGCGCTTCCGATGAGTCAGGGTCATAACAGAGACCGTCGATTTCTGGTGTAATCACTGCTCGATTCGCAAGCGTATTGGCTACTACGGGAGCTAAGCCGACGGCCATTGCCTCCAAAAGTGCGTTTGACATGCCTTCAGAAATGCCGGACATAACGAAAATGTTGCTTGCTTGCAAATGCGCCAGCACCTCTGTTGTGTTGATATTCGGAATAAATGTTGGCGAGAGACCAAGCTGAGCTGCCATCTGTCGGTAGTGCGCGACATACTGACCTCCGCCGACAAGTTTCAACCGAGCTTGTGGATATGCACTTTGTATTTGCGTCCAAGCGCTCAGGAGAAGGTCAACGCGCTTTTCCGGTCGAAACTGACCGACGAAAATCACGCGCGGTTCAGAAGTTTGACGCTCTGCTGGTTTGAACTGATCAATGTCAACTCCGTTGGGAATCACGCCCGTTCTGCGCGTCGGAAATCCACAGTTGAGCACTTCTGCGCGAAGCGGCTCCGTCAGAGCGCTGATCCAATCGAACGAGTCGGAATCCTGTATAATGCTGGGCGAAAATGTCGCTGCATCTCCATAAATGCCGCTTGCCATCGGTACGCAAAGCGTTGATAGGCCAATCCGCCGCGCGATGCGAGCCAGCGCCAGCGCTTCGGAGGTGAGGCCGCGTAAATGAATAATTTGTGTTTCTCGTAAAAGTAGTGGAAATGCCCATGACGCCTGGATTGTCAAGATTTGCTTGAAGATATACTGCGAATGCTGCCAAACAGGTAGGCGAACTAAACGAATTCCTTTCGTATAGTCAATTATTGAAAGGTGTTTTCGCCAATGACTGAGCGCTTGAGTACTGATGATTGTGATGTAATGACCACGCTGAGCGAAGTGCTCAGCAAGTCGCCATGTACCGATTTCAGTACCTCCAGTCTGATCGATGATTGGCACAAATAGAGCAATGTTCATACTTTTGATGCACTTAAGCGCATGGATATTTGTTCAATGAGGATTTGACGCAGAGAAATGAATTCAGGGTGGTGGGTCAGCCAAGCCGCGCACAGATAAATGCTGACTCCTATGCTGATCATAGTGCTTAGTGCCAGAATTTGTGGCAGTAAGCCGTAAGTGCGTGATAGGGCAGGGGAGAGGACTGACTGCAAAAACAGTAGCGTGATGAGCATTGATAGTGTACTTAGGAAGGTTCGGGCGAGATTCGGTAGAATTGGCCTGATGTCTATTTCGGGTAGACGATGTTGGAGCAAGATATAACTAAGTGCCAAGCTCAAAGTTCGGGACAGAAGCGTCGAGAGCGCAATACCTGCCAAACCCAAAAGTGGAGCTAAGCCAATATTCAAGATTGTGTTCAACACTGAAATACTGAGTGCGAGGATCATTTGTGCGCGGAGATCTTTCGCGATCAGCAAAAGGCGGACAATAAGGACAATCAAATAATTGAGAGGAGCACTCAAAAGCAGAAGACCGAAGACCTGAGCGCTTGCCTCATTAGCGGTGAAGTTTCTGTGCTGAAATAGAACTGAGATAATCGGGCGGCTGAGGGCAAAGCCACCGAAACTCAAAGGGATAAGCACAAAGAGTAGACTTGATATAACTAGATTGAAGGTAAGAGTAGATTCGTTTATGCCGCACTCGGCAGCACGCTGTGCCCAGTGGTTGCTGACTACTGTAACCACGCTGCTCATGATAATTAAGTCCAACACGGTGACTAAACGTTCGCCGAAGTGAAAGGCTGTCAAGCTACCGGCATTGAGGACTGCAGCCGCGGAACGGTCAAACGTAGGGATAAAGAACAGAGCAATATAGGTTATAGCAGGCCCGATAGATTGTAGGAGCATTTCATGGACGGCAGGATGTAATCGTAAACTGGGGCAAAAAGAAATTTTCAACTTATGGTGACTGTAGGCGGTCAAAATCAGAAGCTCGGCTATTTGCCCAGCGAGATTTGCGCACAAGAGACTGTAAATCCCTACAATATGCACCGTGAAGAGTAAAACGAGTATGAAGATGATAGGGTTCAAGAGTGCGGCCACAGTCGGGAGTAAATAGTGCTTGTGCGTTTCGCAAACAATGCTTAGCAGACGAGTGAAGCCAACGAGTGGCGTCAATGCGACGAAGGCTATGCCAAAAATAGATGCCTGTGTGATCATTTCAGGCGTTTGCAAGGTGCGCAGAGTCATCGAAACTGGAACGGCTATGAAGCTGACGATGACTCCACCCGCCAAAGCCACACTAACGACAAAACTAAGCGAAGACAGAATTGCGCGCCGCTGTGTAGGATCCTGGTGGACTTGTTCGAGATAGATTGGCGCGAATCGATTCGTCAGAATATTGATGATGAGATTTGCCAACGCTGCAGGTAAGATCAGAGCAGCGTAATAATTGTCGGTGGCGCTGGTTGCACCAAAGCTCGCGGAGATCGTTACTCCACTTACGAAAGCGACAATCTGGCCGATTAAGCGAAGTACTGAGGTATAAGCGGTGATGGTGAGAAGAGTAGCTCGTTGCATTCGATAAGTTGATTATTTTCAGATAGAGGTCAGACCATTATAGCCGAAAGAATCCGCATTTTTCACTTTATTGATACTCTGGGCGCAGGTGGCGCTGAGCGTCAGCTCGTTTATTTGCTCCAAAATCTGGATAGTGCGCAGTTCGAATCACATGTTGTAACGACCTACGACGAGTTTCGGCATTACGAGGCTGAAGTTCGACAACTCCAAATCCCTATTTACAGCCTTGGTCATGGGGAACTTCGTGTAGTCAATAGAATGCGATCTATCGTCCGTTATATACGCCTTATGTGGCTGCTACAACCAAATATTGTCCATGGATGGCTTCATTATCCTAACCTAATTGCGAGAATAGCCCGACCATTCTGCCCGCCGCATAGCCTTATTACAGCCGTACGCGCTCAATATTCGCCTTGTACGCTTCGCTCAGAGCGCATTACTGAAAAGCTCTCAGATTTTCGTATAGTCATTAATGATAACTCCGATTTTGGTATTCGATCTACACAGCATAGACCCATCACATTAGCTATCGCCAACGCAATCTCATCAGAATTTTTCGCAGAAACTTCAGCGATAAAAATTGCTCCATCTTCCAGTTTTGACCTTCTAATGGTTGCACGCATCGACAGCCGCAAAGATCACCAAACCTTGCTCGAAGCTCTCCATATCTTAGGCACAGATCTTCTGTCACAAATAAAAGTTACTTTAATAGGGGAGGTTACTGACAAACAAATACAACAACAGATCAACAATACAATCACACGATATGACCTCGAAACAACTGTTCAACAGTTACCACCAACCAACAATATCTTGCCCTACTATCGTGCTACCGATATTTCCGTTTTACCATCACACTCAGAAGCGTTTCCCAACGTGCTGCTAGAATCAATGGCAGCCGGTAAACCCGTGATTGTCTCCGAAGCAGCAAACAAGGCTGGTCTCATCCAACACGAGATTAATGGTTGGATTTTCCCCACGAGAGATAGCGAGGCACTGGCAAACTGCATCAAAGCAGCTTTGGTAACACCATATAACCAAAGAGAAGTAATGGGGAACCGAGGCCGAGCTATTGCCTCTCAATACACAATTGAGAAAATGGTCTTGCAATATCAGCAACTCTATAAGCGAGCGGTCAAACAGTTGTAAAGCGTTTCATACTCTTCTACCATCTTGGAAACGGAAAAACGGGCAGCGGTTTCCTGACAAGCAGTACCCATATCAGTCAATTTTGATTCAGGTAGTGCGAAAACATTTCGAAGTGTTATCGCGAGGCTCTCGACATCTGATGTACGAACAATCCAGCCATTTTGACCCTGTTTGATAAGACCAGCCTTGTTTGCTGCTTCGGAGACAATCACGGGTTTACCGGCTGCCATTGATTCTAGCAGCACGTTGGGAAGACCTTCCCAAAGAGATGCCAATATTGTAACATCAGCGGCATGATAAAAAGCCTCTGGCATAGAAGTGGGAGGCAACTGCTTAACAACATCCTCTAGATCACAACGACGAATTGACTCGTCAAGTATCCGTTGTATATTGTTATCCTCAGATTCTCCAACAATCCACACGGATATGTGCATCGGTAATTGACCAAGCCGTTTAAGAAGGCCTAATGCTTCTACCAACAGGTGAGGCGATTTTTGGGCGGTGATTCGACCAAGAATAAGTAACACCCACTCAGACTCAGAAGCTAAACATTCCCGCAACGTCGGATCAGGATTCTGCGAGAAACGTTGACTATCGACACCATTAGAGATTAACTGTGGAGACAGATAACGAGGTAGGTGACGTCGAAGATGCTCGCTGTTACAGACGGTAGCTGTACACAACCAACCTGCCATGTGTTCATAGAGCAACTGCTTCCAAGTATATTCAATATAAACACAGCCAATCAGCTTCAAAGAAGGTGGTAGTGCAGGGCGGGCTAAGGACGTCAGCAAATTGCTATGATAGTTCACGGCCTGAACGACATGGGGACGAACACGCCAAATTATCCGCATTATTGCAGCTAAACCGTATAACTTATCTTGCACACTCCAGCCGAGATCGAGCAGAAACACAGAAACTTTTAGCTGGCGCAACTCCTCAAGAAAATGAAGGCTACGGCCGGCCCGTTCTCCATAGAGACAGATTACATAAGGCGTGAAACGCTGTCTTTCTAACTGACTGATCAGTGTGACCAACTGATGCTCTGTACCGCCTGCCATCAAACTGTCAGTACAGTAGAGGATACGCAATCAATCACCTCATCGTAAAGCTCAATAGTTTTCCGAGCAATATGAGCAGATAAATGACGCTCATCGATCAATTGCGCAGATCGATTACCTAGGCTTGCTAAGCGAGACATATCACCTATAGCTTCCAAGATCGCACCCGCTAATATCACTGGGTCGTTCGAAGGCACAACCCAACCATTCCCGTCGACCGTCTCAGGCATTCCGCCGACTTGCGTTACAATCACAGGCAAGGCAAAACTCATAGCAGTGATGAGCGCTCCGCTCTGGGAAATCTGTCGATAGGGGAAAACAGCTATATCCGCGGCAAAATGAAAGCTCCAGACGCGATCTGAAGGAACAAATCCGGATTCGATCACTACATGCGGTTGACGCAGAGAAGAAATAATCTGAGAGTCATCCAAGCGACCTGCGACAATTAACCAGAGATCAGATCTCACCTCACTTGCAAGAGTGAAAGCTGCTGCCAGGATATCCAATCCCTTATAGGGTCGACTCGATCCAAAGAACAGTAACACGGGGACATTCAACGGAATACCTAATTCAGAACGAGCAGCATTGCGTTCAGCCCCTAGGGGCACGTCCCATGTAGAGGCAGGATGAGGTATCACATGAACTTTACTCTCTGGTAAATTCGGGTGATTGTGGAGCAATAAATTCCGATTGGCTTGAGCATGAACGATAATCGCATCCACCGCAGCATAAATGGTTGAAAGATCGAAAGCATAGGGGAATAAAGGCTCTACGTCATGAGCGGTATAGATAACTGGAACACCTCTCCTTTTGATCTGTGTGATCAGCCAATGGTCAAGTATAGGAAGACGTGTCCACTGTATATGAACAATCGCGGGACGATTAACATCCAACGCATGTAGGAAGCGCCAGTGTCCCAATGGGTAAAGAAACGCCTTCAGTGAACGACGAACCATCGAATGGTAATGTCGATCTGTAAAGGGGAAATAAAAATAATCAGTCTGAGAAAATTCGGGGAGGATAGGATCATAAGAAAATGCTGACGTTGCATAGTGCACATTACAGCCGGCTTGCTCTAACGCACAACAAAGCGCCAAATTGTAATAGGGCGTCAGATGAGCCGGATCAACCTGCCACACCTGGAGGCTCATATTTGCTCACGCGCCCACAATTCGAAGCAAAGTAATGCCCAAAGACGATCTTTATGATCGATTTGCCCTGTAGCGTGCTCCCGAACAAGTTGGTCGATATAAATCGGATCGAACAATCCCGGAACATGTGGATGAGCTAAAATCTCACCTAGAAGGGGAAAGAGTTTGCCACGTAGCCATTCCGCTTGTGGGATACTAAAACCTTGTTTTTTCCTACTGTGGATAAATGGTGGTAGCAATGGCTCAAGCGCTTTTTTGAGAAGCGTTTTGCCTGATATTAAACTGGTTCGAAAGTGAGCGGGTATGCGGGACATAAATTCAAAGACTTCTTGATCGAGGAGAGGGGAGCGCACCTCCAAAGAGGCAAGCATACTGGCGCGGTCGACTTTGACGAGAATATCATTTGGCAAGTAGTGAATCAGATCATGATATTGCAATTGCGATAGCTCGTCGAGGTGAAGCACCTGTTGGAAAACCTCTTTTTTGGCCCTCTCCCTTTTATAATCCTCAAGCATTAGCTGCGCTTCGAGACTATAGAGTTTTCTGCGTTGCCGAACTGAGAAAAACCCACTGGTAATCCAGTTTTCAGCGGGTTGACCAAGTGCAGCGAGGTAGGGCTTGAGTTTTATAGCAGGCGGCATCGCTCTGCCTAGGCTACTTGCCAAGGAATGAAAAGACTTAGGGATGACCGTTTGTAAAAAAAACTGCCGATAAGCATAAAGATGCTGATGATAGCCAGCGAAAACTTCATCTCCACCGTCACCACTAAGGACAACCGTCACTTTTCGGCGAGCAAGCTGTGATAGAAAATAAGTTGGGACCATCGAAGAGTCAGCAAATGGCTCATCAAAATGCTGAATGAGATGGGGTAAAAAGTCGAGTTTGTCTACAGTCATAATTTCGGATAAATGCTCATTCCCCAAATAGTCGGCAGCACATTCGGCAAATTGCCTCTCGTCGTATCGAGGATCGTCAAAACCAATTGAGAATGTTTTCACTGGCGCGTCGCTAATTTGAGTCATCAGTGCGACGACTGATGTGCTATCAACACCACCGCTTAGGAATGCCCCTACAGGAACATCGCTAATCATGCGCAGGCGCACTGCTTCTGTAAGCAGATAACGCAATTCGGTAGCAAGATCATCGATTGAGCGCTTATCCCATTGATTAGGCTCGGTGAAGTTCGGATACCAGTATTTTTCAATATTGAGAGAGCCGTTGGCTTGTACTGTGACAATATGTGCAGGTGAAACTCGCTGGATATTCTTGAAGATCGACCCAGGCGCACTGATGAACCCACACGCTAAATACTCGTCTAGTGCTTGATAGTCAAGCTCGCGCTGGATACCTGGATAGCAGAGAAGGGACTTAAGTTCAGAAGCGAAAATAATCTTTTCGCTATCATGCATATAGTAGAGCGGTTTCTTGCCAAAGCGATCAATAGCGAGAATAAGCTGTCGAGTAGAGCCATCCCACAGGGCAAAGGCAAACATCCCACGCAGCTGATCAACACACTGAAGTTGTATCTCTTCGTAAAGGTGCAGAATAGTTTCGACATCGCCATCACTGCGAAAACGATGACGAGCTGTGAGTTTTTCACGCAGGCTGCGAAAATTGTAGATTTCGCCATTACACACAAGGGAGACTTGCTCATCTTCGTTGAAAATTGGCTGATGGCCTTCCAATTTGTCTAGGATGCTTAAGCGGCGCACACCTATTCCGATTGAACCATTGCAGTAAAAACCTGCATCATCAGGACCCCGATGTACCAGCCGTGATGTCATGGCTTGTAGTACATTTTGATCTACATGCCGTTGTTGGTCGAAGTACCAGATTCCGCAAATTCCACACATTTTAGACGTCCCATACTACATTACAGTATAATTCGAAACAGGAAATTTTTCCCAAGTTGCCAATCATATGAATCAGCTCCGTGATTATCCATTCGTGAGTGTCCTTATGCCTGTTCGAAACGAGGTCTTGTGGATCGAGCGCAGTGTCAGTGCGGTGCTCCGACAAGATTATCCTCCAGAATGCATTGAAATTATTGTTGCAGATGGACTTAGCGAAGACGAAACAATCGCGGTGATTCGACGCTTACCGGAAGCAAATCGTGTAAGGATCATTAGTAACTCGCATCGGATTCAGTCAGCGGGTATGAATGCTGCCATTCAGCTTGCGCGTGGCGATATAATCATTCGTGTTGATGGACATACTGTAGTTTCCCCTAATTACGTTAGCAATTGTGTTGAAGTGCTCCAAAAGACACATGCGGATAATGTTGGAGGATCGATCTATTTTATGGGGAGCACGAGCATAGGTCGCGCAATAGCTCTAGCAAGTAAGTCCTCATTTGCTGTTCCAACAGTTTTCCGTGTTAGCACGAAACCTCAATATACGGATACAGTCTATATGGGAGCTTGGCAACGTCAAGTATTTGAACGAGTCGGCCTGTTTGATGAAGGATTTTCAGTAAACGAAGATTATGAGTTTAACTTCCGTATTCGGAAAGCAGGCGGGAAAATTTACTTCACACCTGACATTTGTTCAGAATATTATGGACAGCAAACGCTGATAGCCTTAGCGCGTCAGTATTTTCGCTATGGCAACTCGAAACCCCAAACCCTCCTGAAACATCCGCAATCGGCGCACGCACGACACTTTGTAGCGCCACTTTTCATTGTTTTTTTGCTTGCTGGTGCACCTCTGAGACAACTAGTGCCTCCGACTACTGTGCTATGGATACTCGGAATTACGCTTTACTTGCTCACAAATATCGGCTTTGCAGTTTATATCGGTTGGCGCTTGGGATTAATGGTGCCTCTAAGAGTTTCTTCCGTTTTCCTTACTATCCATATGGCATGGGGGATTGGATTTTGGTTTGGCTTGATCCGTTTACTGATACAGCGGCTCGTTAGAAATTTTGCAAAGGAGTGGTGAACACTTCCCATTTTTGACTTGTTTAGTTGTGGCGTGACAGTAGGGCCATGCGCTCATTCCTCGACCCTATTCCATCCCCTACTTTTCACCACTCCCTTTTGCAAGTCTATCTTGACCAATGCTTGTGCTCTTGCTAATATGACACCTATATGTGCTCTATTCGTCTAGAGGCCTAGGACGTGGCCCTCTCAAGGCCAAAACAGGGGTTCGAATCCCCTATAGAGCAAAACTTATTATCATCCTGCTCAAAGATGAAAGAACCAAATTATGAAACTGAACGGGAGCGAAGTCTGTCGCCCCGCTGAGTATAGCTGTTCACTTTAAAAAGCCCGATCTCGTCATTCGGGCTTTTCATTCTGTAGATTTATATACGCATAAGTTGAACCAGATACACCCATGCGATTCGGCCATTGTATCAGCGAGCAGGTCATCCATGTGTGGAGTGAGCTTAGTGGCCGCCGGGAGCGGAAATAGTGCCGACGAAATGCATTTCGAACTTCCCGCCCGGAACGATTTGGGCATTCCCATCGACAGTGCCTTGTCCGGTTGCGCCGCTGAATCGGCCTGTTCCGCTCGTGACCTCCCAGTGACCAATCCCGTGATACCAGCCGCTCAAATGAGGTATCGGGCAGGCAACATCGTGACTGACAAGCGTGAGCGCGTCGCCGTTCGCTGCCGTCAGGGTTTCGGTGTTGTCATTCGGTATCCCTCCGGCGCAGTTCACTGGACTACTTGTGAACACGACATGTCCTTCGTTGGTACCTTTCCCCAGATGTGTAGCGATGCCCACACCGTTGAAGACCGGAGTCCCGTTGCTTGCTATAGAAATCGTGCCTGCATAAAAGCCGTCAAAGGGAACCTGTTTGCCAGCGGCATACGCCGAGTTCGCACCCATCCCAAGAGTTCCCAAAGCGATGAGCATTGGCATCACGATCAACCACAACAATCTGTTTGACCTGAAATAGAACGTTTTCATGATCGGTTTACTCCCATTAATTAGAAGCACAGTGTTTGCGCCCCGTTGACGAGCGCTTCAACGGCGGTAGCTGCTCCCACGATAGAAGCCCCTTCGATTAAGTTGGCCTCGTCGATCCCACGCGGCCTGGCGCATGAGCCGCAAGCCCACAACTCGCCGCCCCCTTTGAGGAAGGTGCTGATAAGTTCCGTGAGCGGCGGAAAACCGTTCGCCTGTTTACCATCCGCCTTCCCCTGAGTCGCCAGCCACACGCCCTCAATGGTGAGCAGCACCGTCGCCCGCTGCCCTGAATTCAAGGCTGTATTGCCGACGACGAACGCCAGCGATGCACGTTCCACATCTTCCGTTCCGTGTGTGTTATGAACCAGCACGTGTCCCATCGTAACCCTCTGTTTTCGTCTTATGACTTTCGCTGAATTAAAAAGGAAGTCGCGCCATCACTGGTTTGCTGCTGGGCGACGAGCAGATTGTTCGTTAACCGGCACCAGGCAGGCAGATCGACGGCAACCGTCGGGTCAGTCGAGCGTATTTCCAACTGTTCTCCCGGTTGCAGCGTTTGAAGTCGCTGCCGAATAACCCCGAGGAGATTGGTCGAGCACCCTTGATCGCCTGCGTCATAAAAGGACTCGCTCTCGAAAACTGGTTCTGGAGTTTCAGACATTGGTATACAACCTCATCAGGTCAGGTATCGGCAGAATATCCCCCGTCCGCATGGACAGATTTCCAGACACGGAGAAGGATATTCTGTTTCATTGAGTGGCAATCTAGTGCGCCAGAACCGGAAAATTACGGATGTCGGCGGGAGCAGTGACTTTGCCAACGATGAGCGCCTGAAATTTGGGATTGATAAGCGCGAAGGCAGCATCGGCGTGCGCCTGACTATCCCACAGGACGCACATCCCGCAGTCGCCGCCGTTCCCGCCGAAGAAGATGGCGCTCAGACAGCCCGGCTGCTGCTTGATAGCGGCGATCAATTCGTTTGCCAGCGTCTGCGCCTGTGCGCTTGATCGCTGGTCGAGGGTAAAGCGGACAAGTCTGAGTAACATGATTGTCGATTCCTTTCGCAGCCTGTGCGCTGGTCGCTAGACGCCTTCGGTGACTTCGGTAATCTCATCGGCCACCAGCCCGTGCGCCTCGCGATGCACGGCAATTGCGGCTTCCTTGTTGGGCGCTTCAACCAGGCAGAAAACCTTGCCGGATGATTCGTCGAACCAGTAGCGCAAATACTTGACGCCATACTTTCCCTGTGTATTGAGGTCGGCATGATGAGCGCCTGCAACCGCTTCAGTGGTCAGGCCTTCGACGTGCTGGTGAATATCCATAAACAGTGGCATTGCTTTCTCTCCTCACGCTGAACTATCGAACAGTTCCAGAGTAGCTGCGTTTGGAAAAGACGTATATCGACTGATTGGTGGAATTTGTGGTGGAATTCTTGAGGTTCTAGGGCAGCAAGCCGAGTTCCTGAGCGCGCACAATCGCTTGGGTGCGGTTGGCAGCGTCTAATTTGCGATAAATATTCAGCGTGTGAGTTTTCACGGTCGCCGCTCCAATGACGAGTTCATCGGCAATTTGTGGGTTTGTCAGTCCACGGGCGATTAAACGAAGGATTTCGATCTCACGTCGGGTCAAAACGCCGTGCTCAACCGATTCGGTATTTGTATCACCGTCAGGGACAAATTCATGGCGAAGATAGGCGTTTACCGCATCAAATGTCAATGTTCTGCCAATTTCCCATTGCCTTTGATAGGAATCCCTTCCGCTCTCCGCTTGCAACTGGCTTTGCAGGTGATCAAAGAACGCCCATTGACGCACCCAATCTGCGCTGGTATCGGGAACACTCTGAACCCATGAAAGTAATTCCACCGCATGTTCACGATCCGTATCGGAAAGCGCATAGGCAGCAGCAGGCGCAATCCAGTTCAGCAAGGCATACTGCGGGATTCCTTCGGTGAGTCGAAGTGTATTGGCAATATAGAGCCGAGTCTCTTCGCGATTTCCAAGACCACACGACAGCGTGGCAAGTGAACAATAGCGCAGTTGCAAATCCATAACATTCGTGCCATGATGAATCCCCAACTCCCGCAGCCTTATACCTTCAATATAATCTGCCCGCAGGCAGGCCGTGAGTGTTAACAAAGACAAGCTCTGCGGTTGGAAGATCAACGAAACGATGTCTTCCACCAGTGTCAGCGCTCGCGTAGCGTAATCCTGGCAGGACGCAAAATCCCCCTGACAGAAAGCGCAAAGCGCGAACAAACTTAAGGCATGGGCGAGCTGGCAGGGGTGCCCCAAGTCATTGGCGTTTTGCAACGCTTCGTTGGCGAAATATGTCCCGTTGACGTAATCACCGCGCAAGATGCTCGCCAAGCCGAAAAAGTAAAAACAGACGATGAGTGCAAAGCGATTACGGACGATTTGGGCCAGCACCAGGCTTTGTTGGGCATAGGCGAATGCTTGATCATAGTCATTCAGATCAAAATACGTGTAGGCCAGCCGACTGAGTACCCACCCGATGTAGAAGGGTTCGTCAAGCTCCTTGAAGAGAGCAAGGCTCTCTTCAAGATGCACCAGAGTATCGACATCGCGCTCCATGCAAGCCAACACATAGGCGACCATTAGATGACTGAACGCGATCTCAAAGCGATTTTGCTCCGCAATCGCAATCGCCAGTGCCTCCTCAAGACTCGTCAGGGTTTCCTGATAGTCGGTTTGATACCACCAGTGGAGAAACCCCCAGCGCCGCGCGAGCAAACGCCCCCTTAGCGGCACATCAGAAATCGGTTGGCTCACGATCTGTCTGAGCATGTTCAGGACTTCAAGATGGCGTTTACCCAGAAATCCAAACAGATACAGACCGTTTAACATTTGATGGAGTTGAGTGATCTGCTGATTCCTGACCGACCACTCCCATGCGAACCTGATATTCTCGAAGTCGCTATCAATCACGTGCATGGTTTCCGGCTGCTCAGTTTGTTTCAGTGCTGCTTCGTACCCAAGGAGAACTTGGGCAAAATAGGCGCTGTGGCGCGCATAGGTGCTTTCGATTTCGCCGCGCTCTTCCAGTTTTTCCGCCGCATACTGACGCAGTAGCTCATGAACGCGAAAACGATTCGCCGACTCCCGCAGGATGAGCGATTTTTCAACCAGCGCTGCCAAAAGAACTAGAGGCGCTCCCACGACTTGTTCGGCGGCGACATTGTCGAAAGTTCCACGAAAAACGGATAACCCAGCGAATGCCTTGCGCTCATCCTCCGGCAATAGAATCCATGAATGATCGAATACTGCCCGCATACTACGATGCCGCTCCTCGATATTGCGCGTTGTGGTTGAAAGAATATCGAGGTTATTCCGCTTCGCAGACGCAATTTGTGCAGCTGTGAGACCTCTCAGCCAGGACGCCGCTAATTCTATCGCCAGAGGTAGCCCGGCAGCCATTCGACAGATGACAACAACCGACTCGCGTTCATGCTGCAGATCAAAATCCGGCTGGATACGGTGCGCATGATATAGAAAAAGTTGAATAGCATCGTAGTTTTCCGGCGATGTTGAGTAGGCACTGAGCGGTAAACTCATTCCCATGACCGGGTACAGCCACTCTTCCTGAAGACTAAGTGCTTCTCTCGATGTGACGAGGAACTTTACCTGTGGAGCATAGGCCAAAATTGCACTGATAAGCGCTGCCCCTGGCAGAATATGTTCGAAATTATCGAGCAGCAGGAGTATGGATTTATCCTGTAGATAGTTCAGAAGCTGAATGTCAGGTTCATCTTCGCCGTAAAAGGTCAAACCAACGGCGTGTGCAATCGCATGAACCAGTAAATCGCTCGCGGCAAGCGGTTCTAAGGCGACAAAAACGGCCCCATCTAGAAACCGTGCCGCCGCCCTGCGACCGACCTCAATTGCAAGACGAGTCTTGCCGCTCCCACCCAAGCCTGTCAGGGTTAAGAGACGACATCTGAAATCGTTCAGACGGGTTTGAATGTCAGCTAATTCGTGTTCGCGACCGAGAAACGGAGTAGGATGCGATAGAAGATACTTGCCAGCCAATATAGTCATTATCGTTTCTGCGCTTCAATCTGCTAACATTAAGAGAAATACTAATTGCTTTGTCGTTCTCATTCGAGAATTTGACATCACTATAGAATACACATGACAACGGCAGAAGGGGTAGCCAAATGGAAGCGATGAGCAGCAAGTAAGCCCGAGTCAATTCAAATAAACCGAGGAGGATCGTACTGCCGAAAAGAACATTTTTCGCGATTAGAAAGTACTTTCGCGCAGCCTCCGATGAAGGACCTGCTCACGCATCCTGAAAATGCATTTTCTGCCACTAGAATCGAGGCTATAATAGCAGCCCTGATTCTTATGATATTCAATGGTTTCTGCCTTTGATGATTTGGTGGATGCGCTGGTAGGATAGGGCAGGCTGCTCAAGCAGTTGATGTACGCGGCGCAGAACGCGGGCTACAGCGGTACTGACTGCCCTAGCTTTATTTTTAGCGCGCGAAGAAGCCAAATTCGAAATAACCGCAGGGTGTCATATCGTTAGGAGCATCACAGGAATTAATACTATGATTTTTGAACACGAAGACATGCTTATCGTGGCGCTTCAGCTTTTTTTTCAAGCTGTTCCATTGCGATTTTGTAGGCATCTCCGTCGAAACAAAGTAACCTAAGCTAAAGAATGCGCCATAATGCCCATCTTCATACTCAATTAAACGCCGAAAGTAGGTCTTCTCTGGTTTATTTGAATGAACCAGCACTTGAGTGATAAAGTGAACAACGTCTTCTTCTCTTTGTAATTTAAACTTTGGCAGTTCTTTCACTGAGAATCCTTATTGACCTAATGATTCTAGGGGGAGATCAGTCAGTTCACCATTGACATTTGCAAGCGAACGCATCAACCATCCATTATGATTGTTATAGTTCACATGTAGCCATGTCCCTCCTTTATTACTTCGTCTATCGGCCTGGAGCGTGATGTCGAAGGGGATAGTGTCGATAATAGGCGAAGCAAGTATTGGCTCCGTATGGAGGTTTGTGTTGTAGCGTGTAACAATTTCTAGTGTGCGCTGAGGCTCCTCCGTTTCCGCATCCGAAGACGCTTCAACAATGTCGATATTTTCCAATGAACCAGTCAGGCTCACAACGAAAAATGCTACCCAACCTGGTGTCCCTGCATAGTCGATGCGTAACCACTCGTTATCGCTCGATCTCCCTATCACATCAGCGCTGCTTTGAGCTTCGAGATTACCAACTGAAATATATTCACTTCCCGGTCCGCTGCGTACATTCACCCTACGATAGGCCGTTACGAAAACGTCGCTCGAAGCCTGTATCGCAATTGGAGTTGCGACCACTCGTACCGGTGTACTATCCTCGCGCGGGAACACTACTTCTAATTGTGTAACATCTCCAAGGACAGTTACTGTGAAATAAGCTACCCAACCCTCGCTGCCCTGAAAATCTACCCGCAGCCAATCACTCTCATCGTCGTTTCGTCCAGTAATGTGTACTTCATTGCCACTATTCAATTGGCCGATAATATCGTATTGTGTACCGGGTCCACTGCGAACATTGACTGTGCGATAAGCGCGAGCGATGATGGCGTCCTGCGCAAGCAAGCTTCCCGTCACCAATATAAGTGTGAAGAAGAGGCCTGCGATTTTTACAAAACGCATACCTATTGACTCTCTTTCATTATTTATATACTAGCAAGTACTGCTCCATGACGATTGTAATCCCTTTGATGGCAAAAAAACATGTCTGAACGATGAATCCGCCGAAGAAAATTAACTATCTGTGCGAAGCAGAAGTGACCGAGGGACTTGAGTCTATCACTGAAGCGGAGTTGCTGAGGTATGATGCAAAGATCATCGCTCGACGACCTGGTGAAATTGACTTCAAATTCGCTGGTGACTTAAGTACTCTCTTGAACCTGAAGTCAGTTCAATCCGTTTCGCTGGCACAAAACTTCCCTGTGCCACGCCCACGAGCACTGCTAAGTAATGAATATCTGCCGCGTATCTTTCAACAGATCGAAATTGTTTTCAGGTTGTCGCGGCGCGATGCATTTCAAACCTTTTTCGTTGCAGCAGCTGGTTCGGACACTTCGATTATGCAGCGCATAAAAGCAGCTATTGCTGAACACACAGGTCTTTCTAGTACTGAGGACAAAGGCGATCTCTGGATTCGGATTCGTCCGAATAAAGAGGGTGGGTGGGTCGTGCTGGTGCGCGTCACGCCACGCCCTTTGGTGACACGTGCTTGGCGTGTTTGCAACCTTCAGGGGGCGCTCAATGCGGCGACGGCACAGGCTATGATTGCCCTGACAAAACCCACGCCGGAAGACTACTTTGTCAATCTTGGCTGTGGCTCGGCTACTCTGTTGATTGAACGCTTAGCATATGGCCAATGTCGCTTGGCAATTGGTTTCGACAATAATATGAACCATTTACACTGCGCGCAGGCGAATATAGTTGCAAGCGGTTGGAACAAGCATATTCACTTGCAATTTGCGGATATGGTTCAACTACCATTTGCAACCGCCTCAGTAAACGCTTTGTGTGCTGATCTTCCGTTTGGTCAACTCAGTGGCACGCATCAGACTAACCAGCAGCTTTATCCGTTAATGCTTTGCGAAGCAGCACGTATTGCGCGTGGCGGGGCACATTTTGTCTTGATCACGCACGAAATTCGTTTGATGGAGAGCCTTCTGGCACGCGATGATATGTGGTCAAGAGAACAAACTTTCCCAGTCAACTTGCGTGGTTTGCATCCTCAGATTTATGTACTTCAGCGACATTGATGTCAGTTTATTTTTAGAATTCTGTGAGAGTGAGAGAACCGAGCGTTTTTCACAGAATTCGCAAAAGAGAGAATGTTAAATTAAGCTAAACGAAATTGGGCAAAAGGTAGAGGATGTTATGAGTGTAAACGTGCGCTTGAATCGGCTATTCGCGGCAGACGGTAAATGCTTCGATGTTGCAGTCGATCACGGGTTTTTCGGCGAACGAAGCTTCCTTGACAGCATAGAAAACATGCATAGCGTTGTGTCAACATTAGTCAATGCTGATCCAGATGCTATTCAGCTTAGCATTGGACAGGCCTCCATCTTGCAAAGTATTCCAGGTAAACAAAAACCTGCGCTTGTACTACGTACCGATACCGCCAATGTTTACGGTAAAAGTCTCCCAAGAATTCTTTACAGTCATATCCTTCAGGAGCCGCTGGAACAGGCGCTACGTTTGGACGCTGCGTGTGTTGTTGTTAATCTATTTAATCTGCCGGATCAACCTGATATTTACAGTCAGTGTATACAGAATATTGCGCTGCTCAAACCGCAATGTGAACGGTATGGAATGCCTCTAATGATCGAGCCACTGGTCATGAAAGACAACGCAGCTTCTGGCGGCTATATGGTAGACGGGGACATCGACAAAATTCTACCGATGGTACGGCAGGCTGTCGAATTAGGGGCTGATATTATCAAAGCCGATCCGTGCGACGACGTATCGCAGTATCATCGAGTTATCAAAATTGCAGGGGATATACCTGTCCTGGTACGCGGTGGCGGCAAAGTCTCGGAAGCGGAAATTTTACGTCGGACATATGAACTTATGGAGCAGGGCGCTAAAGGGATTGTCTATGGGCGCAATGTGATCCAGCACGCGAACCCTGCCGGAATGACGAAAGCGTTGATGGCTGTTGTTCATGAGGGCACATTGCCAGGTGCTGCACTTAAGCATTTGGAGGCATGAATGGCAAAGCCTCGTAAAATCATCCGGTTCGGAATTATCGGCCTAGGATTAATGGGACGCGAGTTTGCCAGCGCAGCAGCTCGCTGGTGTCATTTATTGAATGTCGATTTTCTTCCACAGATCACGGCTATCTGCGATACCAATCCACTGTTATTTTCATGGTTTGAAGATAACTTTGATGAAATTAAGGTGAAAAGCGCTGATTATCACGATCTACTTAGCAGCGGCGAGGTGGACGCGATCTACTGTGCAGTGCCTCACAATCTCCACCAGCAATTTTACAACGACATCATCCGCAGTGGGAAGCATCTGCTCGGCGAGAAACCTTTCGGTATCGATCTTGCTGCAAATCGCGCCATCCTCGACGCGATTCAGCAGAATCCCGAGGTTGTCGTCGCTTGTTCATCAGAGTTCCCATTCTTTCCCGGCGCTCAGCGGGTCATAAAATTTGCTCAGGAGGGTCGTTTCGGACAGATTATCGAGGTTTCTGCCGGGCTATTACACAGCAGCGATCTCGATCCAAATAAGAAGATCAATTGGAAACGGATGATTGCTATCAACGGTGAGTACGGCTGTATGGGAGATTTAGGGATGCACGCGCTGCATCTTCCGCTACGCTTTGGCTGGTTTCCAGACTATGTGTATGCTAATCTCAGCAATATTGTCCAGGAACGCTATAATGCCGAGGGTCAGCTAGTCCCTTGCGAAACATGGGACAATGCGACTCTGAACTGTCGCGTGAGCGTAAATGGGCAGGAATTTCCAATGTATATACAGACCTATCGTATCGCGCCAGGGGAAGTCAATACCTGGTATATTCGTATTCTCGGTACCGAATTCAGCGTTGAATATTCGACCAAATATCCAAAAACACTCCGTTTTATGCCTTATACGTCTGGCACAGAGCAGGTCTGGCATACAGTCGATTTAGGTTACGAATCTTCATATCCAACGATTACTGGATCGATATTTGAATTTGGTTTCACGGATGCTATCCTGCAAATGTGGACTGCATTTTGTGACCAACTCACTAATGGGCAAGAAAATACCCGGTTTTTCTGCGCTACGCCTGAAGAAACGGGACAGCATCATCGAATATTGACTGCGGCGCTCAAATCTCAAGCGGAAAAGCGTGCCATAGCGCTCAGTGAAATTTAGAAATAATCTGTAATGAATGAGTAGAGCAGGGCATGGAAGAAAAATCGATTGATATTCTTGTAACCGGTCATCTTTGCCTCGACCTGTTGCCTATAATGGATCACATCCGCTTGAATGAGCTTCCATCGCCAGGGCGTTTGTTCGAAGTTGGCCCGATGAAATTTTCAACTGGGGGGGCGGTCTCGAATACGGGGCTTGCGCTGCACAAGCTCGGGGTAAATGTTCGTCTGATGTCCAATGTCGGCGACGATTTGATTAGTCAGTTGATCCTCGCTTTCCTGGAAAGCCACGATTCCACACTGACTCAGTACATTCGGGCAAAAACTGGACAGGCTAGTGCTTATACGCTCGTGCTCTCACCAGAGCGAGTGGATCGAATTTTTCTTCATTGCACGGGAACAAACGCAACTTTCACATCAAATGACCTGGATTATGATGTTGTCGCGCAATCGAGGATTTTGCATCTGGGCTATCCGCCGCTCTTGCCATCGATGATCAACAATGATGGTGAGGAACTTGTGTTGCTGCTCAGAGGTGCGAAGTCAGTAGGGGCTATCACATCCTTAGATACTTCACTTCCAGATACCGCAGGGGCTGCAGGTCGAGTCAATTGGAAACATCTTCTTGAGCGCACATTGCCTCTTGTCGATATTTTTGTTCCGAGCATCGAAGAAATTCTGTTTATGCTTCGTAGAAATGATTATGAGCGTTGGCATGGCCAATATCTCGAACAAGTTACCAGACAGTATCTTGATGATCTTGCCGATGAATTGCTTCAAATGAGCAATGCGGCTGTTGTGGGATTCAAGTTAGGGGAATTGGGTATTTATTTGTGTGGAGGTTGTATCGAACGCTTTGAGCAATTTCATACGCTTCCAATTGATCCTGCTGCATGGGCTGACCAGCGGATTTGGCATCCGGCGTTCCAGGTGGATGTGGCAGGTACGACAGGCGCGGGCGATTCAGCGTATGCGGGGTTTCTGACTGCAATGCTCAAAGGATTATCGCCTGAAGCTGCGGTTCGTTGGGCTTGTGCGGTTGGAGCGTGCAATGTCGAAGCTACGGATGCAACCAGTGGCATCCAAACTTGGAATGCTACACAGCGCCGCCTCGACGTAGGATGGGCGGTACGATCTAACCGATTAAAAGGCGTTTGATGATAGTTCGTTTACCAGTAAATTTTTACTCATGATAATGCCTGTTATCACGAAGTAATCGTTGATTGTGAATGCCTTCAATGCTACCACGCTAATCAAACTTAACAGCGCCCCCAACATAGTGCTGAGGTTGGAAATTCAGTGTAGCAAAATAATCTTCAAGCGTCTCTGCGCGACGAATCAGTTTTACTGAACTATCTACGCATAGCAGGAGTTCCTTGGGGCGTAGTCTGCCATTATAGTTGAATCCCATTGCATGACCGTGCGCACCTGTATCGTGGATGATCAGTAAATCACCGTCATGAGTAATCGGAAGACGACGTTGGACGGCAAATTTATCGTTGTTTTCGCAAAGCGCACCAACAACGTCGACGATTTCCCCTATTGCGCTTGCGTCTCCGTTCAGTACATCAATATGATGGTAAGCACCATACATCCCCGGTCGCATCAAGGATGACATATTAGCATCAACACCAATGTAGGTGCGATAAGTCTCTTTGCGGTTGAGAACGCTTGTAACTAATACTCCATGCGGTCCAGTTAAGTAGCGTCCACTTTCCATGTATAGTTTTGGTGCTGACTGGTGTATGGCCTTAGAAACCTTAAACCATCGGCCTACTTCATCCCCCAGTGCATTTAGATTCAAAGGCGTCTCACCTGGCCGATACGGTATTCCTAAGCCTCCCCCGATATTAATAAATTCAAATTCGATGCCGAGTTGTGCCCCTATTCCCTCCACCTGCTCAAGCAGCATCTTTCCAGCACAGTGGGATCCGAAGCTTGGAATTCACGTGACTTGAAGTCGCGGC
>JADMIO010812856.1_pt1 | contig 49022 bp, 43 predicted proteins | sample 8958161 | NCBI WGS metagenome assembly JADMIO01 (sample SAMN16585339, study PRJNA669376) | soil metagenome | isolation source: Crop rotation soil | place: USA: Cullars Rotation, Alabama | collected 2011
CTTTCCCCCCGCCGCGCCGCCGGGACGCGCCCCGGCGCCGCCACCGCGCCCGCCGAACAATTGCTCGAAGATGTCGCCGAACCCCGCGCCGCCGCCCCCGCCAAAGTCAAAATCCTCGACGGTCACGTTCGGATTCGCCTGCCACGTGTAACCACCACCGCCGCCCCCGCGCCCCTGCGACCGGCGGAACGCCTCGAACGGGTCCCCGCCCCCGCCCGGCGCGCCGCCCATGCCGACCCCCGCGTGGCCGAACTGGTCGTAGTTCCGCCGCTTCTCCGCGTCCGACAGCACGTCGTACGCCTCCTGCACTTCCTTGAACTTCTCCGTCGCTGACGCGTTGTTCTTATTCACGTCCGGGTGATATTTGCGCACCAGCTTGCGGTGCGCCTTCTTGATCTCGTCCGCCGACGCCGTCTTGGGGACGCCTAGAACTTCGTAATAATCTCTTGGCATGTTTCGTGGTTTTTTCGTCGTTTGTGCTGCGCGTCGTCGCGCAGTGCCGTCGCTCAGCCTACGATTCTATCCGCTCCGCGCGGATCGGGAAAACCAGCCGAATCGGTAGCTTAGCCGGGAAGTGGTCATGGCGAGGAACCAGGAAACACGCGAAGAATTGATCCGCCGGATGCTACGGGCCAAGCGAATCGCCGTCGTCGGCCTCAGCGACGACCCCATGCGGCCCAGCTACGAGGTCGCGAACTACCTCCGCGCGCACGGCTACCAGATCATCCCCGTCAACCCAAACTGCTCCAGCGTTTTCGGAATGCCCTGCGTCGCTTCACTGGCGGAGGTGGAAGGACCGATCGACCTGGTCGACGTGTTCCGCCGAAGCGAGGCCTGCGAGCAAGTCACGCGCGACGCCATCGCCGCCGGCGCCGGCGGCGTCTGGCTGCAGCTCGGCATCCGAAACGGCCAGGCCGCCCGCCTCGCCCGAGACGCCGGCATCGACTTCATTCAAGACCGCTGCATCAAGATCGATCACATGCGGTTCGGCGCGTCCACGTGATCCTCTCTTACTCCCTCTCCCGGTACTCCGGGGGAGGGCAGGGGTGGGGGCGTTCGGCGTTCCGTCCGGGCGCCAGCCTAAAGCACCGTCGACCCCTGCGTGTTGTACGCGTTATCCGTCACCGAATAATCCGCGCCGCTCACCCGCGCATCGTACGTGAAGTCCCCGTTGTACCAGCCGCTCAGGTGATTCGTGAACCCGTTGTCCAGCAGTGCGTAATCCGCCGAGTCGACCTTCCCGCTCAGGTCCGCGTCACCGTACCAGGTGTACTTCACGATCACATCGGCGGTCGTCGCGTCCTGCCCGTCGAACAGGCCCAGCGATCCGCCGCTGCCGTAGATCGGGTTGTTCGACGCGTTGACGTTCTTGATCACGCCCAGCGCCGTACGGAACGTCGCGTCCGCACGGGCCGCCGCCGAGTTGATGCCGTTGCCCGACCAGAACCCGTTAGCGAACCCGCTCGTCAGCAGCGTGTTGATTGCCGTCACATCGCCGTTGCGGACGATCATGTCGCTGTCGCCCAAGTCGAGCTTCCCCGTCGGGTTCAGCGAAAACGCCCCGAGCACCAGCACCGCGCGGTTGGCGTGCGCGGCGGGGCGGTTCACGGTCGCCGTGTTGCCGGCGCTGATGTTGAGCGCCGCGAGGTGCCGCGCGTTCACACCGCCGCTGCTCGCCGCGGTGAACACCAGGTTTGCGTTGTCGTTCACGGTCAGGTTCGCCGTGCCCGTCTGCGGGTCGCCGGCCAGCTGGAATGTCCCGGCGTTCACGTTCAACGTGTCCTGATCAGTCGACGTCGTCCCACCGTTGAAGACCGTCCCGCTGCCGCTGCTGGCCAGCGCTGCGTTCACGTTCAGCACGTCATTCCCCAGCCCACCCGCGATGGTCGTCGCCGCCGGTGGGGCGGATGTGATGTTGATCGTGTCGTTCCCGTCGAGCGCGTTGACCGTCAGCGACGCCAGGTTCGAGTAAGTCACCGACGTCACGCCCACGCTGACGTTCGTCGACGTCACGCTGATCGTGTCGCTCCCCGTGGTCGCGTTTACGACGATCGCGTTGTTGCTGCCTGGCCCCGACAACGTCACGGGACTCGCGTAGCCGGCGGCGACGTTGATCGTCGCGCTGCCCGCGTTGCCTAGGATTGTCACCGGCGAGCCGCTCGCCCCGGCGTTGAGGTTGATCGTGTTCGGGTTGCCCGCCGCGGTGATCGTCAGCGGCGGGGCACCGCTGGCCAGGCTGACGTTCAGCACGTCGTTGAACGACTGCGCGATCACGTTGAGTGTTTGCGTGTTCGCGTACGTCGTCGTGTTCGTGCCGTTCGCGATGGAGCCGGTGGTGAGGTTCAGCGTCTCCGGCGTCGGCGCGCCGGTGTAGGTCAGCGTGTTCGTGCCGCTGCCGCCGTCCCACGCGACGTTTGCGGGGAAGCCGCTCTCGACCAGCAGGGTGTCGTTTCCGCCGCTGCCGTTTACGGTCGCGTTCTCGATGTTCTGCACGGAGACCGCGCCGTTGCCGGGGAAGATGAAGAAGTTGGCGATCGTGATGCTGTCGGCGTTGTTCGACCCGTTGACGACGAGCGAATCGCCGGCGGTGGTCGCGTTGTTCCCGCCGTCGTAGTTCACGCCGTTCGTCGGCATCGGGTTGCCGTTGGCGTAGTTGACGGTCAGCAGGTCGTCGCCGTCGCCGAGGTTGAACGACAGCACGGGCACGAGCGTCTTGGCCACGGTGTAGGTCAGCACCCCGCCCACGAGCACGTCGAGGTTGGCGGTGTTGCCCGCGTCGACCTGCAGGGTGTAGCTGTCGTTTCCGCTGGTGCCGGTGAACACGAGCGGGAAGAACCCGAAGTTCGTGTTGGCGACGGTCCCGGCGCCCGGCAGGTTCACGGTGACCGCGCCGCTCGTCGCGACGAAGTTGCTCGGCGTGATCGCGCGGACCACGTCGCTTCCAGACGGCACGTTCGCCAGCGAGTACGCGCCGGTGCCGTTGGTCGTCGCGCTGATCTCGCCGGCGTCGAGCGTGCCGTTGTTGTTCGCGTCGTAGAAGACGGTCACGCCGGCGAGGCCGGGCTCGCTGCCGTCCTTCACGCCGTTGCCGTTGTTGTCCTGGTAGACGGTGCCGGAGATCGTCCCGGTGAGCGATGCGACGGCCGCGTCCGCGCGGATCATGCCGAAACCCGTGCGCGCGTCGTAGCCGGTGTCGAAGCCGGCCGTCGTCGGGTCGTCCATGTCCGTCGCGGTGTTCTGCAGCGCCGCGTCGACCTGGGCTGGTGTGAGGTTCGGCGACTTCTGCAGCAACAGGGCGGCCACCGCGGCTGCGGCGGGGGCCGCGGCGCTGGTGCCGAAGAAGTTTGGCTTGCCCGTGCCGTCCGTGTCGCTGCCGAAGAAGGTGTTGTCCACCCCGTCGGGCGCGGTGATGTCCGGCGTCTGCCGAACCACCGCGCTAGCCAGCCGGTTTCCCGCCGTGTCGAAGAAGATCGGCGTCCCGCCCGCCGACGAGAACGATTCAACCGTCGGCGTGCCCGCGCCGAACCCGTAATACGCCGCCGCCACGCTCTCTGTCCCGGCGGCGTTGGTGTGCCCGAACGCCGTCCCGCTGTTCGTCGCGAACGTGTATCCGCTGCCGGTGCCGTTGAACTCCACCCATTTGAGGTAGCCCGGCTGCGGCCCGCCCGCCGGCGTGTTCCACACCGGCATCAATTTGAACTGCGCCGTCGCAGCCGTCGTGTTCGTGAACTGGAACACTTCTGTCGGATCCCCGCCGATATTGTTCACCGCCGACCCACCGACGATCTGCGTGCCCGCGGCGTTCAGCACGTACACGTCCATGTCGTTCGGCGTGCCGATCGCCGAGTTCGCGCTGAAGTACGGCGAGTCCCACTGGAACGACATCAAGATGCTCTGCGACGCGCCCAGCGAGAACGTCTGCGTGTCGGTCACGCCCGCGCCGGGGTCGAAGTCGAACGTCGTCCCGCCATAAAAGTGTGGCGTGCCGGCGACATTCGGGATCGACCCGTCCGCACGCACATTCCCCGTCCGCCACGCGCTCTCGTACGAATTGCGCGCGAAGTTCCCCGCCGCCGAGAAGTACGAGACCCCGCTGGCCGTGACGTTGTCCACCGCCTGCGCGATCACCCCGTCCTGGAACATCGGTTCGTCCAGGTACGTCAGGTCGTCGACGATGACCTTCGCGCCGGCGTCGCGCAGCGCTTTGATGTTGTTGGCGAACGCCACCTGCCCGCCGTCGCCGGTCGCGAACGCAAGCGACGCGCCGGGCGCGCTGTCGTAAACAACCTGCGCCATCGCGCGCCCTTCGTCGGTGCCGCCGCTCATGTCGTTCAGGATCTGCACGTTGTTCGGCAGGTCGCCGCTGGCGACGTCTTGCGCGTAGTGATCGCTCGTCGTCGTGCGCGTGTTGAAGCTGTCGCTGACGATACCGACCTTCACCCCCGCGCCGGTGAGGCCGTACGTGCTGCGCGCGATGTCCGCCCGCTCCGCCGCGTCGCCCTGGCTGGTGACCGAGCCGGTGCTGAGCACGTATTCCACCGGCCGCGCGAACTGCAGCGCCGACAGCGACGCCAGGCGAGCGAGTTGACCGACGGGGATTGACGCGCTGACCGCCTTGCCAAACGTCTGGATGTTGACGGCTCGCAGCGCGCGCATCTGCCGCGCCAAGATGCTGCCGCTGCGGCGCGCGTAGGCCTCGACTTGGACCAGGTTGCCGTTTAGGTGCAGCAATGGATTTGGCGAAGTCGCGCTCGCTGTCGCACTCGTTAACGCAGCGCTTGCTGGCGCGCCGGTAACGGTGGCGGTCGTTTTGCTCTTGGTCTGGCTGGCGACGAAGTCGATGTACGCGTTGCCCAGGTCCGACCCGATCCGGGTCAACGGGCCGTGCTTGAAGTCGCTTAGGCTAGCCGACAGCATCACCCGGCGCTCCAACAACTCCGCCGCGCTCGCCAGAGGCGAACCGAAACCGTTCGGGGACAAACGTCGCCCCATCACCAACTCCAGCAACGAGTTAAGATCGAAGAACCGAACCGCGGGAGGGCATGCGTGCGCACCCTCCACCTCCGGCAACCAGCGTAAGAACCGCCCGGGTCAACTGCAAGATAAAACGCGTGTCAGATGACGGAAGTTCGATTGGCCCGGAGATGCGCGAGGCGTTACCGCTTGGGCTTGCCGCCCTTGGTCTGGTTGCCTTTCGGCCGGCTGGCTTTCGGCTTGGCCCGCGTTGGGGTTGCGCGGGTGGTATGTCGCTCGACGTATTCGAGGACCGCCAGCTCGACCATCGCCGAGCGGCCGCGCGGGGGCTTCATCTTGCGGCCCATCGCCTCGAGCACCGCCAGCGCGACGGGGTCGACGACGATGGCCGCCAACTCGTCGCGCTTGAGCCCGCGGAGCGTATCCGCCCAGACCGACGACGCGGTCGTGCCGCGGTTCATCGCATCGCGCGAGGGTTGGCTGCGTTCGTACATGATCTACACGCTAACCGAGTGGAACCGCTGCGACCAGCAACGTCGCGCGAGAGGCCCGCCGGTTTGTGCGGCGCTGCCCCGCATTCGGCGCCGCTGGGCGCAGACATCATATCTAGCCGCCGGCCGCCTTCCGATGAGCAGGGGTGTCGCCCCATCGAACGAGTTAATATTAAAAGCGCCTCGTTCCCACTCACGCGGCTGGACGGGGCCTAAGCTTCGACACGGACCGAGGGGCCGCTCGACTCGTCGTGTCCCGCGTAGTGGAAGGAGAACATCGTGGACATCAAACGATGCGGGTCTCGCCCCTCGGCGAAGGGGCCGGCCGACTGGTTCACTGGCGCCGTTCGGATCGATCCGCTGATTGAGGCGCCCGAGCCCGGGCGCGTTGCGGGCGCCGCGGTTACCTTCGAGCCCGGCGCGCGGACCGCGTGGCACACGCACCCGCTGGGGCAGTCACTGATCGTCACGTCGGGCTGCGGCTGGGCGCAGCGGTGGGGCGGGCCGCGCGAAGAAATCCGTCCTGGCGACGTCGTCTGGTTCGCCCCGGGCGAAAAGCACTGGCACGGCGCGACGGCCACCACCGCGATGACGCACATCGCCGTGCAGGAGAAGCTCGACGGCCTTGCCGTCGAGTGGTTGGAAAAGGTGAGCGACGAGCAGTACGCCGGCTGACCCCAACGAACGAACCCACGAAACTGATCAGGAGCACCGAAACCATGTACAAGTCCAAAGCCTACTCCGCCGCCAGCGCGACCTCGCCGCTGGCCCGCACGACGATCTCCCGCCGCGAGCCGACGGAAAAGGACGTGCAGCTGGAGATCCTCTTCTGCGGCATCTGCCACTCCGACCTGCATCAGGTGCGCAACGAGTGGCGCGAGGTGATGCCGACCGTGTACCCCTGCGTGCCCGGCCACGAGATCGTCGGCCGCGTGACGAAGGTCGGGTCGGGCGTCACGAAATACAAAGCCGGTGATCTGGTCGCGGTCGGTTGTATGGTCGATTCCGATGGCACCTGCCCGAACTGCCGCGAAGGTCTTGAGCAGTACTGTCCCAACCTCACGCTCACCTACAACTTCCCGGACAAGCACGGCGCCGGCCCCGTCACCTACGGCGGATATTCCGACAGCATCGTCGTGCACGAGCGGTTCGTCCTGCGCGTGCCGTCGAACCTGAGCCTCGCCGGCACCGCGCCGCTGCTGTGCGCGGGCATCACCACGTACTCGCCGATGCGGCACTGGGGCGTCACCAAGGGCAAGAAGGTCGGCGTCGTGGGCCTCGGCGGGCTCGGTCACATGGGCGTGAAGTTCGCGCACGCCCTGGGCGCGCACACCGTCGTTTTCACCACGTCGGCCAGCAAGAAAGACGACGCGACTCGCCTCGGCGCCGACGAGGTCGTAATCTCGAAGAACGAGGGTGAGATGGCGAAGCACGCCGGCAGCTTCGACTTCATCCTCGACTGCGTCTCGGCCGACCACGACATCAACGCGTACATCAACCTGCTCCGCCGCGACGGCACGATCACGCTGGTCGGCGCGCCGGAGAAACCGCTGGCGGTCAAGGCGTTCGGTCTGCTCTTCGGCCGCCGCAGCCTCTCCGGCAGCGCGATCGGCGGCATCGCCGAAACGCAGGAGATGCTCGAGTTCTGCGGCAAGAACAACATCACGTCCGACGTCGAAGTCATCCCGATCCAGAAGGTCAACGAAGCCTACGACCGGCTGGTCAAGAGCGACGTGAAGTACCGCTTCTCGATCGACATGGCGTCGCTGAAGGCGGAGTGAGTGCTGCCGGCGGCTATATCGGGAGCGCGGCCGGTAAACGTGGATTACTCCATAGCCCCGTGTTCCGCGAGCAGTGCGACCGTCTTGCGTTCGGGCGGCCCGCCGAACCGCGTCGCATAGCTCAGCGGAGTGCACTCGACGATCTCGCCCGGCCGTTCGTAGTGACCAGGTAGTTTGGTGCGGACGGCCAGGTCTGCGCCGCGCGCGAGCAGCAATTCCACGATCGGCAAACCGCGATCGTCGAACTGTGTCGCGGCGTGGAAGAGCGCGGTCTGCCCGCCGACACCGGCCGCATCGACCGTGGCGCGGGCGTTGACGTTCGCGCCGCGGTCGAGGAGCAGCGTGACCGCGGCGAGGTTGCCGTATTCTGCCGCGACGTGCAGGAGCGTCGCGCCGGCGAGCGTCAGCAGTCGCCCGCCGGTGTGACCGCAGTCCAATTCGGGGAATCGCTTGTTCACCAGCGTCGGATCGTCGTCCAGCAGCGCCGCCAGTTGATCGAGCCGGCCCCGCAGCAGCGCCAGCACCGCGGGTGAGTCGTAATGGGTCGTGCCGCCGGCATCGAGAAGGATGTCGATGCAGGCGCTCAGTCGTTCCGGCGAACGGCCGTACGATCCGATGACGTAGTCCAGCGCCGTGCCCGGATAAGAATTGCCGCTGATCTTGTATCCATGGTCGCGGGGGTTCGGATTCGCGCCCTGCTCGAGCAGCCATCTGAGGGCGGGCGGATCCAGCGTTTCGCACGGCGCGAAGATGATCGGGAACGTTCCGTGCCACTTCGCGTTCACGTCGGCGCCGCGCGACACGAGCAACTCCATCATCGGGACGCGTTCTCCGTTCAGCGCCGCCCGCATCAGCGGACCGTCGCCGCCCTGGTGTAGGTCCGACCCGCTGGCGATCATCCACTCGGCCATCGCCAGTCGCGCGGGCGTCGGTGGTTCGCGTGGCACGCGGCATTCGGCGACCCAGGTGAGCGGGCCGTCCTTGCCATAGCCCAACGGCGCACGGTGCAGCGCCGGGTTGCGCGTCATCATCTGCTTCACGCGATCGAGATCGTTGGTGTCGATCGCCTGCTTGAGCTGGCCGACCTCCTCCAGCGATTCGACGTGAGCCTTGAGCTTCGGCCAGCTGGCGAAGCCGTAGAGCCGTGCGATCTGAAACTGCGCACCGGTGATCGACGCGGCAGTGCCGCGCTTGAACAAATCCTTGGCCTGGTCTTTCAGGTGGCGGAGATTCGGACGCTCGGGCAGGGGGCGTGGAGCCCCTTGCTGATCAGTCGACATGGCGACCTCCTTTCATCGAAGCGCCCGTTGTCCGCACGTCGGGCTGAAAGAAGGTGGCGAACGCGTTTTGCTGACAGGTGGGCTTCTACCCTTTCCGCGGACCGGATGCGTCCTTTACGCGGCGGGGATCGTATCAGGTTGCTGCGGAGTCTGCCAAGGGCGATCCGTTTTCGACCCCGGTTGGCACTTGTCCCTTCACCGCGTTGGCGCGGGCGCTGTAGGTGATCCAGCCGGTGGCATCCGCGGGCAGGCGCGTGCGCATCGTGGCTTTCAGGCGCTCGCGATCGTCCGGCGTCATCGCCGCTATTGTCGACTTGACGCTCGGTCCGCCGAGGACGGTGGTCCAGTAGTCGTCGAAGTCGGCGAACGTGCGCTCGACGGTGAGCTCGCGCGTTTCGACCGTCTCCAAGCCCGCGCCGGCCCACAGGTCCTGCATCGCGTCGATGCGCGAGGCGTCGTTGCTCGGCGCTTCGGGAACCGCGACACCCATGCGGCGCACCTCCTCCCACAGCGCGTCGAAGGGGAACCCGCCGCCCGGGATGTCCCACGCGTAGGCCGCGACGACGCCACCGGGGCAGACGACGCGCGCCATCTCCGCGACGCCCTTGGCGGGATCGGGCACGAAGAAGATCACGAGCGGCATGACGGCCACATCGAACACGTCCTCGGCGAACGGCAACGCCATCGCGTCGGCTGTTTGAAATCGCGCGAGCCGAAGGGTGGGCCGCATCCGCGCGTAGGCGAGCTGCGCCTCCGAAGGATCAATCCCGTCCACCGAAGCGGGCGCGCACTGCCGGACGAGCATTTCCGTAAACGCACCGTTGCCGCAGCCGACGTCGAGCCACCGCAAGTGTGGTTCGGGCGTCAGCCAGTCGAGAAATCGCTCACCCGCGAGTTGGCTCCACTTGCCCATGTAGCGTTCGTAGGCGGCGCCGTCGTCGAAGCGGATTTGGGTGCTCACGCTGGGGTTCTTTCGCTGAAGGACTCTGAAACTGCAGCACTGCCGACTCTTGGCGGCCGCATTAGTGAACCATCAATTGCACGGCACGACAACGTGGCACGGCAGATTCACCGATGCATCGCCTCTGTTATCGGACCGTGCTTTTCCCGCAAAAAGTCGGACGTTTTCGGCCGATCTAATGCCCTAGCACGGGGATCAACGCTGGACGCCAGGCTGGAAGCCCGTGCGGCCTGGTTGATCCCCGCGACCACAGGAGTGGAAGCCGTGACCGAGATCGCCGAGAGCCGTACCGTTGTACCCAACGCCGTCGACCTTTCGATCCCAATGCCGTTGAAGTTTCCGACGCCCCCGGCGGTCGACGCGGGCCCGCCGCTGGCGTTGCGCATCGGTTACGACATGCAGTTCGAGATCCGCGGCCCGCAACCGACGGCGATGCTGCTGATGCTTTACGTGCAGCCGGAGGTCGCCGCGCAGTTGGACCGTCCGGAGCGGCTCGTCGTCGAACCCGCTGGCGTCGAGGTGCAGTCGTTCATCGATCCGTTCGGCAATCGCTGCGGCCGGATAGTCGCGCCGCCGGGGCCGCTGCGGTTGACGTATGACGCGGTCTTCAATGGCACGTACGCGCCGGAGCCTCAACCGACGCCCGGCGCGTTGCAGCACGCGGCGGGGGATTTGCCGCACGACGTGCTGCCGTTCCTGCTTGGCAGCCGGTACTGCGAAGTGGACCGACTATCCGCGGTCGCGTGGGACCTGTTCGGCAAGCTTCCGTCCGGCGGTGAGCGCGTGCTGGCGATCAACCGGTGGGTCTTTGAGAACATCCGCTTCGGCTACAAGCTCACGCGGCCGAACAAGACGGCCCTCGACACCTACGTCGAGCGCACCGGCGTCTGCCGCGACATGATGCACCTGGCGATCACGTTCTGCCGGGCGCTCAACATCCCGGCGCGATACGCGACCGGATACCTGGGCGACATCGCCGCCGATCCGGACCCGACGCCGATGGATTTCAGCGCGTTCTACGAGGTGTACCTCGATGGCCGGTGGTGGCCGATGGACGCGCGGCACGGCAAGGCGCGCGTCGGCCGCGTGCCGATGGCCCGCGGCCGCGACGCGACCGACGTGGCGCTGATCACGAGCTTCGGCCGGCACCACTTGACGAAGTTCACGGTGGTGACGGACGAGATCGGCGCGACGCAACCCACGCTCATCCCGAGCCCGCCGCCGCTGCGGCTAAGCGCCTGAATTGGTGCGGCGGATCCGCGACTCTGGTCGTGCGGAGCCCGGCCCTCCGGGCCGGCGCTAAACCGGGTGCGCGCGGTTATGCACGCTTGGCGCGCGTGTCGCGACCTTGTGTCGGTCGCTGTATAGTTCGCCGCATGAAGCATCTCGCTGGCGCGTTTGTCATGGTACTGTCACTGATCGTGCTGCCCGCCCGTGCGGCTGATCCAGTCACACAAGCCACGCCGGCGCACGGCGCCGGGCCGGCGACGACGTTTCCTGACGACGCGCCGCCGCCGATCCTTGCCGACAAGTTCACCGCCGACCCCGACGCCCGCGTGTTCGGCGACACCTACTACGTCTACCCGACCGTCGACAAAGATTTCTGGAAGACCACCGAGTTCAATGTCTGGTCGTCCAAAGACCTGATCCACTGGAAGGACGAGGGCATTATCCTCAACGTCGCCGGCGGCGACGTGTCGTGGGCCAACCTCTACGCGTGGGCGCCGGGCGTGGCCACCCGCGACGGGAAGTACTTCATGTACTTTTGCGCCCGGCAGCGCATCGGCGTCGCCGTCGCGGACAAACCGACGGGGCCGTTCAAGGACGCGCTCGGCCATCCGCTGGTCGAAGCCGGCAACCCGCCGCCGCTGAAGGGGCAGCAGATCGATCCGTGTCCCTTCGTGGACGACACGCCGGCGCGCGACGCCTACCTGTATTGGGGCAACGGGCACCTGTACGTCCGCAAGCTCGCGCCGGACATGGTTTCCTTCGACGGCAATCTGGTCGATCTCACCCCCAAATTCCAGGGCGGCCGATTCAACGAAGGCGTCTTCGTCATCAAGCGCAAGGGCGTGTACTACTTCATGTGGTCGGAGAACGATGCCCGCTCACCCGACTATCGCGTGGCGTACGGCACCGCGGACTCGCCGCTGGGGCCGATTCATGTCGCGGACCACCGGATCATTCTCTCGAAGTCCGGTTCGGTCGTCGGCACGGGCCATCACAGCGTGATCAACGTGCCCGGCACCGATCGCTGGTACATCGTCTACCACCGCCACGCGATTCCCGGCGGCAACGGTTACATCCGCGAGACTTGCCTCGCGCCGCTGCACTTCCGGCCGGACGGCACGATTGAGCCGGTCGACGTGAACCACCCGGCGTTTCCACCCGGTTTGACGGGCGAACCGATCCCGGCCGACGCCGCTCGTTGATCGGCGGCGGATTCGTTCCAATCGCGCCGCGCGATTATACTTCGGCTGGTTTCCCGTCTTTCTTACGATCTGCTTGCGAATCACGGCGCGCGGCAGTGCCTGCGCGCCGGTTCGCCATTTCACGGAGCATCCATGCCGATCATGACCGGACTGTCGGGCAACGAGATCTTCTGCCTCAACCTCAAGGGCTACGCGCCCGGTGAGCTGGTGATCGGCAACAGCGTCTTCTCCATGGGCTTCACCGGCGCGCTCGGCGCGATTGGCCGCGGCTTGATGGGCGGTGAAGTGACCGAGGTCACCAACATCATCCACGAGGGCCGCATCGAAGCGTACGACCGGATGGCTCGCGAGGCGGAGAAGCACGGCGGTGTCGGCATCACCGGTGTCACCAACGAGCTCCGCACGTTCCACGGGCACACGGAGTTCCTCTCCGTCGCCTCGACGCTGCACCGCAAGGATGCCACGGGCAATCACACCGCGGCGGCGCGCGGGGAGACGATCGACTTCTCCACCAGCGCCGACGGCCAGGAACTGTACTGCCAGCTCGACGCCGGCTTCACGCCGGTCAAATTCGTCTTCGGCAACGTCGCGTACTCCGTGGGTGTGGCGGGCGGCATCCTCGGCAAACTCAAGTCGATGGCGCGCGGCGAGATCAAGGAGTTCAGCGACGTCTTCAACCGCACGCGGCACCTGGCGCTGGACCGCATCGTCGCCGAGGCCCGCGCCGCCGGCGCGGACGCCGTCGTCGGCATCGAGACGCGCACGCTCCCGTTCGCCGGCGTCCACGAGATGCTCATGATGGGCACCGCCTCGCGCCACCCGGCGCTGGCGGTCACGCAGGCGCCGGCGGGCGACAGCATCCCGTACCAGTCCGCGCCCGCCACGACCAAGCACGCCGCCTACCCGGGTCAGCCCGTCAGCAGCGACCTGACCAACGAAGAGATGTGGAACGTCGTCCACATGGGCTACATGCCGCTCAAGCTCGTGCTCGGCACGGCGGTCTACTCGCTCGGTGTGATCGGCGGCATCAAGGCGATGCTCAAGGGCTTTTCGCGGGGCGAGATCCCGGAGCTCACGAGCCTGATCTACGACGCCCGCGAGCACGCGATCGGCCTGATCCGCGACGAGGCCAACGCGATCGGCGCCGACGACGTGGTCGGCATCCGCACGCACATCACCGAGTTCAGCGGGCTGCTCGAGTTCCTCGCCATCGGCACCGCCGTCAAGCGCGTACCGAACCTCACGACGCGTTCGCAGGCGCTCCCGCCGCAGGCGATCATGAAGGATAAGGACACGTGGATCGGCGAACGCACGCCGCAGATCAACCGCCCCGGCTCGCGCGGCGCGGCGTCCGTGGCCGCGGAGGCGCTGAAATCCATCGGCTGAGGTGATAGTTTACGACCATCATGGCCAACCTCAGCCCGTCGGACATCGATCAGCTGCTCGCCCATTGCCGCTCGAAGGTCGGCGTCGAAGAAAAACATGTCTTCCAGGACGGCATCCAGTTCGGCGTGCTCTCCGGTTCGCTCGACTTCTTCGCGACCGCCTACCTCAAGGCCGACCCGCCATACCTGCTGCTACGCTGCGACGACACGAAGCGCGAACAACTGGAAAAGTCAGGCGCATCGGCGCGCGTGTCCAACCGCATGAAATGGTCCGGGCCCGGTTGGAAGTGGACCGAACTCGGGCTGGACGGCAGCGTGCCGCTGCAGACGCTGACCGCGTTGGTCGACGCGTCGTACGACGTGGCCGTCGTCAAACTCGACGACGGCGACAAGCGGTTGCTGTCGGTCCTGGCTCGCAAGCTGTCGCCCGCGCAGTTGCTGGCCGAAATGATCGACAGCCATGACTTGCAGGACCGGCGGGCGGACATCGAACGGCTCGCGCTGCGGGCGCTTCGACTCACGACGTCTTCGATCGACGAATCGCAAATGCCCCTCGGCCGCAGCAAGATCGGCGGTCACCCGGATCTACCGGCGTCGCTGGCGTGGCCGACGTTTCACGGGAAGCGGCCGCTCAGCTTTCTGGCGCAGATCAATCTCGGCGACGTGCGGCCGGATCAGCGGCTCGTCGAGCTGCCGGAGCGTGGCATCCTTTGCGTTTTCTCGGTGTACGGCTGGCAGGAGGAAGGCAGTTCCGATCCGGACGTGCCCCGCGGCGACCCGCAGCCGGCTTGGACGCAGATCCTCTTGTGTGACGACCCCGTGGCGCCGCTGCGGCGCCACGCGACGCCCGACGATGTGTCAGAATACCCCGCGGCAAACGTGTCGTTTCATCCGACCTTGTGCCTGCCCACGTCGACCGACGAGCCGAGCGTCGCCGCCTTGGACCTCGACGACGACGAGACCGAACAGTTCGATGAGATGACGTCAGCATACGCCTATGCCGCCAACTATGCGAACGGACCGCGCGACCGCCACCTGCTACTGGGCTACGCCGACTGGGTGCAGTACGTGATCGAACCCGTTAAGCAGCACGACCTGCGGCTGCTGTTCCAGCTGGCGAGCGATCAAAACACGGGGATGTGCTGGGGCGACGGCGGGTACATCTACGCGATGATCAGCAAGCCCGACCTACAGCAGCGTCGGTTCGCGAACATCACGAGCGATTATCAGTGCGGTTGATCGCCCCGAGGTGCGCTAATCACGCACGTAAACGCGGCGGCGGTTGGTGTGCGGCTGGCGCGGTTCAAGATCATCGGCGGGGAGGCGGTTACACTCTCGGCGTGACCGACCGGGTCCTGATCGACGCCCTCGTGTGCCTGTTTCGCGCCGAAGGTGCGGCCGCGAATGAAGCGCATGCCAACGAGACGCGGCGGTGCCTGGAGATGACGCCGCCTGATGCGGCGGGGGCTTCCGCCGGCAGGCGGCGGCTGCGCAAGGCGTACGAGCAGATGTTCGAGCCTGAGGGCGTGAAGCTGGCCCGTCGGGCCGCGGACGCGGAGGCATGGCAGCGGCATCGTGCGCAATATCAAGAACGCCGCGCGTCGTTCATCGCCGATCGCCAGGCGCGAGGCCTGCCGGCCGAGCCGACGACCGGCAAGCCGGAGGTGCCCGTTTACATTCACCGTCCGCCCGAGGTGGATTTCTGGGCGGGTCTGGAGGAGACGCAGGACAACGTCGCCGTGGTGCTCGCCGCCCAGGCCGCGGCCAACGCGCGGCAGAACGACGACCACCTCGGTGGCCTGCCGCTGGGGCATTCGCGCATCGGCGGTGTGCCCGACTTGCCGCCGGATGTGCAGTGGCCGACGCCCGATGGAAAGAAGATCCCGTTCATCGCCCAACTGAAGCTGGCCGATTTCCCCGCAGTCCACCGGTTGCTGCCCGCGGCCGGGCACCTGTTCGTGTTCGTGCTGTCGGACAATGATTATTCCCATTTCCCGCCGCCGACGGTCGTGTTCTTGTATCGCGGTGCGGCCGAATCGCTGATGCGGGCACGACGTCCGGTGGAGGACGACGAGGTGTTTCTCGATGCCGCCGAAGACGGCGTCTACGACTGCCTGCCCGCCACCGCCACGATGGCGCGGGAAATCGAGGACGCGGAAGAGGACGCCGCCCTCGGTCACTTCTTCGGCGAGATGCAGGACTACTACGGCACCCCCGGCGAGACCGCGGGGCACGCGCTTGCGGACGGCGACGACTGGATCGTGCTGATGGAGGTCGGCTCCGTCGGATCGATGCAGTGGTCCGACTGCGGCAGCTTGTACCTGCTGATCCGCCGCGAGGCGTTGGCACGGCTGGACTTCTGCCACGTGATCGCCGCGGTGTGCTCCAGTTGAGTGGACGCGCACTTGTTGTTCAGGTGGTAGAATGAGGGGCGTGGACAACGATCTGCTTGTCGTGTGCACGGCGTTTGTCTTCGTCGCGCTGGAATCGGCGGCGGTTTACGGCGTGATCCACTTCTGGGCCTGGTACACCGATCACTTGGTCGAACGGCGCGCACCGCGGCGCTGCCGGGCCTGCGGGTATGACCTGCGCGCCTCGCCGGAACGCTGTCCTGAGTGCGGCTCGCTGGTCGCGTGGGAGTCGGTGGCGGGTTGATCGCGAATCGTCGCCAGCTATCAGTTCGGGTCGGGTTCGCTGCCGAGGCGCTGGGGGCGCGCTGAGGCAGGTGCCGAGCAGAAGAAAACAGAGATACGGGAGTGAGCTACCTGTCGACGCTCGGAAGCCGCTCGCACGGGCCGGAGGCCCGCGTTACGGGTGAGTTTGACCCCCTCATCGTGACACGGGCCCCTGGCCCGTGCGAACGCGCCGCACCAGCAGTTGCACCGGCAGCTTCACACGGTCGAATCGCCGAAGAACAGCGCGTTGTGCTTGACGCCCTGGCGGGGTTGGGCCATCCAGTCGGCGACCTTGGTTTTCCACGCGGCGTAGTGGGGCGTCTGCTGGTGGCTGACGAAGCCGGCCTTGGTCTGGTACACCTCGTACAACATGAACCGCGTTGGGTCGTCCTCGGCTTGGATGACGTCGAAGCGCACGTTGGACGGTTCCCGGCGCGTGTGGCGGGCATTTTCGAACGTGGCGTCGATGAACGGTTGGACGAACTCGGGCTTCACGAAGACGGTCACGCAGACGACGTACATAGTGAGTTCTCCCGAAAGGCGGTTCGATCACTCGGCGGGCTTGCGGAACGCGAGCCGCGCCTGGTTGACGTCGGGGTAGATGCCGAAGAGTTTGCCCATGCGGACGGCGTTGAGCACCTGCAGCACGAGGCTGTGCGCGGCGGCGATCTTCACGTCGCCGCCGTGTTTGGCCAGCTTCTTGTGCAGGCGGACGAGGACGCCGATGCCGTAGCTGGAGATGAAGGTGAGGTTCGTGCAGTCGACGATGATCTTGGTCAGGCCGGCGTCGACGAGCGACTCGAGCTTGGAGACGAAGTCGGTGGCGGTGTCGGAATTGAGGCCGCCGTCGGCGCTGAGGATCAGGACGGAGTGGTCCAGCTCGTGGTAGTAGAACTCCATCGCACTATTTTGCCGGCAGCCTGGCCGGGAGAACATAGGCCATAGGTCGGATGAGCAGCGCCGGCGTGGGGGGTGGGGGGCGTCACTTTAGAGCAATTATTTAGTAATTGACATGTGTGGAATGCGCGCCCCGCGAGTGTCGCATCGGAACCTGAGCGGATCGAATAAGGGTGTTTGCGCACGCTTCGCGACGGCGGGGGCGCGGGGCGTGCGTGCGCTTCAGCCGACGGGATTGATCAGTAACCCCGTCGCCAGCTTGGGATAGAAGTAGGTGCTCTTCTGCGGCATCACTTCGTTGTGGACGGCGAGTTGTTCGAGCGCGCCTAGCGGGGTGGATTTGAGCAGCAGGGCGATCTGGAACTTCTGGCCGTCGGTCTTGGGGAAGATTTCGGCGGCGTCGGCGGTGTATCCCTTCACCACGTCCTTGCCGCTGGTGAAATTTGGTTGGATGACCTCGTCGAGGAGGTAACGCTGGAGGATGGCGACGTCGAGGCGACGCCAGGCGTCGCTCTGGTTGGGCTCTAGCGTCTTGAGGACATCGGGGTTCTTGCAGTTGAGTTGGTAGAGCTTCTTCGATCGGCCGTCGTACAGTCCGAAGGTGTGGGCGGGGAGGATCGACATCTGCACGTCGACGTAATCCGGGAGCGTGTCGGGCGTGATGTTGGTCTCGACGACATCGAACGCCGGTTCGACGGCGGCTTTAAAGGCGGCGATGTTGAACGACTCGACGTTGCCGATCAGGCGGTGCGTCGGGAGGATCAGCAGGCCGTCGTCCTGCATGCCGACGAGGACGAACATGCAGTAGTTCGCTGGGTGGTTGGCCGGCAGTGGCTTGTTGCCGTTGGCCTGCTCCAGCTCCTGCATGTAAGTGAGCGCGGTGGTGTAGCGGTGGTGACCGTCGGCGATGTAGACGGGTTTGCGGCCGAGGAAGTCCATCACCTGGCGCTCGGTGTCGGCGTCGGTGATCGTCCACAGGTCGCTCTTGATGCCGTCGAGCGTGGCGGTGAACTCGGGCCGGCCGAGGTTCTTGAAAATCAGGTTCGTGACCTCGTGCCGGGAGTCGCTGTACAGGCCGAAGATCGGCGACATCTGCACGCGTGTGGCGCGCATGAGCTTCAGACGATCTTCGATCGCCTCACGGTACGTCTTCTCGTGCGGCACAACGTGCCCCTGACCGAACGGCGAGATGCGCACCGTCGCGAACAACCCGCGGCGGTGGTAGGTGCGGCCGTTGTGGTCGAAGCTCTGCATGTACGGGTAAATCGCAGGCCGGGGGGACTTCTCGAGGATCTTGGCGCTGATCCACGACTGCAGCGTGAGGTTGGCCTTGTCGTACACTTCGTCGGGCCCGACCGCCTTGGGCGGGAGGTAGGGCAGGTCGATCGTGACGATGTTGTTGGGGTGCTTGGCCTGCAGGGCGGCCTTGCTCCGCTCGTCGAGCACGTCGAACGGTGGGGCGATCAGGCTGGATATATCGGGTCCCAGGTTCTTCGCGAAATGAAGTCCAGCGAACGGACGGATCTGCGGCACGCCTGACGCTCCTTTGGATTCGACGGAAACTGCGGTGCGACGCGCATATTCGGGGGACGTGCCGCAAAGATCAAGCGTGCCCGGCCGGACTGGCCACGGCGACCGACTCGACATCGCCGCCACCGTCGGACAGATGCAGGCCGATCAACAGCGCGGCGTTAGGGGTAACGTGCATTAGCAGCTTCGGGCCGACCATCGGCAGCAGCAGGCTTTGGTCCCATGGCGTGACCATAAACGTCAGCACGTAGACCGCCGCGTGCGCCAGCAGAACGAACCACAGCGTTAAGACGGCAGGGGACCGAAACCGTCGCCACCCCACGAACACCGAGACGACCAGCAGGATCCAGATGCCGCCCGCCGTGCCGAGCTGCACAAACAGACCGAGGTACGCCGGCAACACCTGTCGCAAGCGAGGGAGGTCGTGGAGCACCGTGGCGAAGCTCGTCAGTCTCCCGCCGTAGTCCTCGTGCGTGCGCGGGAGGTGTCGGCGGTAGACGAGCCATGGCGCGATCAGCGCCAGCGAGAAGAGCCACGCGATCAACCACTGGCCGAACAGGTGTCGTCGACTCGCCCCGTCCCGCCGTGGCCGGAGCAGCGCGAAGGCCAGGCTCGCCAGCGCGATCAGTGGCAGCAGGGCGAGCCCCTCGTTCTTGGCGAACGCCGCGAACGACGCGAACACCGCGGCGAGGACGAGCGGCGCGAGCTCCGGTGGGTCGCGCATCCACCGCAGCAGCATGACGAGACAGCAGGCGTGCATCAGCACGAGCGGGACCTCGGCGACGGCCATGCCGGCGTGCTGCGTCAGCACCGGCGCGGCGGCGAAGACCGCCGTCACGCCCACCGCCTCGGCGCGCCGCGCGGGCAACAGTTGTCGCATCGCCCCGTACACGACCAGCACCAGCGACGCGTACACCGGCAGCAGGACGAGCTTCCCCATCAACTCATCGATGCGGCCCACCGCCGCGTAAGCCCCCGCCACCACCATGGGGAAACCCAGCGGATAATCCTGGTGGCTGTAACTCATCGACGGGTCGGTCAGTGCTGCCGGGATCGGCGCGAGCGGCGACAGGTACGCGACCTTCGCCTTGAGCATCCAGATGCCGAACGCGTCGACGTCGGCCAAGCCCGTCGTCAATGTCGTCACCGCGACGTTTGCAAAAGCCGCGAGCAGCACCACGAACGCCAGGGCACCGAGGAGCGTGCGCGCGTCCCACTGTCGCGCGACAAGGCGTGGCCAACCGAGTCTCGCGGGCCTGCGGCCGGTCACCACGGCAATCGCCAGCGCGATCGCTGCCGCGAAGAACACGGCACCGAGCTCCAACCATGATGGCACGACGCCCGCGAGCGACAGGTCGAACAACAACACCCCCGTCAGCCCGATCCCACCGGCGAAAGCGAGTCCCCCGAGCTCGGCCCAGTGAGCGCGTCGACGTGGCGCAATCCAGGCTAGCGCGGCGACGCCCACCATCGCGATGAACAGAAGATCAATCCCGCAGAAGAGCAGCTGCATGAGGTGAGGGTGCCCGTGCGGCGAATCAACGACGCGGTCGGACTTGCTGATCGATCGCGCCGTCCGGCATCCGGCGAATGTACAAGGTCGCGCGCACGTCGTGCCGCCGGAGCCATTCTTCGTCCGGCAGAACGTCGGCGGCCGCGAGGTCGACCGCTGAGTTGATCACGCGATCGCCGGTGCCGACGATCACACGGTGTGGGTACAGGACGTAGGCGGCGCGAAAGTAGAACATGCTCATCAAGAGGTCCTGTTGGAACTCCGCTGGATCAAACCCCTCGAAGTGCATCGACAGATTGCCACCGCCTGACGCGCTTGATACCTGCGAGCCGAACTCGTTCAACCGCTGCTCGACAACGACCTGTGGCAGCGGCCCCGCCGGCAGCTGGCGCACCGGGGCATCCGCCTGCAGGTGCGTATAGAGCAACTGCAGCAGCGCGGCGAACAGGCAAGTGCCGAACGTCAATGATCGACCCCGCGCGGGGGGCGATCGGTCGTTGGACGTATGCTGAGTCTGGCTCACGGACGGAAATGGTATCGGCTTCGACCGGCTTGTGTAGCACGCGACGCGGGTCGATGGAATCCAGCCCCCCGTGCCGTTAGAATCCGCACCCGATGAAGATCATCCTTGCCAACCCCCGCGGCTTCTGCGCCGGCGTTAACATGGCGATCGACTGCGTCGACAAGGTCCTCAAATTGAAGGGCCCGCCCGTCTACGTCTACCACGAGATCGTTCATAACAAGCACGTAGTGCAGGACTTCCAAGGCCGGGGCGTCACGTTCGTCAACGACATCGAAGAGGTGCCCGCCGGCGGGGTGGTGGTTTACAGCGCCCACGGCATCAGCCCGGCGGTCCGCAAGGCGTCCAAGAGCCGTCAGTTGGTTGAGGTCGATGCGACCTGCCCGCTGGTGACCAAGGTTCACATGGAGGTCCTGCGCTTCGTCCGCGACGGGTACACGATCCTCTTCATCGGCCACCGCGACCACGACGAAGCGGTTGGCACGGTCGGCGAAGCGCCCGAGAGCATCATCGTCGTCGAATCGCCCGAAGAGGTCGCCCAGCTGAAGGTGCCCGACCCCAATCGACTCGCGTACGTGACGCAGACCACGCTGAGCATCAGCGACGCGATGCGGACGATCTCGGCCCTGAAAGCGCGCTTCCCGAACATCAAGGCCCCGCCCAAGGAAGACATCTGCTACGCGACCACGAACCGCCAGACCGCCGTCAGCGACCTCTCGCCGGAGGTGGACCTTGTCCTCGTCGTTGGCAGCAAGAACAGCTCGAACTCGCAGCGGCTCGTCGAAACGGCGAAGTTGGCCGGTCGATCGGCGTACCTGATCGACGATCAGTCCGAGCTCGATCCGAGCTGGCTCGACGGCAAGCAGGCTGTGCTGATCACCGCCGGCGCCTCGGCGCCGGAGCATCTGGTCCGCGCGCTGGTCGAACGCCTGCAACGCGACTTCGGCGGCGAGACCGAGACGCGCACGCTGATCGAAGAAGACGTCTCCTTCGAACTCCCGCGCTCCCTCCGCAGCCTCGCCGTCGTGAGCGCCTAATCTGGTCCCCTCGCCCACGTACTCGTGGGAGAGGGTTAGGGTGAGGGTGATTTGCAACGTCAACAGGCGCGCGGGCTCGCGCCTTTTAGGTCACGAAGACAGCACATGCGACGCCACCACGCGTTCGACGCCGCGTTCCTCGCGGCGGCCGTAACGTTCCTCATCTTCATCCTGTCGCAGGCGCTGCTCGCCGCGATCGCGCCTTGAGCGCATCAACCCGAGCAGCCACCGAGTCGCACGGAGGCGACGCGCGCGATGACCGCACACACGTCCGACCCCATCGTCCTGCTGCCACAACCGCGCCGCCTCACCCGCCGCCCGGGCGCGTTTCGACGACCGTCGCCGACGGATCCGGCGGGCACCCCGCTGTCGCTGGCCCGCGTCGTCACTGATACTTCGATCGCCCATCGCGAAGGCTACCGCCTCTCGATCACCCCGACTGAAATCATCATCGCTTCATCCACGCCGGCCGGCGCGTTCTACGCCTCACAGACGCTCCGCCAACTCCAGCGCCAGTTTCCGTCGCACCTGCCGTGCCTCGAGATCGAAGACCACCCCGACTTCCCCGCCCGCGGCGTGATGCTCGACATCAGCCGCGACAAGGTGCCGACGATGGCGACGCTCTTCGCTCTCGTCGATCAGCTCGCGGAATGGAAGATCAACCAGCTCCAGCTCTACATCGAGCACACGTTCGCCTACGCCCATCACCGCAAAGTGTGGGAGAACGCCAGCCCGATGACCGCGGATGAGATCCGCGCCCTCGACGGCTACTGCGCGTTGCGCCACATCGATCTCGTCCCGAACCAGAACTCGTTCGGCCACATGGAGCGCTGGCTCAGGCACGACGAGTATCGACACCTCGCCGAAGCGCCCGATGGCGCCGACACGCCGTGGGGCTTCCGCTGGAAGGGGCCGTTCAGCCTCTGCCCGACCCACCCCGCAAGCCTCGATCTGCTCCGCGGCCTCTACGCCGAACTGCTACCGAACTTCACCAGCCGGCTGTTCAACGTCGGCTGCGACGAGACGTTCGACATCGGCCAGGGCCGCAGCAAATCCGAGTGTGACAAGCGCGGCGTCACGCGCGTCTACCTCGACTTCCTCGCGAAGGTGAACGACGTCGTCCGCGCGCACGGCCGGACGATGATGTTCTGGGGCGACATCATCGTCGAAAAGCCCGAGCGGATCGGCGACCTGCCGCGCGACGTCATCGCGCTGGAGTGGGGCTACGAAGCCGACCACCCCTTCGACCGCGACGGCGCCCGCTTCGCCCAGGCTGGGGTGCCGTTCTACGTCTGCCCCGGCACGAGCAGTTGGAACAGCATCGTTGGGCGCACCGACAACGCGCTGGCGAATCTGAAGAACGCCGCCGAGAACGGCCTCAAACACGGCGCGATCGGCTACCTCATCACCGACTGGGGCGACAACGGGCACTTGCAGTACCTGCCCACGAGCTACCTCGGCTTCGCCGCCGGCGCCGCGTTCAGCTGGTGCCTCGACACAAATCGCGATCAGGATTGGGTCGCCGCGCTGAGCGTGCACACGTTCGACGACCCAGCCGGCGTGCTGGCCCGCGTCGCGTACGATTTGGGAAACGTCTATCGAGTGTTTTCAAAGAACAATCGAAACGGGTCCGCCCTGTTCCGGGCGCTGGTCCCACCGCCGAGCGACCCGCACCCGGAGCGTTCGATCACGCTCGATGAACTCGGCGCCGCCACCACCGCCATCGCCGCTTCAGTGGCGCCGCTCGACCGCGCGACCGATCGCCGAGCCGACGTACAACTGATTACCGATGAATTCCGCCAATCCGCCGCGATCCTCCGCCACGCCGTGGGTGTCGCCCGGTCTAAAGTGGCAGGAACATCAGCGAATCCCGACCGCTCGACCGTCGATCAACTCGCCGACGAACACCGCCGCCTGTGGCTCGCCCGCAACCGGCCCGGCGGATTGGAAGACAGCGTCTCTCGACTCGTCGGTCGTTCGAATCGCATGTGGTGACAAGCCCACGGTTGGGAAGCAGTTTCAGAACGCCGTGGTGGCAGAATTTTTGGGTTCTGAAACAGCTAAGCAGTTTCTAATCGTCCGCTTCGTCTTTGGTCATCGTCACTCGACGGGTGCTCGATCTTCTCTACACTCACCGACCGCATGCTCGTCATTTGCAACGGGGCCTACAAAAGCGGTTCCACCTGGCTTTTCCGCATCGTGCAGGAGATGACCGGCTACGCGCTCCCGCCGGAACGGTACGCCAGGCCCGGGTGGAGCGGCACCGGGGTCTCGCCGCACCTGCTCAAGGCATTTCTCGACGAGGTTGACTACGCGACACGCGGCTACGTCTTTAAGGCCCACATCTTCTACAAGCACCACCTCGTCGCCCGCCGGCCGCACGTGAAGCTGCTCAACATCACCCGCGACATCCGGGACGTCGTCGTCTCCGCGTTCCACTACGAGCGGATGAGGGGCCGATACACCGGCGACGACTTCGCCGCGTACTACGCCACGCGCGGCCGCGAGGTGATCCGCATGGTCGCGCGCTACAACCGCCTGTGGGCTGCCACGCCGAACACGTTCACCGCCAGCTACGAACGGCTGCACGAATCATTCGCGGAGGAACTGGCGAAGATCGCCGCGTCTCTTGACCTCACGTTGAAGGACGGCGACGTTGACCGGATCCATGCCGCCACGGCGCTGGACCAGATGCGCGAGCGTTACAACGAGGTCAGTCCCGACGGCCGGATGCAGTTCTACCGCAAGGGCGAGGTCGGCGACTGGCACAACCACTTCGACGACGCCCGCAGCGCCGACGCCCTGCGACTGGAGCGGGCGGAGGCTAGTTACCCGAGCGCGCTGCACCTCGCGCTAAACCGCGCCCGCTGCGTCTTCCGCGGTCGCAATATCGAGTAGCGCGGGCCGGAGGCCCGTGCTACAAATTCTTCCAACTCCCTATCTCCGCTGCTACGCTACGGCCCGGCGCTGATCGGGCCAGCGCGCGTCCCCATCTCATCGCAAAACTACCGGAGGGCAACCACGCATGCCCAAGCCACCGAAATCGCTGCCGCGTTCCACCGGGTCACCGCTGACCGCCGCCATACGCAAGTGCAACTTGAAGGCGCTCCAGAAGCTCCTCGCCACTAGCACGATCGACGTCAACGCGCCGCTCGCCGACGCCGGCGGTGCGACGCCGTTCCAGCTGGCCACCGACTACGGCGCCGGCACACCGCTGGCCCTCGCATTGCTCGACGCCGGAGCCAAGCCCGCCCGCGAGGACCTGAACCTGATCTGGGCGATACGGACCGGCCGGCCGGACGTCGTCCGTGCGTTCATCGCCGGTGGGGCGGACGTGAACATGCACGCGATCATGGGCACGCCGATCGAAGTCGCCGCCCACAGCGGGCACGCCGAGATGGTGCGCGACCTGATCGCCGGCGGTGCCGACGTCAACGCCGGCTCGATTTCGTTTTCACCGCTCGAAGCCGCGCTGGACCGAAACCACACGGATGCGGCGCTCGTGCTCATCAAGGCGGGCGCGAAGCTCAACCGCGATCGCAGCATTTACCAGCTGCTGCACGAGGCGATCGACAAGAAGAACCACGCGGTGATGACCGCGCTGATCGAAGCCGGCGCCGACGTGAACGAACGCGAACGCGGCGGCACCGGGCAGACACCGCTCATCCGCGCCGCCGCCATCGGCAAGGCCGATATGGTCCGTGCGCTGCTCGCCGCCGGCGCCGACGTGCACGCGCGCGACACGAAGGGCATGACCGCGCTCGACCACGCGCGCAAGGCCAAGCGCGCGGAGATCGCCGCGATTCTTGAGGACGCCGCGGGAAAGCGGCCGGCCCGGGTTGACCCGGACGAAGAGCTGCTCTTCGCCACCGAAGCGGGCGACGGCGCGAAGGTGCAGGCGATGCTGGCCGCCGGCGCGAACGTCGACGCCCGCGACAGGCGCGCCCGAACCGGCGGGTTCACGCCGCTGATGCTCGCCGCCGCGGCCGGCAACGCCGTCGTCGTCACCGCACTGCTGAAAGCGGGCGCTGACCTGAATGGGCGCGACGAACCACCGACGAAAGACTATCAGCCACAATCGTTCGTCTTCGCCGAAAACGGCCAGGACATGATCCCAGCGACCGGCTGGCTATACGCCCGCACCGCGCTGCATTGCGCGGCGGCAGGCGGTCACGCCGAGGTTGTCCGCACCCTTCTCGACGCCGGCGCCGATGTGAATGACGCAGATCGTTGCAAGACGACCCCGCTGCACCTGGCCGCCGAGGCTGGCGCGGTGGAAACGGTCGACGAACTGCTACGTCGCGGCGCTGCCGTCGATGCCGCCAACGCGTGCAAGGAGACGTCGCTCTTCCTTGCGACCCAGGGCAACCACGCCGCCGTCGTCCGTCGTCTGCTCGAAGCGAAACCGAAGCTGGAGGCAAAGGACAGGCGGGGTCGGACCGGTCTCCACATCGCGGCAGCGAAGGCGCATCCCGCGGTGGTAAAGGCGCTGGTTGACGCAGGCGCCGACGCCAACGCGATCGATCAGGATGGAACGAGCGTCCTCCACGCCGCGATGCACGCGCAGGAAATGGTCGCCGTGAAGGAACACGGTTTCGAATACAAGAAGAGCGTTGCGCCGGGCGAGCGAATGCTGGAAGTTGCCCGCTTGCTGCTCCAAGCCGGTGCCGATTCCCGGGTCAAGGATGAGGGAGGTCGGACCGCGCTTTTCTGGGCGAGCCGGTCCGCGCCAAAGAAAGGCCCGCTGGCCGACCTGGTGCGCCTGCTTCAGGACGCCGAACGATCTGCAAAGTCACTGCCGTGGGCGAAACCAGCCGCTAAACCAGCGGTGAAACGAAAACCAGCGGAGACGGACCGCAAGCCGACATTCCGGAAGACGGGCCTGCACCTCCAACCGCCCGACTTCGCGCCGCGGGCAAAGGACAAGGCCTTTCAACGCGCCGTCGCCGACCTCGAAGCGCTCTGCGGCACACCGCGCCAGCCGATGGGGAATCGCGCCGGCGCGTTCAAGTTCCACGCGCATTCGAAGAAGAAGTTCGACCTGAAGAAAGTCAACGCCGACTTCGCCGCGCGCGGCTATTGCGTCTTCACCGTCGACGCAACCCAGCACAACCCGATCGTCCTCCTGCCCACGCCCGACCGCTACAAGGCCATCGCCTTCATGGGCACCAACGGCGACAATTTCGGCATCGGCTCGGCCGACATCGTCCGCTGGCTCAAAAACCTGCAGAAGACACAGCCGTTCGTCCTTACCGGCATCGGGTTCGACTTCCTCGACGGCTACTTCACGACAAAGATCGCCAAGCCCGCGGAGCTCGCGCGGCGGATGTACGAGTTCTGCCCCGACGTCGTCAACCAGGGCACCGGCGACCTGCCCGCGCTCGCCGCCGCCCTCCGCCGCGAGCGCCGGCTGTTCTTCTGGTGGGATTGATTCGAACGCGATCGCCGGCGGTAAGAGATTCCACGAGTCGAGCGACCTTGACACGCATGCCCTTCGTACAGATTATGCTCCTCCCGCTGACCCGGCCGACCGGGTTGTGCGACGCACGCACCGTTAGCTCAATTGGATAGAGCGTCGGTCTACGGAACCGAAGGTTGCAGGTTCGAGTCCTGCACGGTGCAATGCCCCCTTTTTCCCCACAAGCTATCATGAGCCCCGGCAAAGTTTTGCGCGGATCGATTGCCTAAGAAGCGCTACCTGACGTCGCCGCCGGCGATTGGGTCGTCTGCTCCCAGTTCTGGATCTCCGCCAGTGCCGCGTCCGCGGACTTGGCTTTTGTTAGGCGCCGTCGCAATTCGCGGTTTTGCAGGAGCCGACCGGCCTTGGCCAGCAGCTGCAGGTGTACGTTCGCGCCTTGCGCAGGTGAAAGGAGCATGAACACGACTTCGATCTGTTTGTCCGTCGGCGCATCGAGCACCCCTTGATGGGTCAGGCCCAGCGCGACCCGCGGCGCCGTCAGTTCCTCCACGCGCGCGTGCGGCAGGGCGATCCCTTCGTTCAGGAACGTCGAACCCGTGTTCTCCCGCTGCTGCAGCTTCGCGACGATGCCGTCGACCGATGTCCCGTCACCGTTGTTCAGCGCGGCCGCCATTCGACGGAAGATGTCCGCCTTGCTTGCGGGATCATCCCAGATGACGATCCGCTCCGGCGTCAGCATCTCGCCGATCGTGTGGCCGGTCTTGGTGGGTTTGACGTCCGTCGACACGGTTGCGGCCGCCGGCGCCGGCAGCGTTTCCGACGGCAACTCGGCGGTGGGCGACGGTTCGTCCGGCGCATCGACGTCAACGACGATGACGCTCAAGCCCTGGGCCTGGTGGATCAGTTCCTCCGCGACGCTCCGCTCGCCGATCAACCGCCGCCACCACGGCAATCGGTTGGGCCGGCCGATGATCACGTTCGCGACGCGGTACTCGCGGGCGAACCGCACGATCGTGTCCGCCACGTCCTGTCCCTTGAACGTGAAGACCGTCGCGCCCAGTTGATTCGCCAGCGTGAGCGTGTCCGACAATAGCCGCTGCGTGCGCGCGTCGATCACGGTGGGTTCTTCATCGGGCGTCTGGACGTAGACGGCGTACCAGTTGCGGTTAAGACGACCGGCCAATCGCGAGCCGAACCGCAGGAGCTTGGCGCTGTTGGGGCCGCGCGAGGAAAGACAGACCATCACCTGATCCGAGCCGCTGCCGCCATCTTTCGACGCGCCTGCCTTCTGCTCGCGGCGGCGGAAGTCCAGCTGCGACGCGACCTCGCGCAGCGTCAGCTCGCGCAGGTGCTCGAGGTTCGACTGCGTGAAGAAGTTCTGCAGGGCCGCCATCGCGCGGTCCTTCGGATACACCTTGCCTTCCTCGAGCCGCCGCTGCAGGTCCTCGGCCGCGAGATCGATGTTGACGACCTGATCCGCCTCCGCAAGCACTGCGTCCGGCACGCGCTCGCGGACCTTCACGCCGAGCAGCTTCTCCACCGTGTTGTACAGGCTCTCGAGGTGCTGCACGTTCAGCGTGGAGATGACGTGGATGCCGGCGGCCAACAGCTCCTGCACGTCCTGGTAGCGCTTGGGGTTTCGGCTGTCGGGCGCGTTGGTGTGTGCCAGCTCGTCGACCAGTGCGACCTGCGGCTTGCGCGCCAGGATCGCGTCAACGTCCATCTCGTCGATCGTGATGCCGCGGTACTCGACCTTTCGCCGCGGCACGACCTCGAGCCCCTCGACGAGCTTCACGGTCTCCGGGCGGTTGTGCGTCTCGACGAGCCCAACGACGAGGTCGATGCCGTCGGCCTTGAGGCGGTGACCTTCCTGCAGCATCTGGAACGTCTTGCCCACGCCGGGGCCGTAGCCGAGGTAGATCTTCAACCGCCCGCGCGTCGAGCGGCGGATCATCTGCAGGAAGGTGGCGGCACGATCTTGGGGCATGGTGAGGTTCAGCTCGAAAGAGTGGCGGGTCCGAGGCGAGGTGCGGGCGCGCGGCGGAGGAGCCACCACCGCCGCAGCGCCACGATCGACCAGATACCTTCAACCAAGCCGAAGGGCCACGCTCCCTGAACGAAGCCGTAGACCGATCCCATCGCGCACGACGCGGCGAACGCCAGCACGAACCACGTCGACCGGGGCTCCAGCGCATAGAAGACGAGCATCAGGCTGACCGCGGTCAGCCCGAATGCCGTCAGTCGATCCATGTGAGTGATCGCGAACAACGCCCGATCGATCATGCTCTTCTACTCCGCGTGTTCAGCCGCAGCAGGTCAAGGCGTTCCAAACATCCGCGTCATCCGCGACTCATCGCACCGGAACGACGCACCGCGTGCGACGCGCCGTGACGCCGTGACTTCCACGAGCCGCCGGGCCGTTCGTCGCGGCGCGTGCCATTCGCCGAAGGTGGCGGCGGACCAAAGGCCTGCGATCACACCCAGCGGAAACTGCTCCCGCGTCAGGCCATAAAGCGCCATCGCCGCCAGGCACATCGCCAGCGCGAGCACCCAGCCGCGCGACCGCCGTCGTTCGACGAAACAGACGACCGTGACCAGCGAGCCGAGGAAGCCGCACAGCATCGGCACGTCGAGCGCCGGTGGTGTGCTCGGCTGCAGGATGCTCGTGACCACGCCTCCGCCGCCAACCGCAAATGACCACATGCCGCACCTCCAATCGTGCGCGCCCAACCCGCGCCGCGCCGACGTGTATTACTTCGTTGCCGGCGGTGGATATTTCGCGTCCAGCGCGAGGTTAAGCATCAGCACGTTCACGCCCGGCTCGCCCAGTACACCGAGCGACGGCCGGTCCGTGTGTTCGTCGATCAATTGTCGTAGCTGCTCCGCGCTCACACCACGGGCTTTCGCCACGCGCGCGGCTTGGATGCCGGCGTTGGCGGGGCTGATGTGCGGGTCGAGGCCCGAGCCCGACGCCGTGACGGCGTCACCCGGGATCGGTTGCGCGAAGTCGCCGGCGACGAGCGTCAGTCGATCCGGCGCATCTCCCGCGTGCGGGAAAGCGTCCACGAGCGCGACGTCGTTTAGATTTCCCTGTGCGTCGGTGAATTTCGACAGCGGTACTTCCAGCTTGTCGCCGGTGCCATCGCCGCGGACGTTGTAGAGTTTGAACGCGATGCCATTGTCCATCGCGTAGTGAATCGTTCGCAGGCGCACTCCATCGAACGCCAGCGACTCCGGTTGGGTCGTGGGCTGCGTTGTGGCCGGGTTGGTCTGCCCGTTGATCAACTTGTCGCTCAATGGGCCGAGGTTCGACCCGCTGGAACTGCTCGCATCGTACCCATTGCCCGCGGCGCTGGGCCTGGGATGGAAGTAACCGGCGGCGGAGAAGTTCTGTCCAAGCAGGCCGGACCCGACGGCTTCGTCGTCCTTACTTGTCAGCGTTCCGTCCTTCTTCACCAGCGACCCATTGGCCTGCTTGGGGAAAACGCCCTGTGCAACCGCCCACACGACAACCGGGTAGATGCCGCAGCAGATGACCAGCAGGATCACCGTCGACGAGATAGAGGCCCACAGGTGACCGAACATCGTATCGCCGCCGTCACTCGCTTGTTCGTGACTTCGCAATTCGCCAACTTCGTTTCGCGTTTCCATAGCTGAGCTCACTTCGTTCTTCGCGTTTTGTTTAAGCAAGGTGGAGCAGGTTGTGCACCAGCAGGTCGATCAGCTTGATCCCGGGGAAGGGCGCGATGAGTCCGCCGAGGCCGTAAATGAGAAGGTTTCGCCGCAGGATCTCCACCGCCGACGCCGGCCGGAACCGCACACCGCGCAGGGCCAGCGGGATCAGCAGGATGATGATTATCGCGTTGAAGATGACGGCACTGAGGATCGCGCTGTGCGGCGAACCAAGCCGCATGATGTTGAGCGGCGAGATTTGCGGGAACGCGCCGACCAGCATCGCAGGGATGATCGCGAAATACTTCGCGACGTCGTTGGCGATGCTGAACGTCGTCAGCGCCCCGCGCGTCATGAGCAGCTGCTTCCCGATCTCGACGACCTCGATCAGCTTGGTCGGGTTGCTGTCCAGGTCCACCATGTTTCCGGCTTCCTTGGCGGCTTGCGTGCCGGTGTTCATCGCGACACCGACATCCGCCTGGGCCAGCGCGGGGGCATCGTTCGTGCCGTCGCCAGTCATCGCCACCAGGTGACCCGCCGCCTGCTCCCGCTTGAGCAGCTTGAGCTTGTCCTCCGGCGTCGCCTGGGCGAGGAAGTCATCGACGCCGGCTTCCTTCGCGATCGCGGCGGCTGTGAGCGGGTTGTCGCCGGTGATCATGACCGTCTTGATGCCCATCGCGCGAAAGCGAGCGAAGCGATCGGGCAAACCCTGCTTCACGATGTCCTTCAGATGAATGACGCCCAGCGCCTTGTGCTGCGTGGCCACCACCAGCGGTGTGCCGCCGGATCGGCTGATCTGCTCGACCGCCTGGTCGATCTCCGCGGGGAACGTAGCGCCGGCTGACGATACGAACTGCCGCACGCTCGCCGTCGCGCCCTTGCGGATCTGCGTGCCGTTCATGTTCACACCGCTCATGCGCGTCTGTGCCGTGAACGGCACGAACTCCGCGTGCGGCATTTCGTGCAGTTCCCGGCCGCGCAGGCCGTATCGCTCCTTAGCCAACACGACGATGCTGCGGCCCTCGGGCGTTTCATCCGCCAGCGACGACAGCTGCGCCGCGTCCGCCAGCTCTTCCGGCGAGACGCCCGGCGCGGGTACGAAGTCGGATGCCTCACGATTGCCCAACGTGATCGTGCCGGTCTTGTCCAGCAGCAGCACGTCCACGTCGCCCGCGGCCTCGACGGCCTTGCCGCTCATCGCCAGCACGTTGTGCTGCACCATGCGGTCTATGCCCGCGATGCCGATCGCGCTCAGCAGCCCGCCAATCGTCGTCGGGATCAGGCACACCAGCAGGGCGATCAGCACGCTGATCGACACTGCGAAGTTCACGCCGTCACCCGCGTAGCTCGCGGTGTAGATGGCGAACGGCTTCAGCGTGATGCAGACGACGATGAAGATGATGGTCAACGCCGACAGCAGGATTGACAGCGCGATCTCGTTCGGCGTCTTCTGTCGCTTCGCCCCTTCGATCAGCCCGATCATCCGGTCCATGAAGCTTTCGCCGGGGTTGGCGGTGACGCGAACCTTGATCATGTCGGACAGCACCACGGTCCCGCCGGTGACGGCGGATCGATCGCCGCCCGCCTCACGGATCACCGGCGCCGATTCGCCCGTGATGGCCGACTCGTTCACGCTCGCCGCGCCTTCGATGATCTCACCGTCGGCGGCGATCAACTCATTGGCCTCGACGACGAAGACGTCGCCCTTGCGGAGCGATTCGGCCGGCACGCTCTGGATCGTGCCGTCCGGCATCAGCTTGCGGCCGGTGCTCTTCGTGCGGCTTTTGCGCAGCGTATCGGCCTGCGCCTTGCCGCGACCCTCCGCCATCGCTTCGGCGAAATTCGCGAACAGCACCGTGAACCACAGCCACAACGAAATCTGGACGACGAACGAGCGCGAAGCCGTCGTAGTGAACAGCAGGTCGAGCGTCGTCAGTGCCGCACCGACCTCGGTGACGAACATCACGGGGTTCTTCCACATGTGGAAGGGGTTGAGCTTCTTAAAGCTCTCGACGATCGCGGGCTTCACGATCGCGGCGTCGAATAATGGTCTTGCTTTGGCGGACATTGTTTTCCTCAGTCGATTCGGAACACGGCGGTCAACTGACAGTTCTGTTCGAGTCGCGGGGTCAGTACGTCATCTTCGATCCCCACATCACGAAGTGCTCGACGATCGGCCCCAGCGCCAGGGCCGGCAGGAACGTGAGCGCGCCGACGATGATGACGGTGCCGATCAGCAGCACGGTGAACGTCACGCCGTACGCGGGGAAGCTGCCGGCGCTCTGGGGAATCAACTTCTTCGACGCCAGGTGTCCGCCCATCGCCAGCAGCGGCACGATCATGAAGAACCGGCCGAGCAGCATGTCGAAGCCGAGCGTGACGTCGTAGTGCCGGTCGCCGTTGGTCGGAGCCGCGGTTAATCCGGCGAACGCGGAGCCGTTGTTGCCCGCGCCCGAGGTGTACGCATACAGGATCTCGCTGAACCCGTGCGGGCCGTTGTTGTTCAGTCCCGCCTGGCCCCAGTTTGTGACGACCGCCCATGCGGTGAAGGCAAGGATGCACAGCCCCGGCGCGAGGATGGCCAGCACGGCGCACTTCACGTCGTATCCCTCGATCTTCTTGCCCAGGTATTCGGGCGTTCGCCCAACCATCAGCCCGGCGATGAAGATGGCCAGCACCACGAAGATCAGCATGCCGTACATCCCGGCGCCGACGCCGCCGAAGATCACCTCGCCCGTCTGAATGTTGAACAGCGGCACCAGCCCTCCCAGCGGCGTGAAGCTATCGTGCATGCTGTTGACGGCACCGCAGGACGCGTTTGTCGTAATGACCGCAAACAGCGCGGAGTTGAACTCGCCGAAGCGGACTTCTTTACCTTCCATCGCCGACGTTGCCGGGTCGACGCCCAAGTCGGCCAATCGCGTGTTTCCGGTCGTCTCGGCGTGCCAGCACACGAATACGCCGGCGAGGAACATCACGAACATGGCAGCCCAGACCGCCCAGCCGTGCGCCTGTTGGCGCACCATTCGCCCGAGGTAGTAGGTCAGCGCGCTGGGGATCGCGAAGATCGACAGGATCTGGACGAAGTTGCTCAGCGGGTTGGGATTCTCGTAGGGATGAGCTGCGTTGGCGTTGAAGAACCCGCCGCCATTGGTGCCGAGCATCTTGATTGCCACCTGCGACGCGACCGGACCCTGACCGATCGTCTGTACCGAGGGCTGCGTTGTCGACACGGCGCTGGACTGGTCGAGCACCGTCGCCGCCGTGTACCCCTTGAAATTCTGGATCATCCCCTGGCTGACCAGGAAGATCGCGTAGACGAAGCAAATCGGCAGCAGAAGGTACAGGTGCAGGCGCACGAGGTCCCGCCAGAAATTGCCGATCGTCTTGCTCTGGTGGCGGGATATGCCGCGGATCACCGCCGCCGCGATCGCGATGCCCACCGCCGCGGAGAAGAAGTTGTGCGACGCCAGCGCCACCATCTGCGACAGGTACGACATGGTCGATTCACCGGCGTAGCTCTGCCAGTTGGTGTTGGTGGTGAAGCTCATCGCCGTGTTGAACGCCAGGTGGTCAGCGACGGCAGACAGCTTCTGCGGGTTCAGCGGCAACCGGTCCTGCAGCCGCAATACGCCGTAGGTCATGGCGGCGGTCACGAGGCTGAAGATCAGCATCGCGACCGAGTACTGCTTCCAGTTCTGCTCGCGCGACGGGTTCACGCGCAGCAGCTTGTAGATCAGCCGCTCGATCGGACCGAGCACCGGATCGAGAAACGTCCCTTTGCCCGCGCGCTCCGGGTCGAGCACCTGCACGAGGTAAATCCCCAGCGGCTTGGTAATCGCGACGAGGATCGCGACGAAGATCGTAAGTTGAATCCAACCTGAGGCGTTCATGTGAATGTCCTGCAACGGCGCACCAGATGGGCTGGCCTTGCGCTCAGCGGTTTAGCGCCGGCCCGGAGGGCGGGCTGTCCGTCCAACTGCGTCAAAAACTCTCCGGCCGGATCAACGTCCAGAAGAGGTAGACGATCAATCCCAGCGAAACGATTCCAACGATGATGTCTTCCATAGCTCGCTCACAGCTTCCCGCAGGCGTAGGTGTAGAGGATGCTCACGACGAAGAACGCAATCGTGGCGACGACGAAGATGATGTCAGGCATAGTTCTTGGCTCCATGTTGATGGAGGCGGCGCGTTCAATCAGGCGGCGTCAGTATTGCCGCGGCGTCGCCGAGCGCGATGCCAAACGGTGCGACGCCGGTCCGTTCGATTTCATCGAGGCGGCAAATGTTTCGTTTCGCCGGCTCATAGCTCGGCGCGGCCGTCAGCGCCCGCTGGTAGAACCGTCGGGCGCTGGTCCGCCGGCCGTGCGCCTCGTGCACCGCGCCGGCGAGGTTTAGGAAGCACGGGTCCGCGTCGGTGATCGTGCCCGCCTTCATCAACAACCGCTCGGCGTCGAGGATCTGCCCACCCTTGAGCGCCTCGCGGACGGCCGACAGCACCTCGTCATACGACGCCGATGGGTCGTTCGGGTCCCGCCGCGCTTCTTCGAGCACGCTCGCCACGCTGAGGCGGACGTCTTCGGGCGTGAACGGCTTCTCCAGGAAGTCGCTCGCACCCAGCCGGATGGCCTGCACCGACGTGCGGACCGACCCGTGGGCCGTCATGACGATCACCTTTGGCGCCGCCGGCGCCGTCGTGGTGCCCGCGGTCGGGCCACCGTGGAACAGCGTGGTCAGCACGGTCATGCCGTCGATGACCGGCATGGCCAGGTCCAGCAGCATCAGGTGCGGGCGCAACCACCCGATCACGTCCAGGGCCGCCCGGCCGTCGGTGGCGGGCGTCACGTCGTAGTCCTCGACGAGGCACACCTGCAGCACGGACTGAATGTTGCGGTCGTCGTCCACGATCAGGACCTTCTTCCGGTGCATCGTAACGCTCGCAGATACAACCAAATCGGTCAGCGTACACCCTTCAGGTCGTTCAGGTGTGCGTGCGCTTCGTGGACGCCCAACGCCAGCGGCAGTGCGCTCCGGCCGAACTCGGTCAGTTCGTAGAGGCGACGCATGTTCTGCTGGGCCGGCTCGTACCGCCCGTCGGCGGCGATCGCCCGGCCGTAGTATTTTCTCGCCAGCTTCCACTGCAGCTGCAACTCGCACAGCGCCCCGAGCAGGTTGAAGTATGCCGCGTCCTTCGCCGCCAGGTCCGCCGCCTTCATCAGCAGCGACTCGGCCTCGCTGAACTTCCTGGCGCGAAGCGCGTCGCGCACCCGGTCCAGCACCCCGGCGTAACCGCCCGCCAGCACATCCGCGCCCGCGCCACGCGGTGGCTGACCAGGCTGTTCTTTCAGCGCCGCGGCGACGCTGGCGCGGATCTCGTCGGGTGAAACCGGCTTCTCGACGAAGTCCAGCGCCCCCAGTCGCATCGCCCGCACCGCCGCCGGCACCGAGCCGTAGGCGGTGAGCACGACCGTGCGGGGAACCGGTCGGCCGGCGCCGAGGTCCTGCATCGCCCGCAGCACGCCCATCCCGTCCAGTTGCGGCATCGAGAGGTCCAGGATCATCGCGTCGGGCCGATCGTGCTCGATTTGATCCAGCGCCTCGCGGCCGTTCGTCGCTTCGACGATCTCGTAACCCTCGGATGCCAGCGCCGTGCGAAGCATCAGCCGGATGTTCGGTTCGTCATCGACGACGAGCACGCGCGGGATGTTGCCGTTGTGTGTCACGACGTCACCGTCTCTCGCCGCTGGCCGATCAGTTCCTGCTCGGCGCGCACCTGGCCGTTACCACTACCGCTGTCGCCACCGTCCGCGCGGTGCAGCGTGAAGCTGAACCGGCTGCCGACGCCTTCGGTGGTCTCCAGCGACATCCGCCCGCCGTGCGCTTCGACGATCTCCTTGGCGATCGCCAGACCCAGGCCGGCGCCGGTGCTGCCGGACTGGCCCGGCACGCGGAAGAAGCGCTCGAAGATGCGGTCAACGTATTGCCGCGGGATGCCCGGCCCGCCGTCCTCCACGCTGAACCGAACGTTCGCGTCATCACCCGCCGCCACGGAAACTGTCACGCGCCGGCCAGGCGGCGTGTACTTCAGCGCGTTGCTCAGCAGGTTCGAGAATACGTGCTTGATTCGCACCGGATCGACCATGACCGCCGGCACGTCGTCGGGCACGTCGATCAGCAGGTCCACGCCCTTGTCGTGGAACGCAGCCATCTGCGGCTCCGTCGCATCGCGGACGAGCTTGTCCGGACTTTCCGGCTTCAATTCCATCAGCGCGCGACCGGCCTCGATCCGCCCGATGTCCAGCAGGTTCTCCACGATCTGGTTCAGCCGTTCGCTGTCATCGCGCATCGCGACGAGGATGTCGTTCTGCTGCGCGCTGAGTGCCCCGAGCCGCTCCTCCAGCATCAGGTGCACGCCCATGCGGATGCTGGTGAGCGGCGTCTTCAGCTCGTGGCTGACGACCGAAAGCATGCCGCTCTTCATCTCGTCGAGCCGCCGCAGGTTCGTCACGTCGGCCAACACGACGGTGACGCCCAGCAGCGTGTGATCGCCATCGAGCACCGGCACCGCGTGTGGCAGGAAGAACCGCTCGCTGCCGCCCTCGTCGAGCACTTGGATTGCCGACTCGTAGCCCCTGGGTTCGACGGCGCGCAGCTCGCGCGCGACTCGCTCGAACAGATCCGCCAGCCACCGCGCGTGATGCTGCGACACGTGCTCGCCCGGCCGCAGCGAGAACAGGCGCTGGGCTGCGGTGTTGGCCATGTCGATCGCGCCCTCGGGGGTGAGGATCGCGACGGCGTCGGGCAGGCTGTTGATCGCATTCTGCGTCGTCTCCTGGGTGCGGACGAGCTTGGCGCGGTTGGTCCGGCGGTACTCGCGCAGCTTCGCCGCCATCGAGTTAAACGCCTCCGCCAGTTGGCGTAGCTCGTCCCGGCTCTTCACCTGCACCACCAGGTCGAGGTTTCCCTGCTCGATCTCGCGGGCGGACTTGGTCAACGCCGTCACCGGCTGCAGGATCGACCTGCTGACCATGGCGGTGAAAACGACGGCCAGCGCCACGCCGACCGCCGACAAGAGGATCATCGCCTGGCTAGCGCCGTCGGCGATCGCTTTGGCGCGCCGCTCCAGCGGGTTCATGTTGTCGAGATTCAGCGTGATGATTTGCTGGGCCGCGGAGCGCACCTGCGGTGAGAGCGCGACGGTTGATGCGTACGCTGCCTGCCGCTGTGCCGTCGTAGCGGTGGGGGACAGCAGCGCTCGATACGCCCCGCAGTAATCGACGGCCGTCGTGTCCTTTGTCGTCCCGCCGCCGCCGCCGCCCGACCAGAGCCGCGACAGGTTCGCCGCCAGGGCCGCTTCGCCCGGCAGCGTGAGGTTGTGGTTTTCGTGGTCCAGGTCCGTCGCGAACGCCGCCAGCTCGCGATCGGCTGCGGCGCTCGTCGCGGCATCCGGCGTGGCGCCGGTGGTGCCGAGCGGTTTGGCGAGATCGTCAAGCCGATCCAGGGCGCTGAGCATGCGTTGCCCGTACTGCACGCTTCGCCAGTTCTCGTAGAGGAACGTCTCCAACGAGTTGCGGTGCTGTCGCATGACGGCCACCCCGAGCCCACCGACCAGCAGCAGGATCAGGAGCAGGCCACCGAAGCCCATCAGCAGTTTTTGACGCAGGCCGAACATGGCTGGTCTCCCTAAAGCACTGGGCGTGCCGGATCCGACACATGAACGTTTCATTCGCACGGATCAGAAGTTACACCTCTGCGGCGACGCGGGGTGTCAGGCTGGGTCGTGCGCGACTGCATGGCGTGAACGTAACCACGTTGCAGTTCTGCAAGGTCGGCCATGCGCGGACGTGTTGCGGCTGTACGGTGTTCAGATCCCGTACTTCTTCCGCTTCCGCCAGAGGGTTGCGGTGTCGACGCCCAGCGCGTCGGCGGCTTCTTCTACGGACTTGCTCGAGGCCATCAGACGGCGGATGTGCACCGCCTCGATGGCGTCGAACGGAACGGGGTCCCCGAGCTTCGGTTCACCGCCGTGTGACGAAACCGCGGCCGGCAGGTGTTCGACGCCGACGCGATCGCCGCGCGTCAGAATGGCGGCGCGCTCGATCACGTTTCGCAGTTCGCGGACGTTGCCCGGCCAGGCGTAACCTCGCAGCGCCGCCATCGCGGGTTCGGTAAACCCCGCGAGCGGCCGCCGCCGGCTGAAGAACGTCAGCATCGCCTGCGCGAGCGGCTCCAGGTCTTCCGGCCGCTCCCGAAGCGGGGGCAGGTCGATCTGGATCACGTTGATTCGGTAGAGCAGGTCTTCGCGGAAGCGGCCCGCGCGGACGGCGTCTTCCAGGTTCACGTTCGTCGCGCTGATCACGCGCACGTCCGCCTGGCGCGTGACCGTATCACCGACGCGCTCGTATTGCCGGTCCTGCACGAACCGCAGCAGCTTGGGCTGGAGGTTCAGCGGCAGGTCCCCGATCTCGTCGAGGAACAGCGTGCCGCCCTGCGACATCGCGATCCGGCCGGGGTTGTCGCGCACGGCGCCGGTGAACGCGCCCTTAACGTGGCCGAACAACTCGCTCTCGAGCAGTTGCGGTGAAAGGGCGGGGCACGAGACGGTGGAAAAGGGCCCCGTGGCGCGCTCGCTCCAGCCGTGGATCGCCTTGGCGAGCACGCCCTTGCCGGTGCCGCTTTCGCCGCGGATGAGGATTGTGGCGTCGGTCGCAGCGACCTGTCGCGCCAGCTCGATTGCGCGGCGCATCGCGGGGTTATCGCTCTTGAGATCCACGTCGGCCGCGTCGCCGACCGATCCCTCCAGCCGGGCGACGCGCTGCTCGAGGGCCCGCACGCGCGAGACACGCTCGACGACGAGGCGAACCTGGGCCGGCGTGAAGGGCTTGGGCAGGTAATCGCTGGCCCCGCGCTGCATCGCTTCGACGGCGGTCTCGATCGTGGCGAAGGCGGTAATGACGACGACGCGCATCCACGCGCTCTCGGCCAGCAGCCGCGGGATCAGCTCCAACCCCTGCTCCGTGCCGAGGCGCAGGTCGACGAACGCCAGGTCGAACGGCTGACGCGCGCACTGCACCAGCGCCTCGGGGCCGTTGGAGACGGTGGTGACGCGGTGACCGTCCGTCGACAGGCTGACGGCCAGCATCTTGCGGATGTTCGGCTCGTCATCGACGACGAGCACGTGCAGGGGTGTGGACTCGCGCGCTTCGCCCATGCCGCTATTGTACAGGGGCTGCGTCCGTGGTCACCGGAGGTGACCACGCCACGGGCGGGGGTGGGATTGACGCGCTGATTCCCGCTGTGGGTTTGCGGACCATTTTCTTTCGATCCAGAACGAATCCGAACCTTCGGTACCACTCGATGAGTTGCGCCCGCGATTTTGGGTAGGGCTTGCGGCCGAAGGGTGTGCACTTGAGCGTCAGTTCCACGCCGTGGTGGTCGGCGCTATCACAGACGGCGCGGAGCACGACCGACCCGTTGCCGCGGCCGGGTTGCAGTGTCCACAGGCGGTGGATTGTCACGCTCGTGGGCGAGTTGGGGATGAACTGCACGAAGCCATACGTGCCGCCGTCCGGTTTGCGAAACCCGAACGCGCCCAGGCCCGCGGGTGGTGCGGCGGCTGCGATCGCGGCGAGAAACGTTCGGACGTTCTGCGGTGGCGGCGTCGGCGGTCGTCGGCGGCGGCGGCGGCGGAAGCGACTGAACAGTGGCGTTGACCCCATGCTGGTTCATGTGACAGGGCAAAGTCGGGACCAGCGCGGGAACACATTTGGCGGTCGCCGCAAGGGGCGTCCGACACGAAACCGTGCAACACCGCGGCGGTGGCCGTGCAGAATTGCAACGTCCCGATGTCGTTCGTCATCGCGCCGTCATCGGTGAGCGGTAGGGTGTGAGGACCAAAGGAGACGCGATGACGAAGCGGCACGCGAAGACGGGAGTTGGGCTGGCGGCGTTGGCGATCGTAGCGGCGGTGGTGCTGTCGAGCGCCGCGGCCGGGACGCCGCAACAGTGGGGTGATTTGCCCAAACCGGTGCGCGATACCGTGCTCGCTAACGGCGGCAAGGAAGGCATGAGCGTCGACAAGGAGAACGGTACGAAAGACGGCTTGGCGATCTACGAAGCGGGGGTCACGGGCAAGGATGGCAATGTCGTTGACCTCGTCATCACCGAAGACGGGAAGCTGGTCGAGCGTAAGACGGACGACGCGGCCGACGCCGCCGCCGAGCGCGAGGCCCGCGCCAAGGCGCTACTGAAGGACGCGAAGTTCACGCACCCGCGCGACATCACCAACCCGTACCTTCCGCTGGCACACGTGAAGCGCGACGTGCTCGAAGGCACCGAAGGTGGGAAGAAGACGCACGTCGAGCGCACCGTCAAGCCGGACGTTCACAAGACGTTCAAAGTGGGTGAGCAGACGGTGGAGGCGCTGGCGTTTGAAGACCGCGCGTCTGAAGACGGCCAGTTGGCGGAGGTGGCGGTCGACTATTTCGCGCAGGACGACGCGGGGAACGTCTACTACTTCGGGGAGGAGGTCGATGAGTACAAAGACGGCAAGGTCGTCGGCCACGACGGCAGCTGGCTGTTCGGCAAGGACACCCCGGCGCCGGGGCTGATGTTCCCGGCGGAGCCGAAGCTCGATCAAAAGTGGCGGTCGGAGGACGTGTCGAAGGAGATCGGGGAGATCGACGAGATCGTCTCGCTTGTGGCCACGGCCAAGACGCCGGCGGGGGAGTTCAAGGATTGCACTAAGGTGAAGGAGAACCTGTCGGACGGGACGACGGAGTACAAGTTTTATGCCAAGGGCGTCGGGGTTGTCAGGGAGGTTCCCTCCGACGGCGACGAGCTGCTCGTGTCGCACGAGACGCGCTGAGCGAGTCCTTTGGAGGGATGACGATCACCTGCGCGCGTGGGCGCGAACCGCGGCGCGGACGGTGTCGATCAGTAAACCCCAGCCGATCCACTCGAGCAGTGGGCCGGCGAGGAGCACCAGGACCGTGAGCGTCGAACTGCCGAGTGTGTTGACCAGCGCCGAGGTGACGGGGTGGAAGTAGCGGTGGGTCGGCATCGTCGACCAGAGGACGAAGTTGTCGGCGGAGGTGACCAGCGTGGCGATGAGGCCCGCGAAGAGCCCGCACACGGTGAAGCCCATCCGCCGCCGGTGTCCGCAGGACGCCACGGCTGCTGAACACGGACGGCAATCGGCGATCGACGCCTGCATAGCTTACCCCTGATCCGCGTGCCCTCTCCAGACATCCTGCGGCCGATGTGAATGGGCGGCGGCCTGATGCCGGCAATTCGAACGAAATGTTTCGGCGCGCCCCGGCTTCCTACGGTGGGGCATGCGCGAACGAAATGTACCGACGGCCCTTAGCTCGGCTGCGCCGTAGCGATGGAGGTGATTCCGACGCTTGCGGTGGCTGCGACGGCCGCGGTGTTGGCGCCGCGCACCGTGAGATTTAAAACGCCACCCTTCTTCGCGTCGACGTTGCCCTTGATCACATCGGCGATCGTCATCGTCGACAGTACGTTGAAGAACGCGCTCTCGGCGTCGATCAACAGGTGCCGAAGCGCGCAGCCCGGTTCGAGCACGCAGGCGCTTGGGTTCGGGATGCACTCGAGCACACCGTTGCGGCCCTCGACCTGAGCGACGACGGTGCCGACGTTAATATCGCCCGCGTCTTTCATCAGTCGAACACCGCCGTTACGACCCGGCTTCGATTGGACGTAGCCCAGGCGCGACAACTGTTGTACGACTTTGAACAGGTGATCCTTGGAAATGCGATAAGCGCCGGCGATCTCGTCGACGGAAACCTGCTTGCCCGTGTGTGCCAGGTACAACAGCACGCGGAGCGAGTAGTCCGTTTGAAGCCGCAGGTTCACGCCAAACATGGTACATCTCGTACCAAGTATGGCAAGCAATATCCGGCTTTTTGCCGCCGCTGGTCAAACGAGATATAAGCGATTGATCGAGCGCGAGTAGGGTGGTGGCAGGACGGCGCCGCCTGGTCGATCGACTCGCTCATCACGTCAACCAGAATCGGCGGTCCGTAACGTCCACCAAGGAGAAGGAACGATGGCACGACGACGTTATTTCAGCCTCCCGGCCGTGCTCGTGGCCGTGCTGTGCGCCTCTTGCGCGAACCACCCCAATAGCACCCCGTCGGTCGAGGGCATCACCGCGTCGCCGCGGGCTGCGATGAACTTGAACAAGGCCTGGCGGTTCGTTCGTCAGGACGTCGCCGGCGCCGAGCAGCCGGGCTTCGACGACAGCAAATGGCAGGTGATTAACCTCCCGCACACGTGGAACAACCTCGACGGCGAAGACGGCATGGCGGAGGTGTCCGACAAGCGCGGCGACTACTACCGCGGCGTCGGCTGGTACCGCCGGCACCTGGTGCTCGGCGCCGATGCAACCAAAGGCAAGTCGCTCTTTCTCCGCTTCGACGGCGCGTCCATCGAGGCCGACGTGTACGTCAACGGCAAGCACGCCGGCAACCACAAGGGCATGTTCGCGGCGTTCTGTTTCGACATCACTTCGCTGGTGAACCCAACCGGTGACAACGTCATCGCGGTCAAGACGAACAACGCCTACAACGCCGACATCCCGCCGCTCAACGCGGACTTCACCTTCTTCGGCGGGATCTACCGCGGCGTGAACCTGCTCGCGCTCGACCCGCTGTCGATCACGCCGCTGGACGACGCGTCGAGTGGCGTTTACGCGAAGCAATCCGACGTGTCGTCCAACAGTGCAACGCTCGAAGTTACGACCAAGCTCCGCAATGCCTATTCGGCGAACAAGGGCGCGAGCGTGAAGTGCGAGGTGGTGGACGCCAATGGCAGCGTCGTGACCAGCTCGACCGCGGCCGCCGACGTCGCGGCCGGCGGTGGGGCGGACTCCGTGCAGAAGCTCAGCATCGATCATCCGCACCTTTGGAACGCGAAGAAGGATCCGTACCTGTATCAGCTGCGCGTCACGGTCGCCGACGGTTCAACCGTGAGGGATCGCGTGACGCAGCCGCTGGGGCTGCGGTCGTTCAAGGTCGATCCCGACCGGGGCTTCTTCCTCAACGGCGCGTCGTACCCGCTGCACGGCGTTAACCGCCACCAGGACCGGCCCGACAAGGGCTGGGCGATCAGCCCCGCCGACCACGCCGAGGACTTCAAGCTCATCATGGAGATGGGCTGCACCGGGATCCGACTGGCCCATTACCAGCACGCGCAGGAGTTTTACGACCTGTGCGACAAGGGCGGGCTCGTCGTGTGGGCCGAGGCGTGCATGGTGAACGAGGTGACGGCGTCGCAGGCGTTCGACGACGTCGCCAGGCAGCAGCTACGCGAGCTGATCAAGCAGAACTACAACCACCCGGCGATCTGCTTCTGGAGCCTGTTTAACGAGCTCCGCGACGTGAAGGGCATGAAGGGCGAGCAACTGGAGACGCAGAAGAAGCACCAGATCGACCTCGTCTCGGCGTTGAACGACGAGGCGCACCAGCTCGACCCGACCCGTCTCACGGTCGGCGCAACGAACCAGCCCAAGCCCGAGTACGAGCTGAACAAGATCACGGACGTGATCGCGTTCAACCGCTACTACGGCTGGTATAGCAAGAACGCCGAGGACTGGGGCCCCGAGCTGGACGGCATCCACTCGGCCCTGCCCGGCAAGGGCGTCGGCATCAGCGAGTACGGCGCGGGCGCGAGCATACACATGCACGAGGCCAACCCACCGAAGAAGCCTAAGAGCACCGTGCAGCCGTGGCACACCGAGGAGTGGCAGGCCTACGTGCACGAGCAGGCGTATGGCGCGATGAAGGCGCGGCCATGGCTGTGGGGGACGTTCCTGTGGAACATGTTCGACTTCGCCGCCGACAACCGGCACGAAGGCGAGCACGCCGGCATCAACGACAAGGGCATGGTGACGTACGACCGCAAGGTGCGGAAGGACGTGTTCTACTTCTACAAGGCGAACTGGACGAGCGACCCGTTCGTGTACGTGACCGAGCGCCGCTGGTCGCCGCGCGAAGTCGCCAACGCGCCGGTGAAGGTGTACTCGAACTGCGACAGCGTTGACCTGAAAGTCAACGGCAAGTCGCTGGGCGCAAAGTCGAACCCGGATCACATCTTCGTCTGGGATGGCGTTCAGCTGAACAACGGCTCGAACACGATCGAGGCGGTGAGCAACCAGAATGGGAAATGGGTGACGGACACGATCTCGGTTGTCGTCGATCCGAACTTCAAGCAGCAGGTGCCGACGACGGCGCCATTCGGGCCGTTGATCTTGAAGGACTGAGTTGTTCCCGCCTTGTCCTGAGCGGAGCGGCGCAGCCGCGCAGTCGGAGGATCTGGCCTCGAATGCAGAAGAACCGTGGTCTGCGAAGAATATTCTCGCAGTCCACGGTTCTTCTAAGTTTAGGCTAGATCCTTCGACTCCGGCGGAGTACCGCCTTCGCTCAGGACAAGGCGGCAAAAAGATCACCGCTTAATCCGAGCACTCCCGCCCTTGAACACGTGGGTCAGCTCGTCGAGGTCGATCTGGCTCGTGTCGCCGCGGGTCGTTTGCAGCAGCGCGCCGTGAGCGGCGCCCAGGTCCACGCACTCCTGCGGCGTCTTGCCGGTGAGGAAGCCGTAGGCAAAGCCGCTCGAAAACCCGTCGCCGCCGCCCACGCGGTCTTCGATTTCCAGGTTGTCGTACCGCCGGCTCTCGTAGAACTTGCCGTCGTTCCAGAGGATCGCCGACCAGTTGTTGACCAAGCCGCTCTTCACTTCGCGGAGCGTCGTGCCGACGACCTTCACGTTCGGGTACGCCTTGACGACCTTCTCGACCATCTTCTTGTAGGCCGACGTGTCGAGCGCCGAGAGGTTGTTCTCGTCCACGCCTTCGACGTCGAAGCCGAGCACCTTCTGAAAGTCTTCCTCGTTGCCGATCAGGCAGTCGATGTACTGCACGAGGTCCTTCGTCACCTGCTGCGCCTTCTGCGCGCTCCACAGCTTGGACCGGAAGTTCAGGTCGTACGAAACGATCGTGCCCGATTCCTTCGCCGCGACGAGCGCTTCCTTCAGCGTGGCCGCGCACCCGTCGGACAGCGACGCGAAGATCCCGCCCGTGTGCAGCCACCGCACGCCTTGGCTGAAGACCTTCTTGAAGTCGATCATGCCCGGCTTCATGTTGCTGGCGGCCGAGTGCCCGCGGTCGTACAGCGTCACGCTGCCGCGCACGCCGGTGCCGACCTCGGTGAAGTTCAGACCGATACGGTCCGCGCGCCCGACGCCGTCGTACTTGGCGACGACGACGTTCGACACGTCCACGCCCACCGCGCGGGCCTGGTTCAGGATGATCTTGCCGACCGGGTTATCGACGATCCGGCTGGCGAACGCCGTCCGCAGCCCCAACCGCGACAGCGCGTACGCCACGTTGAATTCCCCACCGCCGACACACACTTCCAGCGTCGGACTGAACTCGATCCGCCCGTGCCCCGGCGGCGACAGCCGCACCATGCACTCGCCCAGGCTCATCAGATCGAACTTCGAATCCTTCGCGTCTCGAATCTTCATAACCAACCCTCAAGAAGAACCCTGACCGGAAAAAGCGAAACCGCGTCGGCGCCCCGCGCCGCGCGGAAGGGCAATCGATACATTCCGGCGGCCACAACGTCAAACCCCATCTCTTGCACATCGCGCTGTTAAACTGGGAACGAAATGTCGCACAATGTCCCACATTTTCAAACGAAAGTTAGCATTCAATAACTACAGCTGTCACGCAACCATCTATCTCGTATGGCGTTGAGCAAAACGATGTCACACCGGAGCCAAAAACGCGGCCTTTAGACGGGAATTTTGAACCCATTTTCGCCATCTTTACCAAAGCTCCACGGGGCCCCTCCCTTATCCATTGAGCCGGCTGCGCACTGCGCCTGCCTTCAATCCCGCTCGAGCCGCTTGCCCATGCTGATCACGGGGTCCACTTCGAACCCTATCGCGCGATAAAACGCGATCACCGCCTCGTTCGTCGACCGCACCTGCAGATTGATCTTGGGACACCCCGCGGCCCGCAGCACGCGCTCGGCATCGCCCATCAGCAGTCGGCCGATGCCTTTCAAACGATGCGCAGGATCGACGGCCAGGTAGTTGATCCACCCGCGGTGGCCTTCGTAGCCGCACATGACGCTGCCGACGATCGCACCCGTGTCGTCCACCGCGAGCAGGAACATCTCCGGCTGCACTGCGAGCTTGCGGGCGATGTCCTTGCGCGGGTCGTTCTGCGGCCGCACGAGGTCGCACCGCCGCCATAATTCGAGGACGGCTTCCTCATCGTGGCGCTGAAAAGGGCGGATGATCATAAGGAGCGGTTCATCCAGAAGGTGATTCACAACCGGCCACGGCGGGCCAGAGCGTACTCGCGCCGGCCCGCATCGCTCGGACTGCCATGCGATGCGGGCCGGCGCGAACACGCTCTGGCCCGCCGTGGTGAGTCCAACAGGGTTCTGAAACTACTGCATAGCGACCGGAGCCGGCGCCGACATCGCGCCTCGACCGTGCGGTGCGCCACCACGCACGCACGCACGATGCAGCCGGGTATCGTACATGTCCACCCACCCCGAGTTGCGATAGAACCACAGATGCCCGCGCCACACCATCTCCAGCGTGGCCCCGTCGTGCTTGCGCCAGGTTAGCCGGTCGTAGACGAACCGCTTCCACTTCGGGGTCGCCCCGCCCAGCCAGTTGATCTTGAACGGCGTCGGCCACGGAAACCGGCCCAGCCGGCGGGCCAACGAGATCGAATCGCCCGGCTCCGCGGCAAACTGCAGACGCGTGATATCGCGATCCAGCCAGCGGCACCCGACAGGCCCGGCCACGAAAAGCCGTGCGCCGAGCCTGATCGTCAGTCGTCCTCGGTCGTCGATGCCGCTGCTGACCTCGGCCACGCCGCGCCGGCGGCGTTCGCTCAGCGGCCAGATGCGCGTCGTCAACGTCAACCGCTGGGCCACGCCCGCCGGGTCCAGTTCGATGATCATCGGCTCGACTGCATCCACCGCGCGCGTCACCTCGGTCCCCAAAGGTTGCGGGACCAGTCCACCAGAACGTGGCTTGATCTTAACCGGTCTAGAAAACCCACTCGATGGCCGCTGGATTTTCGTACACTCGAACCATGTGCGCCGCCGTTTCATTCGCCGATCGTTGCACCGGTTGCCTGCTTGGCTTGGCCGTCGGCGATGCCGTTGCAGCGCCCTTTGAGGCGCTGGACGGATACGCCATCTACAAGGGCTTCGGCCCGGCGGCGCGGATCCTGGCCGATCCGCCGCAGGAACAACTCGTATACACCGACGACACCGAGATGGCGATCGGCGTTTGCGAATGTCTCGTCCGCCACGGCCGCGTCGATCCAGACGCGCTCGTGGAGATCTTCGCCGAAAACTACACGCCCGGCCGCGGTTACGGGCCCGGGGCGGCAGATATCCTCGACGCAGTGCGCCGAAGGCAGCCGTGGCGCGACGTCACCCGCAGCACCTACCCGGACGGATCGTTCGGCAACGGCGCGGCGATGCGCGTGGCGCCAATCGGTCTTACATTCCATGACGACCTCGATCGGGTGGCCGAAGAAGCTCGGCTCAGCGCTTCGGTGACGCACGTGCACCCGCTCGGAATCGACGGCGCGGTGGTCCTCGCGACGGCCGTTGCGCTGCTCGTTGCCGACGGCCCGTTCGACCACGCGGCGTTCTGTCGACAGCTTGCCGGGCGCGCGTTAACGGAAGAATTCCGCTGGCAGCTGCAGACCGCTGCCAAACTGGGCCCGAGCGATTCGATTCCGTTCGGCAACGGCATCGAGGCACAGCGGTCGGTTGTCACAGCAATCTGCTGCTTCAGCCTGGCAAGTGAACGATACGAGCGCACGATTGCCAGCGCATTGAGCCTCGGCGGCGACGTCGACACGATCGCCGCCATGGCCGGTGCACTGAGCGGCGCGCACCTAGGCATCAGCGCGGTGCCGGTGTCCCTTGTAAGTCGGATGCGGCAAGAAGCAAAAGGCACCGATTACATACGGGGTTTGGCCGCGCAGCTGGCCCGATCCCGGACGTGACCGTACCCCACACCAACCTGTGTTACGGGTGATAGACCCGCATCAAGACTTCGCCCGCCTGTCCCGGCTGTGGGCGATTCTTGACACTGATGTGACCTACTTTTATGCTCGCCCGACGTATCGCCTGATGCGCCCCGATGCGCGGAGAGAATGGGATCGCATGCCCGAGCGTGATGCGGCCCCGCCCCTGTGATTTGTGCGGTCGGAAACTCGCTCGCAAACCTTGATGACGCGCCGAGGCCCCACGCGCCGCGTCGCCCACACCCTTGGAGGCCAGCCTCATGTTGCGACTGCCTCGGTTGATGCCGTCCCTGCTGATCGCCTGCTCGTTGTCTGCCCCGCTGACCGTTGTCGACCTGGCGTTCGGCCAGGACCAACCGGCCGCT